>VOFC01000060.1_pt1 | contig 76001 bp, 102 predicted proteins | sample 5384161 | NCBI WGS metagenome assembly VOFC01 (sample SAMN12384722, study PRJNA508395) | human gut metagenome | isolation source: healthy gut B | host: Homo sapiens | reverse complement strand
GCAGAATCAAAGAAAATCTTGCTTCGGATGCTGAAATAAAGAAATCACTGCTGTTACTCACCAGAATGATGAAATCCTACTATCAGAAGCCGGTTATTATGCTTCTGGATGAGTATGATGTACCGATTGCAAAAGCAGAAGAAAAAAAAATTATTATGCGCAAATGCTTGATGTAATCAGTACAATGCTTGGCACTGCTTTGAAGGACAATGAAGCTTTACGATTTGCTGTTATTACGGGATGCCTGCGCATCACGAAAGAAAGCATTTTACCGGAGCCAACAATTTTGTGACAGATACGATTTCTGACAATCGGTATAATGAATATTTTGGGTTTACCCAATCAGAGGTTCAAACCTTACTTTCCGATACCGGATGTCAGGCATATGCAGAGAAGATACGTGAATGGTACGATGGATATCACTTTGGAGATCTGGATATTTATTGTCCATGGGATGTATTAAACTATATTCGTGATTTACAAAGCGATAATACCGCTATTCCACAGAGTTATTGGAAGAATACGAGTGGCAACACCATCATTCGTTCATTTATTGATTATGCCGGAACAAGTATTACAAGAAAATTAGAAACCTTGTTGGAGGGTGGTTATATTGTTCAGAAAATAGAGGAAGATCTCACGTATGATTATCTACATTCGTCGGAAAATAATCTATGGTCGGTTTTGTATCTTACAGGATATTTAACAAAGGTTTCCGGTTCTGGGGTTATGGGGCTGAGAAACAATGGGGAAGTCGCTCTCACAATACCAAACCTGGAAGTAAAAGAAATCTTTGAGTCAACAATCATGAGATGGTTTGATGACAATGCAAAGATTTGGAATCGCGAGCAGCTGTTTACAGCAGTATGGAATGGTGATGCGCAGAGAATTACGGAGGAATTGAACAAATTGCTTCGCAGAACAATCAGTTATCATGATTATCGTGAAGATTTCTATCATGCATTTCTTGCCGGAATTTTCACGGGAGCCGGATACATGGTCGAATCCAACCGTGAGCATGGGGAAGGACGAAGCGATATTGTTATCTACAATCCGGTGGCAGGACAGGTTGCCATATTTGAAGCCAAGTATACGCACAAACTGGAAAACCTTGCATCGGATTGCGACAGGGCGATCGCACAGATCGATGATCGGATGTATGCGAAAGAATTTGAGGCTGAATACGATCAGGTATTATGCTATGGAATTTCTTTTTTTAAGAAAAGATGCATTGTGAAAAAGAAATAATATAATCAGTTTTATCATTTAACCAATTGCCAAGAATATAGACCTGGTTCGTAATTAGAGAAAAATTATCAAAAGAAGGGCTTATAGAGAGAAGTCGGAGGACACAGAAGGAGTAGATATGGCAAAAGGTAAGAATGTTAACACCAGCAAGAAAACGGTTAACAAGGATCATATGGGCGTCACAAGTATTGCAAACCAGTTAAAGGATATGGCAGGAAGCCTTGAAAGAGATCTGCGTTTCTTCCATATATAATAAGAAGAAACTAATTCAAATCTAAGAAATCTATTGGGAAAAGAGTCCTTTTTATGTTAAAATAGCATGAAAAGGCTCGTTTTTTTTTTATATGCAGTTGAAATAGTTGTAATTTGTGAAAAAAATCTTAACAACTTAAGAAAATATTAAAAAGTTTTTTCAACAAAATGCGATTTTTAGGTTGCAAAGACACAATACTTGGTGTATTATTGTCACGTAGAGTAGTTAAAATAGTACTGCTAAAAGAAAAGTACGAGAACTGTTAGCAACTATTGGAGCTATGGAAACTGAAACTGAAAAGATAGGTTTCAGACAACCTTACAATTACAGATACATACAGAAGCTGAGATCCGTTAGGAGCAGCTTGCTGAATTTGATGCTGAACTATCAATGTTGGATTTAGCTCTACGCGACTTTGAGGGTTCGAGGCTTCAATCGAAAGATTTATGTGTTTGTAGATGATGCTGGCGATGAGTATTTACTCGAGGAGGTCGGCGGAGGCAATTAGCGATGTCGTTGGAACGGATGGATCGTCCGCAGCGAGTCAAAAGTGAAGATGGCTGAACTTAAACGTGTGAGGCAAACAAGTAGAATTCTGATGGAGGTTGATCAAAAAAGGAAAGAGAGGAAAAGACATGAAGACATTCAAAAAGTGTTAGCTTCAACTCTTGCTGCTGCAATGGTTGTTACAGCTTTACCTGTAACTCCTGCAAATGCTGCTGCAGCTCCAAAGCTTAGCACAACAAAGGCTGCCGTATATGTAGGTCAGTCTAAGACAATCAAAGTTACAACTCCAAAGACTTGGAAGAGCGTAAAAGTTAAAGCTACTACAAGCAAGAAGAGCGTAGCAAAAGTTAAGGCTTCTAAGAAGAAGATTACTGTTAAGGCTGTTAAGGCTGGTAAAGCAAAAGTTACTGTTAAGGTAACTGCTAAGAAGTCTGGAAAGGCTGTAAAGAAGACATTAAAGGCTACTATTACAGTTAAGAACCCATCCCTTACATTAAAGGCAGCTAGCGCAGTTGCAGTTGGTGCTAAGGAAACTGTTAAGGCAACAGTTAAGCCTGCTTCAACAAAGGTTACATTCTCATCTAGCGATGATACAATTGCAACAGTTGATGCTACAACAGGTGAAGTTACTGGTGTTAGGGCTGGTGAGGTAACAATTACCGCTAAGGCTGGCAAGACAACAAAGACTGTTAAGATGGCAGTTAAGAATTTTATTCTTCAGTCTGTAAAGCAGACAAAGGCAAATACATTAGAGACTTCTATTCTTGGAACAACAAAGAATATCAAGACAACTGATGTTAAGATTACCAACACTGCAAACCAGAATGCAATTGCTGTCAAGAGTGTAACACCTGATAAGGCAGATGCTACGAAGGTTACTCTTGAAACATTTGCAGATATGAAGGATGGCGCTAAGTACACTGTTGAACTTGATGGTGTAGCTAAAGAGTTTACAGCAACTGATGGCGTTGTAGCTGATGTAAATGTAACACCTGTTACAATCCCTGCAAACACAAAAAGGAACTGAAATCAAAGGACAGACTATTGACAAAAATGGTATTGTACTTGATGAGTTCAAGGTAAGTGAAGCAGGCGCAAAGAGTGCTGAATTAACTCTTTCTACGACACAGGGTTATGTAGATGGTGACAAGCTTGTTCTTCCTACTGTTGGAAACAAGGGTACAGCAGAAGTTAAGTATCATACATACAAATTTGATGCTAACGGAAATGAAATTGGAGCTTATACAAAGAAGGTTGATATCACAGCCGTAGCTGAAGACGTAATCACAACAAACGGATTCAACATGACATTTGCAGATACAGCTAAAGCTCCAAACTGGGATAAAGACAAGACAACAAATCAGTTAGCAATTGGATCTAACAAGAGTGCATACTTCAAATTTGTAGGATCTGATAACAAAGAAATCACAACATATGCTGATTACTCAGTAGTATCAAGTGATGATTCTATTCTTTTATTACCAAAGACTCAGTTAAACAGTAGCAGTACTCCTGTATCTGCAACAGGTATTAAAGAAGGAAATGTTTTTGTTAACGTATTAGACAAAGATGGTAAAGTAATTAAATCTTTACCAGTTGTTGTTACAGCTGCTGGAAAGCTTACAAATACAACACTTGGAAATACATCTCTGACAATTTCTAAGACTGCTACAGGTGTTGATAATTCTGTTAGTGTAAAAGCCGTTGATCAGTATAATAATGACATTACTGGTTCAACAACTATTACAGCATCAGGTGTAAATAATGATGCTACTAAGGCAATTAACGCTACATACGATCCTACAACAAAAAAACAGTTAAGGTTTCTGCTAGTGCAAATGCTGAAGATGGAAAGACATACACTATCAAAGTTGAAGTTAAGAAGGACAATGTTACATTAAATCGTTACTTTACAGTAAAAACTGTAGTAACAGCGACAGATGTAGCTAAGGCTACTGATTTAAGAGTTGAAGTATCTGGCTTAACAGATGGTAAAGTTGATATGGCTGTAGCCGATGATGCAGATGCAGCAAAGGCAGCTAAGACAGTTGAGGTAAAAGTTGCTGCATATGATAAGGGCGCTAAGATCGGTTACGCAAATGTAACAGAGTGCAAGATCAGCGATTCCAGCAAACAGTCTGTTGTAAGCGGAGCTGCTGTTTCAGTTGTTTCTTGCTCAGCAAACAAAGTAACTAAGAACCTTGAGGCTGGAAAGTCTTATACATTGACTGTTAAGGCAGCTGATAAGACATTCACAACTACATTCTCTGTAGTAGATACACAATCTGCAGTTGTTACTACAAAGATTGACAGCAAGACAACAAGTGTAGCAATTTCAAATGATAAGCCTGCAATTGCAAATGTTGTTGCTGCTAATGTAAAATTTAGTATCAATGGCAAAGATTACAAGACTCTTAATGCATCTCAGATTACTGTTAATGACGGTTACAAGGTTGTTGACAACAAAGCTGTATATGTTGGAACCGTAAATGTTTCAGTTGAAAACAGCAATGGAATCAGCTATCCTGTTACAGTAAATGTAAATACAACATTCACTGCAAAATAATTGATTATTAGTAAAATAGTTTTATAATGGAGGCTGTAAAATAAGTCTTTCATTTAAAGTAAACGCCAGTTTCGGCAATGTGCCGTTTCTGGCGTTTCTTTGGGCTCTATGTCAAGTTTTTGGGTGTGATTCTTTGAATTGCGCCCCATTACTGGACATAGAGCCTAACTTTTATCATTATTTTCTTAATAGCAAAAACGGGAATCGGTTATATAAACTGATTCCCGTTTTAATTAATTTAGCTTTAACCTAAAACTAATTATCTTGTAAATGTTGTGTTAATGTTAACAGTTACATCGAACTCAACACCCTTGCTGTTTTTAACAGTTACAGTTGCTTTTCCGATATAAGTGTAACCACCACTTGTCTTAACCTCTTTTGAATCAACAGCGAATGTTGTATACTCTGTTCCATTATAAGAAGCTACGCATGTCTCTGCAAGAATATCAGCTACATCAGTCTTAGTTGTCTTCTTAGAGTTAATCTTTACAGTTGCAGATGCCTGAGTATCAACAACTTCAAAGCTTCCAGAGAATGTCTTTGTAACATTATTGCCCTTTGCATCTTTTGTTACAACTGTAGCCTTAACAACATATGTTCCAGCAGAAAGAACCTTTGTAGCCTTGTTGCTAGAAGAAACAGTTACAACATCAACAGTACCTGCAGAAGCATCAATTTTTTCTGTCTTATCATTTAATGTAAATGATGCACCAGAAACAACACCAACCTTAACGCCCTGATCATATGCAGCTACAGTTGCAGTAACTTTCTTAGCTGCCTTATCAGCAGTTGTATCATTAGCAATTGCAGCATCAACCTTGCTATCAGAAAGCTCTAAACGTAAATCAGTTGCATCATCAGCAGTCTTAGTTGTTTCAACTGCATTGACTGTGATAGTCTTAGCTACCTTATCATTGCCCTTCTGAGCCTCAATCTTAATAACGTATGTGCCCTTCTTAGCATTAGCAACATCTACATTTACTTTCTTATCAGCACTAACGTATTTAGCTGTAACGTTAGCAGAGTCTTTTGTAAGAACTGTTGGAACAACAGTGTCAACAGGAATTTCCTCACCATACTGGTCAACACCCTTAACAACTACGGATCCAGTTGTATAATTAGTTGCCTTTGTAGAAACTGAAAGTGCAGTCTTGTCAAGAGAAATATTAACAAGCTTTCTTGTCTCTGTTACAGTTACAGGTAAAGAAGTAACAACCTTACCATCTTTTTAATACGTTGATGTAAGCAGTACCAGTCTTAACTGCTACCAGTGAAACACTCTGGTTAGCCTTTAAAGAAGTTTCTGGTAAAAAGAAGTACACTATCATCACTAGATACTACTGAGTAATCTGCTGTGATATCTTTCTTCTTTGTATTTACGAAATGGAAGTATGCTTTAACTGAATCGCCCAATGCAAATTTGCTTACAGTTGTAACAGTCTTTGTCCAATCTGGAGCATTCTTTGCGATTGTGTAATTGTAACCAGCTACAGTTGCAACTTCTTCAGCAACAGCTGTAATATCAACTTTCTTTGTGATAGCGCCAACTTCCTTAGCGTTCTCATCATACTTATATGTGTGGTATGTAACTTCTGCTGTACCCTTGTTTCCAACTACAGGAAGAACAAGCTTAGTTCCGTTTACATAACCCTGAGTTGTAGCGAGTGAAAAAATCAACGTTGTTTGGTTTACTCTCAGTTGTAAAGTCTTTAAGAACTACGCCATTCTTATCAACTGTCTGAGCCTTGATTTCAGTTCCATCTGTATTAGCAGGAATCTGAACAGGACTAACTGTTACATCAGCAACGACACCATCAGAAACAACTACTTCTACAGCAGTACCAGCAACTGTTACTACATAAGTAGCTCCGTCTGTGAACTCTGTGAATGTTGTAATTGTAACCTTTGTAGCATCCTTCTCGTCAACTGCTACAGACTTAACAGCATATACAGCGTTTGTTGTTTTGTTAGAAACAGTAACATCAGATGCTTTCAGATCAGATGTCTTTCCAAGAACAACAGCCTCAAATGTATCAGCCTTTGTCTGCTTTACACTCTTAACAATGTAAGTCTTAACAGACATTTTAACTGTCTTTGTTGTCTTACCAGCCTTAGCTGTGATTGTTACGTCACCAGCCTTAACACCAGTAACTTCGCCTGTTGTAGCATCGACTGTTGCAATTGTATCATCACTAGATGAGAATGTAACCTTTGTTGAAGCAGGCTTAACTGTTGCCTTAACTGTCTCCTTTGCACCAACTGCAACTTCAGTAGATGTTGCTGTTAATGTAAGAGAAGGATTCTTAACTGTAATAGTAGCCTTTAATGTCTTCTTTACAGCCTTTCCAGACTTCTTACCAGTTACCTTAACACTATATCTGAATTCAAATAACTGTAGAAAATGCATTAAAATAGGAATTTTCTGCAATTGAAATTTTGTGAAAATGTTTGATAAGTAACAGAAAAGTGACAAAAATGCGAAAAAAATGCTTAACGACAAAAACAATGGAGCAAAAATTTTAGTAAATAACGAAATTTCAATAACTTAATAGATATTTAAATTTCTTAATTTCCTCTCATATTTTCAAATGTTTATTGAAGATATTACATATAAGTAATATAATTAAGACACCAAAGAAGGTGGTAAAATGTGGAGTTAGAACAAATAGTCGCTCCGGGGCTAAACAATATATATTCTTTGTCTGTTGTAAAAAGGAATTCAGAAATTCTGTAGATGAGCCATGGAAGGATACAGATCCATATCCCAGATATCAGAAGAAATTATTAGAAGATCTTGCTGTTCTTGATGATCAAAAAAGAAGACGCCATTACATTATTACAATATGAAAAACTTACAGGAGAAGAACGATTATATAGTATAAGACATCCTAATACTAAGAAGAATGTTCGAGTACTATATACAATCGTAAATGGAACTTACATTATTTTACTGCATGCCTTTTTAGAAAAAAGTTCAAATGATTACAAAAAGCAATTACAGTCGCCAAGAAACGACTTAAGTGGTTAGATGACGACTAGTATAATACATGTAAGTAACGAACATACGAGGAGAAACAAAAATGAGTATTACAGAAAAAATTGCCCGTGCCAAAGAAACAACTTGGGTTACAGAATCATTATCTGAAGCTGAAATAAAATCTACAATAGAATTAGCAAAAATTTCTGCTAAAATTGAAAAATGTCGTCAAGAATGAATATGACGCAAAAAAAGAATTTGCTGAATATATGGACGTGTCACAAGGTATGGTATCCAAATGGGAAAGCCGAGAATATAATTTTACTATTAAATCCCTGAATGAAATCTGTGAAAAATTACAACTATGCGTATCTCTTGATATACAACCACTTACAATTGCTAAAGAGTACCCTGTATTGAAATGGGATGAGATAAGGCAAAGAACAAAGCCTAAAAAAAGCAGTTGGATGAAGAAAATAGATACAAAGGGGCGATTGCATAATGGAACTAAATTTGATTGCTTCTGGAATTGAATTACTTGGTGCAACTGTTAAAGAGCTTGAAATCAAGAATCAAATTGTAGATATTGCAAAAGATGCCAAACGAGTCTTTGGATTAAATATATGTGAGCCAAAATTTCAAACAAATAATGAAAATAATGAGTTTTATGCCGAAATGATTATAGAATTTGAAATTGAAATAACGCAATCAGAAAATTCCGTGTGCAAAATTCACTTGGCTTTAGAGGGTGCTTTCTTATCAAATGGGGATACTGACTATGATGATTTTCAGCAATTAGTTGCCATAAATGGAGCGTCTGCACTTATAGGTATTGCGCGTGGGAAGTTAGAATCCATATCTGCATCCGTTTTTAACAATGGAAAAATTGTCATTCCATTTGTTAATGTTATTGATTATTACAAAGAATGTATATCATAAGCTTTAAAAAATCGCCTGTCATATATGAATTATATGATAGGCGATTCTATTTTTGTTTTTATATATTATGATATGAGGATTTTGTCAGCAATAAGTGGTATTATAAAAACAGGGGTTTCAGTATACACTCCATACAACAAGTTTTGAAGAACAACCTCTGTCCGATAAAACGCTGAGCCGCTCTTCTTGGTAGAGATGCCAGAGATATCTATGCAGACTTTCAGTTTTCAGAAGACGGAACCCGGATTCTGCTGTGTCCTGCAGGAAATCAGCCTAAGATTTCTAATAAAACAAGTGCAGTTTATATTTCAAAGGCATCGCACACTCGATTACCAAATTATTTCATTACAAGACATTCCTTTTTATAAAAAGCAATGCCGTATCGAATTACCTTTTAAAACCAACCTGTTCAATTTTTGTCGCATATTTTTTTTCTTCGATTTGTTGCAAGGCTTCATGACATTTGTTTTCCATATCATCTTTCTTTTTTCGAAATCTTTAATTCAATAACAATGGCTCGGCGAAGTTTTCGATCCTTAATTGCAAGATCAGATCGTCCTAATCCATTTTCGTAATTGGACTCAACAATATATCCTGCATTAGCAAATAAACCTACAACAAATGCATGATAAAAAGCTTTCCGCATAATCATGATAGCTGATCGTGTTAAACAGCAGGTCTGATAAAATTTCTGTAAGTTTTTCCGTATCTTCATTCCATGAAGCTTCAAAAAGTGCATTCCGGTTACTTTGTGCAAGTGAATTTGAAAACCATTCTGTGACGCTTTTTGAAGATATCCATAACTTCGTTATTCGGAATCTTAAGAAGCGTTTCAGATGAATTACGTGCACTGTCAACTTTGGTAAGATATCCTGTAAGGTATAACAAACTCCAAAGATTCTGTTCCGAAGACGTAAGCACGTTATAAGTAAGGTTTTCTTCTATCGTTTCGCAAATTGTGCCACCATTCATCAATGTTTCAAATTTTTCGGTCACATCAAAATCGGTTCGTTCCAAAAAGTGCGAATGACTGCATTATCACTGGTATGTTCCCAAAAATTTTCCGGTTCTAAGATACCGGTTGCCATCACTTTTTGAATGTAGTTAAGCACATCCCAAGGACAATAAATATCCAAATTACCGAAACGATAGCCATCATACCATTTTTGAATGTCGGCAGCACAGGATTCACAATGTGTATCAGTCAGAAGCTTTGTAATTTCTTGCTGCGTAAAGCCGAAAAATTCATTGTATCGATTGTCGGAAATCGTATCTGTAATAAAATTGTTAGTGCCGGTAAAAAATGCTTTCCTTGGTAATACGAAGGCACCCGGTAATAACCGCAAATTTTAAGAACTCATTATCTTTTAATGCAGTACCAAGCAAGGGACTTATGATTTCAAGCATCTGATCATAATAGCCTCTGGAATCTGCTTTTGCAACCGGAACATCATATTCGTCAATAAGCAGAATGACTGGCTTATAATAATATTGAGCCATAATGCGGGTTAGAAAAGACAGTGATTTCTTAATCTCCGCAGTTGTAGCCCGATTGTCCTTCAATCGCTCATAAATTGCTCTGTCACTGACATCCATTTGATCCGAATCAAGCAAATAAGAATGTTGTTTAAACAAATCTGCCAATTCAGCAGTCAACATATCATATGCAGATTCAAATTTGAGACCATCAATATTTTTTAATGTCAGAAAAATAACAGGATATTGATTCATCCATTCTGTGCATAATTGTTTCTGCCCGGAAATATATAACCCATCAAAAAGCGACTGACTATCCATACGAATATCAAAAAAATCTGCTAACATACACATTGCTAATGTCTTGCCAAATCGTCTTGGACGAGTAATTAAAGTTCCCTTGGATAAATTATTTTGAAGTAAGTTCTCAATCAGTTCGGTTTTATCAATATAATAATAATGATTCTTTCGAATTTCTGTAAAATTGCTCATTCCGATTGGAAGAGTTATCTTGTTTTCCATTCCGAAATCCTCCTTTGAAGCATCCGCGATGTATGGTATTGCCTAACAATACATGTATAGTATAACAAACTTTTTTCTTTATGTGAAACAAAAGAATTAGAACACCCATAGTCTGAATTAGTTTCTCCAAAAGTTCTCCCTTCAATAATTCATTTGAGTCATGAAATAATCTGACTTTCTCATACGCTCATCCTTATTTTTGTTACTTTTATCTAATAAACTGACTTCCATCAAAGATTCTGCTTTCTGGGGATGTGGAGCTTTAAAGAAAATATCTTTTCCAAAAAGCTTAAAAGAAATTGGATATTCTGCTTTTACTAACTGCGAGTCATTAAATGGATTTTACATTCCTAAGTCAGTAACAAAAATTGGTAACTATGCTGTGGGATTTATGTATTATGGTGAATATGTTCCAACAATATCATAAGTTTATGGCTGTTTTCATTTCAAATTGACACAATACCACCTATCTCACTTTTTAATCTACTTAACACAAAGGGAACCGATATTGCCGATTCCCTTTATCCAAAAAATTATAATTTTTCCTCTTGCCTGTGGTTAAGCAATTGCGCTAACTTCAATATGAAGCGTTACACATTCACTACAAGGCTTATTCTTTTCAATTCGTTTTACATGACAGACAATTTTCCTATTTTCATCAAGAAGACGCGTGAAAGCTTTTTACTGTAATATCTTGGAATATAACCAACTCGCTTGTTATTACCAGTCATAATTTCTATCGCATACGCATCCTGTTTATTGTCTGGCTCTTTTTAAAAAAGCTGATCTCCACGATCAAGTTCTGTTACCAAGAGGCAATCTTCGCCATCACATGCCAAATAATGTCTGGCTCCAGCCATATAAAAATCACGATCAAATGCAGTACTAATATCTAAAATAGGATCTACAAAATGAAGACTGTCAATTGGCAAACGAGCACCACTTGCTTTAAGAAGTGCATAGGCATCATATTCCTGCAATCCATATTTTTCTAAAATTTTTTGGATATCTTTACGTTTTTATCAGGAAGTCTGCTTGAAAATGTTGAAAATAAAGTATCACTATAATAGGTTTTATTTAAATCGTCGAAAGGTACTAACGGTTTAAATCCAGCTTCTAATGCATCTTTAATTTCATTAGAATAGCAAAATTCATATTGCCCGTTTTTAGATAATTGCCCAACAATATATTGTCGGCGACTTACTTTATCTTGCCAAATAAGATATAAATAATCTTTCCCGTTTTTAAAAGACATTATTATTCTCCTAAACTAAAATAAACTTGCTTTTAGCATATCTATTTTTGTATTCAAAAACTTGCATATTAGTTTCTTTTTTTTGATTATGTGTAATTGGTTTTCCGAACTTAATTCAACAATTTCCTCTATTTTTTCAGGTGAAAGCGTAGATATCCGTTGTGCAAGGCCTATCGTTTCTGCCTTATAATTTTGAAAAATATATTGAAGTATTTCTAAATGTGTAGGTCTTTTAGCATCATTTAACGTTCGTCTTACTAATGATTTGGATTTTGTATCAACCAAAGATTTCCAACGAACGAGATCTTTTCCCATATACGATTCGGCTTGCTGATCAGATATAAATGAACACAATGATGATCCGTTATCATATAGGGGTGAAAAATCAGTATTATCACCAGACTTAAGAACCGCCCAATTGTTTTGATGACGATCAGAATTTCCTATCAGGAAATCAAAAACCAACATATTTAAAAAACGTGCAAAATCAAAAAACCCCATTTGTGACCCTTTTATATCATTTCAATAGAATATACATTCCCAGATGTTAAATCCATAAATTTTTTCATCATCATAGTCCGGATAAAAAAGATTAATATAATTTATCCCTTCAATCAAAGACGGGGCCTTAATATCTGAAGTAATGATATTATAACTAAATGATCCTTCACGGCCATTATAGGTTCCTAATTCAAACCTGGCGCATGGAATTTTCAAATAATTCGCCAGGCTATATGCTATACATTCTGATATATGATCGGTTGTTGTTATATCTTTTTTAAATTTAAACAGACCACTAATTTGTGTATCGGGATTATATAACCATATTTTTTCACTCCGACCACTACCTTCTGAGAAGCCATTATAAACTTCCCAATATGAAAAATCCTTCATAGCACTCCTTAATTATAACCAATATATATAATTATAGCCTGTCTGCAAAAATGTGTAAAGATGCAACTCAATAAAGTCATCCAATTTTGATACCGAAAAGTTCTCATAAAATTCTCAAACAAGGATAGCTTCCTGATTCAAGAACAAATCTTCAAATAAAACAGACCGTCTTAGATATGTCTCTTGCATGTTACTTATGGGAGTACTTTCTACATAGCTCCATTCCAATAAAGCCTTATTTTTATACTTTTTCGCGCCTAAAAACTGCACGGATATAGTGTTAAGGTAACTGCTAAGAAGTCTGGAAAGGCTGTAAAGAAGACATTAAAGGCTACTATTACAGTTAAGAACCTAGCATTATCCGTATCCGCAGCTGGTGAAGTTGCAGTTGGATCTACAGAGGCTATCAAGGCTACTGTTAAGCCTGCTGACACAAAGGTTACTTATACAACAAGTGACGCAACAATCGCAAAGGTTGATGAGAAGGGTGTTGTTACAGGCGTTAAGGCTGGTGACGTAACAATCACAGCTAAGGCTGGTAAGACAACAAAGACAGTTAGTATGAAAGTTAAGAACTATGTTCTTAAATCTGTAGCTCAGACTAAGGCAGATACATTTGAAGCATCTGTAGCAGGTGCTACAAAAGATATCAAAGCAACAGACATTACTGTTAAAAATACAGAGAACAATGTAACTGTTCCTGTTAAGTCTGTATCTGTAGATAGCAAAGATGCAACTAAGGTTACATTCGCTACTTTCGCTGGTCTTACAGATGGAAAGACATATGATGTAACTCTTGATGGAACAACTAAACAGATCGTTGTATCTGATGGTAAAGTTGCATCTGTATCTGTTAATAAGATTACTATCCCAGCTGCAACTGAAACAGAAATTAAGTTAGTTGCAAAAGATGCAAATGGTATTGTTCTTGATGAAGCTGCTTATGGAGCACAGGATGCATCTAAGTATGATTTCACACTTACCACTAACAATGGATATGTAAACAGTTCTAAGTTATACTTAAACAAAGTTGGTGATACTGCAACAGCTGAGGTTACTTATAAGACTGGCAAGTATGATGCAAATGGTAAACCAGAGGGCAATGTTACATCTGGAAAGGTTACAATTACCGCTGTAGATCAGGCTGCAGTTAATAACTTCAATGTTAAAGTGGCTGACAAGAATGCTCAGAGCAAGAAATTTGATAAGATTGATGCAAATGCACAGCTTGCTGTTGGCGAAAAAAGACATGTATGCTTATTTCCAGATTAAGGATGCTGACAACAACGAAGTTTCTAATTACTATGATTATTCAGTAGAATCTAGTGATAAGAATGTATTAATGCTTGGTGGTTCTTCTATTGATGCAGCAAGCAACAACAATCATAGAGTTCTTGTTACACCTGTAAAGGCCGGTACAGCTTATCTTTTAATCAAGAAAAACAATACAATTGTTAATTCTGTTGCAATCACTGTAGTTGCTGAAAGAGCTGTTGCAACTATGGATGTTGATAAGACAAGTGCAACACTTTCTAATAAAATGACAAAAACAGCTACTGTAACAGCTTCCTTCAAGGATCAGTATGCAAAAGATTTCCTTGGAGATGGAACTGTAAAAGTAACTTGCCTGAGCACAACAGCTAAGGATGCTTCTGATAAGGCTATTGATGCAAAGACCGTAACTGCTAATGCATCTGAGAAGTATTTTTAAACAGAATGCAGCATCTGGAAATAAAGTTAAAGTTGAATTCAAGGCAGAGAATATTGAAGCTGGAACATACCAGTACAAGATCTCTTACGAGAAAGATTCTAAGGAAGTTTGTGCTAAGACAATCACTATTGTCATTCAGCAACCAGCAGATCCTTCTAAGGGAACTGAGTCTTTCGCATTAGATGTTGATAAGACTGAGATTGACAACCTTGTTGATGACAACCACACAACTGCTTCTGATTATGTAGTAACAGCTAATGTAAATCAGTTAATCAATGGCGTAGCTAATCAGGCAATTAGTACTTCTACCACACTTAAAGATGGTTCAACTGTTAAATCTATTGATTATAAGTTGGAAGATAAGGATGGCAAAGATGTAACAACAACTACCGGAGCTGCTATTTCTTCTGGAAAGTTAACAGTAACTACTGTATCTTTTGATGGTACAAAAGCAACTAAGAATTTTGGTGCTGGTACTTATAAGATTACTGCTACAGTTGTAACAACAAAGGACAGCAAAGATACCACAAAAACTTTCACTACTACATTTACTGTAAAGGATACTCAGCCAACAGGTTCTTTAACATTTGAAAAGAATTCTGTAGATGCTACTTCTGTAAAGGATGCAGTAGAGAAAACTGTTAAGTTTGTATATGGTGATACAACTTATTCTGCAAATGATGTAGCTCCAGTAATTACTTCTATCGAAGGTATTGCAAATGATGGAACTGTAATCAATGCAAAGAATATGGCTTCCGTAAAGAAGTCTGAAGTAACCATTAAAAAGGTTACATTTACAGTTGGTACTGATAAGTACAGTGTTGATGTAACAGCAGATGCTTCACAGGTAATTACAATTAAATAATTGTAAAACATAATAAAAAGAGGTTGCTTCGGCAGCCTCTTTTCTTATATCAGGAAAGTGTATAATAAATGAATGCAAAAGATCAAGAGGTTATAAATTGTTACCGCAAAGAGTGCCAGAAAAACAATCCTAATCATATAATGGACATTCCTAATGCCAGAAGATCTATCATTTATAAGGTATCAAAGGAATGTAATATATCTGAAGAAGAAGCTTGTAAAAGAATAGATGCATATGAAAAATTTGATATTGAAAGCAGAAAGTTATAGAATACATCAGATTGCATTTTATGCAAATGTAAAATAGTTCTTTAGATTTGGAAGGTACTTATTTGCTATTTTTAAGAAAACAAAATCCTCGGCTTTTTACCGGGGATTTTGTTTATTCAATATAACTTGACATAGAGCCTATGTTGATTTTGGATGCCCATAAACATGTTGCTGTAAAAAGGAGAATTGAAAAATCAATCCTCCTTTTTTAATCAAGCTATGATTCGAAAGTAATTATCCAATAATAATTGTCTTTCCAATAGCAATTTCTTTCTCAACATACTTTCCAGTAGCTACCTCGATCTTGAGTGTAACCTTAGCAATATTCGTTGCAGAAGTAATAGCATATGAATCAGAAACTGCTGTTCCATTTACAGCTGTAATTTCATACTTTCCATCTGCAAGTTCGTTTCCATCATATACAACCTTCAAGTTAGACTTAAGTGTTGTGCCAGATTTTACAGCTGTATCTTTAAGAGCTGCTGTTGCTGCTGGCTGAGAATTTGTAACTTCGAAAGTCTTAACAAATTTCTTAGTATCATTAGCAGCAGTTTTATACTCAGCTGTTAAAGTATAAGTTCCAGCTTCCAACTGCTTTCCAGATGTGAAATTATTAACATTAATAACTGCAATACCAGAACCAGTAGTTACACCAGTAACATCTTTTACAGACTTACCATCCTTTTCAAGAGACCATTTAACATCACTTGATGAATCAACTTTCTTAACCTTTACACCGTTCTTGTCATAGCCCCAAACAGTAGCTGTAACTTTTGCAGTTTCAGTAGCATCAGCTTTAATTACGGCATCAACCTTATCTGCGCTTAATACTAAGTCATATGTAGCTGGATCTCCAGTTTCAGACTTTCTAACAACGATAGTAAATGTCACTTTAACATCTTTATATTCAACAATGTAAGTATTTGATGAATCCTCACCTTTTTCATTAAGACCTGGGTTTTCAACCTTAACCTTGTCATTTGCTGGGTAAGTAATCTTTGTTGCCTGGCTAAGAGCTTTAGAATTTGCATTCTTACAGGTCAATCCAGAACCAATAGTAACGTCTTCGCCATACTGATCCTTAGCTGTTACTTTTACAGTCACATCATCATCGTCAACACCAGTTGCGTTAGACAATGTAAATGCATTTTTATCAAGAGATAAAGCTGTAACTTTTCTTTTCTGCAACTACTGTAACAGGAAGTGTTGTAACAACAGCCTTTGTCTTAGAATCTTTAACGATGATATAAGCATTTCCAGCCTTGTATGGTTTAATAACAATTGCTGTTGCATCTTTAATCTTGCTTGTTGCACCTACAGTCATAACATCAATATCAGAAGACTCGAAATCATAGCCAGTTGAAGCATCAGCAACTTTGTTATCAGACTGAGTTCTCTGAATATATGCAACTGCCTTGGTATCACCTACAGCAACCTTTTTCTCTTTAACATTCTTGAACTCTGTAGCACTCTTGTTGTCATCAGTAGTTCCAACTTTTACGTTCCAACCAGTAGTTGTTACTGCAGTTGGATCAACACCTGTAATAGTAGCCTCTGCTGTAACATTTCCTTCCTCAACTGCGGAAGCATTGTATTTTCCAGTATGAGCAATAACTGTAATCTTTGCTGTGTTACCAACTTTGTAAAGGTTTAATGTCTTTCCTGAAAGGTATCCGTTGTTTGTAGCGTCTACTTTCCACTCAACATATGTGAAGCCAGCTAAAGAAGTCTGATCTGCATCTACTGTAGCGATTTCTACTCCATTAGCATCTGTAAATTTAGCAGAAATATCATTTGCATTCTTTCCATCAACTGTAGCTGGAGTTGGAACAACAACTGTAGCTGGAGAAATTGTTGCAGCAACAATCTTACCATCTGTAACAGTAATTGTCTTTGTTACATCAGCTAATGTAATTGTATAATCCTTACCATCAGCCATAGTTACATATGTTTCAAGAGTAACCTGTGTGCTGTCATTCTTATCAACAGATACGCTCTTCACAGCAACATTAGCCTTGGAGTATGTATTTGTGATTACGAAATCAGATGTCTTTAAAGCAGCTGTATTACCAGTAACTGTAGCTGTGAGCTTTGTTGTTGTAGCCTGCTTAACATCCTTAAGGATGAAATCTTTAACAGCCATCTTAACAGTCTTTGTTGTCTTGCCAGCCTTAGCTGTGATTGTTACGTCACCAGCCTTAACACCAGTAACTTCACCTGTTGTAGCATCAACTGTTGCGATTGTCTCGTCACTAGATGAGAATGTAACCTTTGTTGAAGCTGGCTTAACTGTAGCCTTAACTGTCTCCTTTGCACCAACTGCAACCTCGCTAGCTGCCTTTAATGTAAGAGAAGGATTCTTAACTGTGATAGTAGCCTTTAATGTTTTCTTTTACAGCCTTACCAGACTTCTTACCAGTTACCTTAACAATATTTTCCACTGACCATACTGCCAGCAGAGTGGATAAAACAGGTATCTGCAGCATAGCATGTTGAAGAATCTTTCAATCTTAAGTAACGTACAAGCAACGCACAAGAAACGGGGGGAGTACAAACGGAATTTATATGACCATATTTTATGAGTCATTTTTGCTGGAAAAAATTTAAGTAACACACAAGTAACAATGCCGATTTTTCATATTTTGTCGATTGCTTCAATGAGTTCGTGGATGTCCAAATGTGTGTAGACACGTTCGGTTAATGTCATGGCTCCGGCATGGCCGACAATTTTTTTGATAATGGTCTGATCCACATGTGCATCGGCGAGCATTGAGATCGTTGTATGACGGCAGCAGTGTGGGGTACGGTCGATGTTCAGGGGCTGCAGCAGTGGTTTAAATACATTGATGTAATAATTATGGTAAGTAAAATGCTCACTGTCCATGGTGTGGATAAGGTATTCACTGTGCGAACAGTCATTGTACCAGGAGGTGTAAAAGGGCAGGACTTTTTCGGCGATAGGGACTTTGCGGATACCATTTTCTGTTTTGCTGTCAACTACGTCGAAGTATCGTTCAGGCAAGTGGACATTTTCTTTTTTTCAAGTCAAGCAGTTCGGAAACACGGACCCCATTGTAGATGAGCATAAGAACCGTCTGGTAATAGCGGTCATCGGTATGTTTCCATAAGGTTTTTATTTCTTCCGCCGTGAAGCGGTTGCGTTCTGCTTTATTTGGATTACGGTCTTTATATTTGGTGATGTTGACATAGGGAGAGTAATCCTTGCAGATAATTTCGTGTTTCATCGCATAGTCGTATAACTGATTGAACAGGATGCGGAGCTTTTTTAGGGTGGGATAATTTTTCCCACAGCGGTCGACGACGCGTTGCAGATCATCCAGGCGCAAATTGCGGAATGGTACATCTGCGATATCTTCACAAATGGAATATGCGGCGCGGTATCCTTTGATGTTGGAGGCGGAGGTGGTCGGAAATTTTTCTTCGGACCAGCGCAGATAGATGTCATGGAAGGTAAGCTTCAGGGCAGCTGCATCAATTGGATAGTCATTGTATTTGGCTAGTATTTGTAAGGCTTCGGCCCGGGAGGCAGCGTATCCGATAACTTGGAATTTTTGTACACGTTTTCCGGTTTTGTCATTGTGGTACCAGCCGGTGGGTAATTCGCGCTGCGTAGGGCCTTCTTCGGTTCCCGGATAATTTTACGACTCCGCCGTATCCGTTTGGTAATCTCATGGTTGTAATCCTTCTTTCTTTTGTGATTTATAGAGTAGTTAACATAGATGGTACTATAGTTTTCTTGGTGTGGACAAAAGGAAAATTTAAGAGTATTATGTTGAATAGGTATGTACTTATAGAAATAATTGAGTAAAAACATACAAAATACATTGATTCGAAGGAGAAAATATCTTGAGTAAGAATGTTTATGCAAATAAGAAGAAAAACAAACGCATTACTGATTCCAATCATACTTATGATGGGATTTGTTCCGTTGATCGTGCATATGTTTGAGTATGATGCCAATCTGTCGCAATTTGACTGGTTCCCAGCGAGTTCCGGGTTACAGACAGATTTCTTTTTCGCATGGAAAATGATAGCGATAGTAATCCTTGGAGTTGTGATGATCGGAATCATGTTATATCGGTATTTAAAAAAGAAAGAACAGTTTCAGTTTGAAAATTCATTTTATATGCTGTTTGTTTATGCAATGTTTGTTGCAATGTCCGCATTATTTTCTAGCTATAAGTACTGGGTTGTCAGAGGTACCTATGAATTGTTTGAGCCGGTATGGGCTGTATTTGCCTATATGATATTGTGCTATTACGTATATAATTATGTACAGGAAGAGAAGCAGGTGAACAAAGTCCTGTTATGGGCCGGAGTTGGAATGGCGATGGTAACGTTGATTGGCATCTTCCAGTACTTTGGAAAGGACTTTTTCAAGACAGGATTTGGAAAGCATCTGATCACCAACACAAGTTTTTGGGGCAATTTGGACAGTTTGAATTTCAATATGGCAGAGGGAACTTCTTATACAACACTGTATAATCCGAATTTCCTGTCCTTTTATTTCGGAATGTTAATTCCATTGTTGGCATGCTTGTTTATCGGAGCAAAGAAAGTATGGCAGAGAGCGGCATTGGTTGTGGCCGAAATCCTTTGTATCATATGCCTGAAAGGAAGTGGAAGTGATTCCGGTTGGATGGCTGTGGCAGCAGGTGCTGCGATTGCAGTATTGGTATTGCTGAGCCGTGGCAAAAAGCTCCGTTATGTAGGTGGAGCGTTGGTGGTGGCAGGCATCATTGGAAGTATTGTGATTGCCAATACCACATCTTTTGGGGAAAGAATCAAGAACACGATTACCGGTACCTATCATATGGAAGACCAGTATTCATTAAATGACATCGCTACAAATGACGAGGATGTTGTATTAAAAATCTGGGATAATGCATTGTCAGTTTCTTATGATATCGCAGAAGATGGAACTATTCAGATTCTATGCAAAGACAGTGATGGGAATCCGCTGGGACAGACGCTGGCAGATGAAGGAACACAGACTTATTCCATCGATGATGAGCGTTTTGCAAATGTGCAGGTACAGCCGGTAATGTTTGATCAGACTGCTGGAATCAGTGTGTATGTTGATGGTATTTCCTGGAATTTTGTGAAAACCGATGATGATGGATATGAGTTCCTCAATCCGGCAGGAAAACTTGTCAAATATGAAAAGGTAAAACAGTCCAATCTGTTCAAAGAGGATGCGATGAGTTCCCGTGGACATATTTGGAATATGACCATACCGGTTTTTTAGGAAAGCATGTGTTTGTAGGATCAGGAGCAAATACCTATTTGCTGGAGCGTCCACAAAATGATTATTTTGGTCAGGCATATATCTATGGATTTAACAATTATGATGTAAAAGCGCATTGCTGGTATCTTCAGCAGTGGGTGGAGACCGGATTGTTTGGAACGTTGGCATTGATTGGATTTTTACTGTGGTATATCATTCGTTCCGTTCGGATTTATCGCAGAGTCGATTTGCACGAACATCTTAGCTGGGTTGGATTTGGATTGTTTGCAGCAGTTCTCGTGTATGTGATCGCAGCAGTTGCCAATGATTCTAACGTATGCACGGCTCCGGTATTCTGGGGAATGCTTGGTCTTGGCATGGCAGTCAACCGTATGCTTGTGACAAAGGAAAATCTGTTTGTAAAAGCAGAAGATACACAGACAACAGAGAACGACAATGCAGAGGTGCAGCAGAAGAATGATGTCGCGCCGGTTAATGAAAATGTTAACGCAGAAAACAAAAATGGAAAACAGAAAGCTTCGGGCAAGAAACAATCCAGAAAACAGCGTAAAAATCAAAAGAAATAAGAAAGCATAGGATAAAAATATATTATGTTACAAAAGAAATCGAACGGAAATGAAGCGGCGAAATATATAAGAATTGCTGTATTATTGATTTATGATATTCTGGCAGTGTTTTTGGCAGAAATCATTTCTATTTGGACAAGATTTGAATTCAGCTTGAAAAATGAGCAGTGTATTCCTTTTTTTGGAGACTGCAGTTCGCTATTTCTGGATCAATGTATGTGTCACGCTTGTGATTTTTGCAATCATGCATCTGTATAATAGTTTATGGAAATATGCAAGTGTGCAGGAATTGTTAAATGTGGTCGTAGCGTGTTTGCTCAGTGCAGCATTGCAAAGTTTGGGAATGCATATGTTGCAATGGAATATGCCGCGTTCCTATTACATCCTGTATTTCTTCTTTTTACTGGCATTGATTACCGGGAGCCGGTTTGTGTATCGTGGACTGCGTATTATCCGTCATAATTACCTTGGAATCAGTGTGGGAAATGTGGTGCCGACGATGGTGATCGGTGCAGGAGACAGCGCATACTTTCTTATCAAAAATATGGAGAACAGTCCGCAGATCCGTAACCGCGTAGCTTGTGTCATTGATGCAGATCAGAATAAGATCGGAAGTAAAATTCTTGGAGCTCCAATCGTGGGAAATGACAGTAAAATTCCATGGGCAGCCGAAAAGTATGGTGTGCGGGAGATTTTTATTGCAATTCCGAATCTTCCGGGAGCAAGAAAAAAAGAAGATTCTGGAGCTTTGTAAGAACACCGGATGTAAGATTAAGATTTTGCCGAGTATGGCACAGATTGTCAATGAGGAAGTATCCGTATCGAATTTCCGTGAAGTTGAGATTGAAGATCTTCTTGGCAGAGAGCCAGTAAAGACGAATCTGGATGAAGTGATGGGATATATTGCAGGAAAAGTCGTGTTGGTTATCGGCGGTGGCGGTTCTATAGGTAGCGAGCTTTGCAGGCAGATCGCGGCGCATCATCCAGCGCAGCTTATCATTTTCGATATTTATGAGAATACTACCTATGATCTTCAACAGGAATTGAAAAAGAACTTTCCAAAGCTGAATCTGGTCGTACTCATTGGATCGGTGCGAAACACGCATAGGGTAGATACCGTATTTGCAGATTATAAACCGGCAATTGTTTTTCATGCAGCTGCACACAAGCATGTGCCACTTATGGAAGACAGCCCGAATGAGGCCATCAAGAACAATGTATTTGGAACTTATAATGTAGCGATGGCGGCAGGAAGAACCGGTACGGAACGCATGGTTCTCATTTCTACAGACAAAGCCGTGAATCCAACGAATATCATGGGAGCATCCAAGCGTATCTGTGAGATGATCATTCAGGGAATGCAGCATCGGTTTACAAAACCAATTATGTGGCGGTACGATTTGGAAACGTATTGGGAAGTAACGGAAGTGTGATTCCCCTGTTCAAAAAAACAGATCGCAGAGGGAGGTCCGGTTACGGTCACAGATAAAAATATCATCCGGTACTTTATGACCATTCCGGAGGCGGTATCTCTGGTGCTGCAGGCAGGAGCATATGCGAAAGGTGGAGAAATTTTTGTCCTTGACATGGGAGAGCCGGTAAAAATCGATGCTATGGCAAGAAACCTGATTAAATTGTCCGGATATGAGCCGTATGTGGATATTCCGATTGTTTATACCGGATTACGTCCAGGGGAGAAGATGTTTGAAGAATGCCTGAAAGAAGAAGAGGGATTGCAGAAGACAGAGAATGATCTGATCTTCATTGGCAAACCGATTGAATTCGATCAGGAAGAGTTCTTTGAACATCTCAAAGATTTGAAGAAGACGGCATATGAAGATGATCCACAGATGAAGGTGGTAGTGAAACGATTGGTGCCGTCTTATCGGGTTGAAAAAGAGTTGATAAGTTTTTAGGGGAAAAGGATCGAATTAGATTAGCTGAAAGTGGTTTATCTTGGAGGTTGTGAATGAATCGTTGGGTCGTTCATGTAAAAAATAGCTAGATTGAAGACGCCAGTGAAGTAGTCCGGAAAGCAACGAAAAATCAAAAGAAATAACATTGTGATAGAGAAGAGAGTGGTGGCTCTCTTCTCATTTTACATTTAGAGATGAAAGGAATTCCGTGGATGCTTGGTGGTAAGGATGGCACGTTGCTTCGATGTGGTGACATGGGTATAGATTTCTGTGATATGAATCGAACTGTGACCAAGCATTTCTTGAATGTATCGGATGTCCACGTCTGCTTCTAAGAGACTGGTTGCAAATGTGTGCCGGAACATATGCGGCGTAATGTGTTGATCAATAGAAGCCAGTGAAGTATATTTCTTTATCATACGACGTACAGCCTGATCGGATAGTGCCGCACCATTCTGTGTAGTAAAGAATTGGTTACTGCCTTGAATCTGAGGAAGATAATTATTGTGATATTCTATCAGAACTCGTAATACATCCTTATTTCCAATTTGAACAATCCGCTCCTTGGAGCCTTTTCCGTAGATTAGTATTGTGCCGTCATATAAGTCAACATCGTTGTCCCGCAGTGCACACAATTCTGAAATGCGTATTCCGGTAGCAAAAAGCAGTTCGATAACTGCAATATCTTGCAACGCTTTTTTCTTTTGATAATCCGTCTTTGCGCAGGCACGTTGCTGATATATCGTGGATAAGAGGGTTTCAAGCGTGTGTAAGGGAATCGTTTTGGGCAAAATTATGGATTCGCGAAATTTTATCTGCATTTTATTAAATGGATTCGTAGAAATACTTTCTTTATATTCCAAATAGTGAAACAGTGCTTTGATCGAAGCGATTTTCCGTTTGACCGTTTTGGGTTTGTATTCCTGGTGCAGGTCGCTTATGTATTTTTCCAGCATATCTGGCGTGATATCGGAGATTTTTAGATTGGAAAAATGATTGTGAAACTGTTTAAGGTCAATGCGATATGCTTTAATGGTTTTGGTATCCAGACGCTTCTGATCCTGACAATGTTCCAGATAGGTATTGATCTGTGTTTGTAAATTATTCATGGCTTCTCCTTTGTGTATTATGCTTATTTATTCGAATTATATGGTACATGATACAGTGAAAAAATTGGCAGATATGGAGAAAGATAATTGAAAATGAGGGCGGAATAAATTGTAAAAAATGCATTGTTGAGTATTATATTTGGTGTTATAATGGATCGACAAAAGATACCATCTGTTGCAGAACTGATAAAACTATGTTTTTCAAGGATATTCTACTACTGGTATTTTTTAGATATAGTAGTTGCATTAACAAAATTATTTTCAACACAGGAACATCAAGCCGCCGGTCCAAATGTGATTGATCCAATCATAATACAAGAAGGAAAGGTTCTAAAAACTTATATTAATCAATTAGTTAATTTGCATAAAGACAGTATCACCAGACCTGCAATTATCATTGTGTTAAAAGATAATAATTTTGACAGGGCAAAATTGCTTTCAGGAAGTCCAGATGGAATATATATTAAGTTTATTCGAAATAACGGGAATTGCGAATTATACAAAGTAATAAACAAAGGTGCAGAAAATGTACAGGATTTTATTACATCATTTTCACAACAATGCTTTAACACATGCTCAAATACTAAACATGAAATATTACTTAATCAAGAATGGGCTGGTGATTCCAAAGTCCGTAACTATGCACCTCGTTTATTAAAATATCGAGCTAATTTATTATGTGATGAGAAAAATGATATTCGTCTAGAATTATCTCAATGTATTAGCGCCTTGGAAAATGAATTGAATGTAAAGAATGCATTATCTGATCACGATACTATGCTAATTAAAAATTTTTTATGTATTGCGAAATTATATCGTGTTTTTTGTAATGATTATGGTGGAAATGATATTTCGCAAGCATTGGAACTCTCTAGTGAATTAAAAAATGAAATATTGAAAGCAAATGTGTATAAATATGCATATTTTTTTCAAGGGAAAAAGCATAGCAGAACAAAATAAATGCTTGCAGGATGCTTATCAAATCTTTACAAAGAATAATATGTTTGATAATGCTATATATTGCAAAAACAATGAACTGATCCGGCAGTTTGATAGTGGAAGTATTCAAGCGAGATTGTTTGCAGATATGATTGGTGAAGCAACTGGAAGCGTTCCGGGTCTTGTCGGAATGTCACATTTATACAATAATGCAGGTCTAGCTTATATGATGACTGCTCAACCCGATTTAGCTATGGAATATTTCGATAATGGTTTACAATATGCAAAAAAATCCAGATCGTTATGTACAGAAAATGGCGATAGAATGCAATAGATTAATTTTAAAAATCTTATTATTGTGATAAAATCGAATTTACTGAAATCAAAAAGTTGTTAATTCAAATTTTTGACGGTATGTATGAAGAAAAAAAGCTCCCTTTTATTTCATCACGCTATGTTATGAACCTATTAATTATTGCTTCGAAATGTAATTCAAGTTGGGCAGCTGAAATTGTGCAAAGCTATCCAGTTGTTGATTTGATTAATCAAGGAATCAAAGATAATGTTATTGCCTCAGGACAACTTTTTGATGCAAATAGATTATTTGAATCAAAAGTTATCTCATCTAAGAGTTAAAGAAAAGTGCATAATTCCTTCTCATGTGAGTTCTGTTACTGGAAAAAAGAAAGGATTTCATTAAAAAGTCTGGTTTGAATCCATTCTATTTTTTGTACATGGCTATAAAAAGAAGACATAGCAATACTAAGTAAAAAACTATAAAGATTAATTTTTCCCTCTACTAGTTCATTCAAATTTTGGATATACGGATACAAGTTATGTTTCTCAGAAAGCTCATTATAAGAATGAGAAAATGCATTATTTATCCATACTGTTGGCATAGGATTTATTTCGATAAAATAAACATCATCTTTTAGTAATGGTTGCTGTAATTTTGCAAATAATTGTTTTTTAGAAGTACATGCAATTCGCGCATCAATCCTGCAAAAAGTGTTAATATCCATATTTTTTACCAATTCCAAATATTGTGATTCTAGTGGAGTGCTTAGTTCAAAAATAGATTTTCTTTCAAAACCACTTCTAGTGTCTTTATAACTTTCACCAAGATACCAATCGGTACTGTCTTCTTCTGGCATATATAAGACCGTTGGCATACACACCATTTTGTTCGTGTATGGATTAAATACAATAGGGGTTGTAATGTCATAACCCGATATAAATTTTTGATATAGACCATCAGGTTCATCTCCACTTAATGGACCTCTTTTTGATTCCGATACTACTTCCTAAATTCAGAGGGCGAAAAATCCCCCCATCTTCATCAGCTTTTAAATTAGAGGAACCTGCAATCCTGTTGCGGATGCTAATAAGTTAGAAATCCTTTTATTTTCTCCTGCTAATATTGTTGATGCGTTGCAGGGGATACAAGGAATATTAAAGAAACCGCAAACAGAAGGAATTAGTGCCATAGGCGATAATTCATACCCACCACAATTGAGATTTAACACGAAATCAAGATCAGGAAGTGATCCTGCAATTGCTTTTTTCTACAAATGTACGTACATCTATGATAAATGGGCGACACTTCAAATCTTGTATTGCTGTTAACCAATTGGAAATGATATCACTTTGCCATACATGATAATGAAAAATCCAGGTGCCTCTTCTCCTTCATAGGTATAAACGACTCCGATAGTTTTTCCTTGTAAGGTGTGTAAATCTCGCATAAATTTTTCTCCTTTCGTATGACAAAATAATCTGATATTTGTGGAACATAGATGACAAGCTTTGAATGATAATATCTGATTATCCTTTGTAAAGTCATGACATAAGAGTTTGCCAACATTTTTAAAGAATAAAAAGGAATATTAGCGGATGGGAACATAAATCTACCAATAAATGTAGATATATGATATAATTAACAAAATTGTGTATTGTGAAGAAAGCTGAGGAATAGAAATCATGGAAGCGGAAAAAGAATGGCTGGCGGAAGATGGAGTCGATGATGCCGGCACAATTAGTGTTAATACAGATATTGAGTCAAATGCAGAGACAATTTATCCGGCCAGAAATATTAAAATTGATAGAGTACAGTTCTCTATTTTTGAGTTGAAACGTAGATATGATAAAGGATTGATTTGTCTGGATCCAGATTTTCAGCGAAATGAAGTGTGGAGTACAAGGCAGAAATCAGAGTTGATAGAGTCTGTTGTCATGGGAATCCCATTGCCACTCATTTATCTTGCGGAGACAATGGAAGGAAAATTCGCAATTGTAGATGGACGGCAAAGACTTACTACGTTTTTTAAATATTTGGATAATGCATTTGCAATTAATGGGTTAAAAATCATGACAGAGTTAAATGCCTGCAAATTCCGGGATCTTGAGAATGATGTGAAAAAGAGCAAATACGCAACTGAAATTGAGGATTTTCAGCTGGTTATTCAAATTATTAAATATCCGACGCCGGATCGTGTTCGGTTTGACATTTTTGACCGCGTTAACCGTGGTGGAACACCTCTGAATAATCAGGAGATGCGTAATGCACTCTATCAAGGAGCTGCGACCAGATTGCTGAATGAATTGGCAGCAAGTGAGGCGTTTAAAGAGGCAACAGGGGCATTCGGTTAGTCCGCTTCATATGAAGGATAAGTATATTATTTTGAGGGCCTTGAGCTTTTATTTATGGAAGAAGGACATTCTTAAGAAGAAAAATGGAGAAACGGTGGTCTATCGAAGCGATATTGAGGAGTTCCTGGGTTATTCCATGGAATATTTGAACTGGGTGGACGACACTTCAAGAGAAGAATTGAAAGACTTATTTCTCAAGGTAATGAAACGTTGTTATGATAAGCTGGGAGAGGATGCATTCCGAATTCCTACAGATAGTGGAAGACGTAGACCTGTCAGCATGACATTATTTGAGAGTCTATTTTATTTTGTGACGTTGATTGAAGAGGAACAAAAGGAATTACCGGTGGGAGCAGAACGAAAAGCATTGGACGATATGCTTGAGGACGGTGTATTCTTAGACGCGTTGACTTATAATGTAGATAGTGCAGTTCATGTACAAAATCGATTTGATACCGTAGAACAAAAATGTAAGGAGATTATGAATGCTTAAAGAAATATTCGTGGATGGATATAAAAGTATTGATCAAGAGAGCGTGGAGTTAAAACCATTCACGTTGTTTTCGGGTATTAATTCTGCCGGAAAATCTTCTATGATCCAGGCAATCAATTATGTACTTGATCTGCAAAGCAAACAGTCGGATTTACAAGATGATCGGGGGCGATGCTGAAATTGGCAGATTTGTGGATGTCCGAAATAATATTAAGGGAAACAGAGAGATTGTTTTCAAAATGCAGGAAGAGGATCTGAGTGGAGAAAAATATGATTTAGAAGTGATATTTAGCGGAAGTGAAACCAGCGATGTCACAAAGTTGACGGCACCGGTAATTGAGCGGTATAAAAATATGTAAACGAATTTAAGAAAATATATCTTTCCGTAGAGCGTATTGGTGTGCAGAATACCTATGAACTGAATGTTCATAATCCTCTGGCTATGGGGGACAGGGGAAAGTATGCGTTCTCGTATCTGGCATATTTTGGGCAGGAAGCATTGAAAGAATCAGATTTTCTGTATAACCCGGAAGAGGTTGGAATGAGCCTGAATAATCAAGTGAATTATTGGATGGATTATTTGTTGGGATTTCAAATCCGGGTGAAATCGATTCCAGAGGTAGATCAGGTAATTGCAACGTATGCAAATTCAAAAAGCAATCGGTATTACAGAGCTGCGAATGTTGGAACCGGAGTGACGTATATTGCTATGCTGGTAATAGCTGCTTTATCCTGTAAAAAGGGAGATACACTCATTATTGAGAATCCGGAGATTCATCTCCATCCAAGAGCACAGTCCAGATTAATGGAGTTTGCTGCTTTCTTATGTGAGCATGGATTGCAGATTATTATGGAAACGCATAGTGATCACATTTATAATGGAATGCGTAAGTGTATTAAGCGTAAAACATTGGGCAGAGAGCAGATTGCGGCATATTATTTTGAACTGGATGAGACCATGCAGACGAAAATCTACCACATTTCATTCAATGACCAGGGAGCTGAAGAAAATCATCCATATGGAATGTTTGATCAGTTTGATGATGATCTGGATGAACTGATCGGAATGTAAGAGGCGTCTATGAAGGAAATTTTACTAAATGAAAAATCGCTGGATGGGCAGTTTGAAAACATGGAAGATTTTTACCAGACACTTCCTGTGATGAGCCGGAACTTGAAGATGCTGAGAGATAATCAGGTGATTTTACAAAAACATAGTTCATTGTATCAGCATAAGATAACGAAAAATATATCATTATTTGATCTACAAAATAAAAAAAGGAAATGTAGATCCGACCCAAAGAGATAAGTTGAATATGTGGAAACGACAAATAGCATCGCTTATGAGAACACCGCCGTTTTGGGATAATGATTCTGAAAGTGCAGATTCTATTCAGGAAGCTGCAAAACGAAATACGGATGTGTTGTCTTTTTTTCACATGATGAGTATAGAGACAGGATTCTATATGTTCCTTGTGATGAGGACATATATACGGTACGTTCTGCGGTCAGCACAGAATATCTTGCAGAGACGATGTTTCAAAAGAAGTATATTGACAGGATAGAGTATATCAGACAACGGTATCAGGATGGTAGAATACGGACTTGTTACATTGATATGGAAACCAACAGTGTTGAGGAATTGGAAAAGCAGGAATTGGAAGAATTGATAGAGGGGTTGGAACGGTTTGAAGCTGCTTCGACCTGGAAAGATATTTTATCAGATAGATTTTTTTGATTATAAAAGCTATCAACCACCTTCGGCTAAATATAATGTTTTTGGAAATGGAAAATTTGCTGGTAAAAATATTGATAAATTTCGGTGCGGGCAGCATTCACAGGTAAGATGTTGGGGGTATCGGGAAGAAGAAAAATTTTATGTACTTCGAATAGAGAGAGATCATAGATATAGCGATCATGGTTAGATTATTGACAGGCCGTTTTTACAGGTTATGTTCGATCAGACGGTTTTAAAAATAGATTTCCATCTGGGTATGAATCTACCTTAGTTTTGTCGGTGACCGGTCTGCTTTTTGGTGATATCTATGGTTGCCTAGTTATCATTGGTGAAAAATAGGATAACTATTTAACAATAATTATGTAAGCGCAAAATAATTCGACGAATTTAGGGAAATCCGTCGTATTATTTTGCGCTTACCATTTATATGTGGAAAAGAATGTTATAGAAAACACAAAAGTAGAGAGGTACAGAGAGGAGAACATGATTGATTTGGAATGCGGATATTATATAGTGAACCGAAGCCGGAAGCAAAAGAATTCTTGAAGAGTCTATATGGAATATGTTTCCTGATTCTTGGTATTATGATTATACTGGCGTATCGCTGTATACGTATCTATTGGGGATGCGCCGGGAATTAAAAAGCAGGTCGCTTGCATGCGCAGCCGGAGAGTTATGACTATAACTTAATGGAGGCGTGGAAGTGTCTGGAGAAAAAAAGATACAGCATTCAATCACCTGCTTTACTTTATCCAATATCAGAGAACCGGACATATAGAACAGGCAAATGAACAAATACGGAAGGCAGAACTAGACATATATAAGGAACAGTAAGATGCCGGATAGGAATCGGTGTATGTTTGAAGCGTCTGTGGCACGGGTTATATGGTCTTTACGATTGAATCCGGTTCATATTTTGCAGGCACTAAATGCAGACAAAGAACTCATAAGGCAATTGCCTATGCCCGCAAGATACCATTGTTATAAGAACATTCAGTCATTTTTTGAAAAACACTTGTCAGACACTTGCCCGACTATTGAGGAACTAATGTTGGCATATGAGGATAAAGCAGATGAAGAAAAACGGAAAAGAACAATTTTATGAGGAGCTTGAAAAATTTGTTGTTACGCGATTGAGAGCCTTTCCTAAGTTACATTCCTATGAAGCGGGGAAAATTGGGAAAATGCGGAAGAAAGACAACTGCGGATGGACATTACATGGACAAAATATAAAATGTTGGATATATCACGAGGAAATGTTGAATATCCGCATATAACCAATCATACAATCTGTCATGAAATGTTTTGGAACGCATGCAAAGGATATTCAAGGCTTTATATTCAGATTAGAGATCTGACATCAGAGCAAGAGGGATATTCTGATTGTTTCAAGACGAAAGTAGAAGGGGAAGAAGAAAGGGGGTGGTTACCCTTTCGTGCACATTGCTGTCGTTGCAGATGCTTGACTATGATACTATGATGTTTCAAGCGATGGAGAATGAGAATGAGGAATACCGACAGGCTGCAATAAAACATTACCTACCATATCTGTTTGATTATGTAGCAGAGATTAATCAAGAACAGTACAAAAAAATACAGGAAATACAGAGGCAGCAAAAAGTGAAGAAAGCGACTTATCTTTTTATGGAGGACTCGGATGATTCCCATTTTTGGTTGGAATGTACCTTTGAACCAAATGATAAAAAAGTCTTATTTAGAACTTGATGGATATGTTGTGCAGAGTGCCAGCCGTATCGAGAAGATTAGAGCACAGCTGAGTATACTGGAGAATGATAAAAATTCTGCCAAAATGAAAAAAGAAGTTTTGGATGCGTATAAAATGAAAAGACCTTGTGTCTCCGACCAGCAATTCTGCAATGAACTAAAAAATAAGCTTGACCGTCTGGAATCAATATACATATATCGCATCGGTAATGGAAATTGCGTTTATGCAGAAAGCAAGAACAAAGACAGTAGCTTTTTCTATGACATAGGATTTAATTACAAACATCAACCGAAAAAGCTTACAAGCAGATCGACCTATAATTATTCTTCTGCGATGCATAAAATATATGTACAGACCCCTTCCTTTTTTTATTTTATCGCATTGGGATATGGATCATGTCGCTGGAAGTTATGCAGCTAAGAAAGGTTTCCTGGACAAGAAATGGTTTGCTCCGGATTGTAAAGATGCTGGTACGAATATCATGAGACTGGCAAAATATCTTGATATGAAAGGAAATCTGTTGCGTGTGGACCGGTCAAAGGGCGGTCGGTTGCTTGGAAAATTTAAAATTGGAAGTGATGATGTGACATATAAGCTGTTTATGGGGCAAAAGGCTTCTTATGATAGCAGTTATGCTAATTGTGAAGGCATAGTCATTAAATACGAAGATCCCGATAATACGGTGCTGATGATGGGCGATGTGAATTATGCATCGTATAATATTGCCGTCACAAAATATAATAATTGGTGAAATCAGCTTCCGGTACTCCGGAAACCGAATTTGCAGACACGCAGATAGATTATCTGATCGTTCCCCATCATGGCTCAGAACATACGGCGTATGATTTGATTACGGAGGATAGTGGAAGGGTGGAGATGCAAGGAAAACAGGCTATCATATGTTGCACGAATAAAAAGAAAGTGATAACAGACCAAATAAGGATCATAGAGATGAGCTTGAAAGAAGGTTTGAGGTAGCTACGACGGAGAAGGAGGAAAGGCAACCGATTTTATACAGATACAATTGTGAAGCGGATTTTTGGAATACGGGGGAATTGAAACTGGCGAGAAATTCGCCGATTACGCTTCCACGTATGTTCGTTGGACCGGGGAAACGCGGAAGTAATGCTGTATGGAGGAGCAAATTCCATGGTTGTAGTGTTGTCGAAGGAAGATTGTCGCGACTTTGGTGAGATGGCTGGATATGTGTGCGACTGGGAGAATCGGAGAGAGATGCGGTTTCTTGATTATCTTGGGGAGATAACACGCGAAGATAGCGAACCGTATAAGTGGGACGAGGTGGAAGAATGACCAATGCAATGTGAAAAAAGCAGGGGAATCGGCGGCAATTGATAAATCTAGTCGTAGGCTGGCTTAGGTTGGCTTAGAGTTACTGTTTGCGGAAAATGATAGTGATTTATGATATAATGAAGCCAGCTGATGCTGGCGTAGGTCATGGATTACGCTTACAGGTGACAGGACTTAGCGGATATTATACGTTGTTGGATCAGTCTCAAAAATCATTTTCCTAAAACACAAATGCCAAAGCCAGAACTTTCTGAACACATAAATTCCTATCAGAGGGAGAGAGCTGGATATCGGATGGAGCCTGGAACTTCGGTTGTTATACGTTTGAATCCGGGTAAATTAGGAACTATGGATTTAAAGAAAACAGTGAAGAAGTATTTGTGTGGTTCCAGAGTGCCGGTGTATTACAATAATGAAAGAATTGGGCAAACCTATGAAGAAGTTATGGAAGCTGCTCATGCGGTGGAGGGAGAAAAAGGTTTATGAACTGACAGATGAAATGAAAGAGAAGTTCGACGGTGCATTTGTTGTGCAGATGCTTTCTATCGCAAAGGAATTACGCTAGATCATCCATTTATGATATGGTTAACGCAGAATGGATTTCGGTTAAATAAGCATTATTAAAGACAATTTGCACAAATTATTTCTTGTATCCGATGTGATGATGCAAAAGATATTATCTCTGAAATAAATGTTATTCGTCAGCAATTGATTAGTTTGCCGGAACATCATGGAGTGGATATAAATGGTTTTCCAGAACTTAGCGAGAATGATTTTTGGTTTATGGAAGAGAATGACACAACATTAATTGAGTGAGACATCCATAATCAATGTGCATGTGTCAGAAACATGGCGAAAAAAGGAGAAAACTTAAGGATGAAAGGTCAATATACGAAGCTATTCCTTATAGGAAATGGATTTGATCGCTGGCAAGGACTTCCTACATCTTACGGTGATTTTAGACAATATTATTTTGCGCACATCCTTGAAATTACCAAAGAACTTAGAATCAAAATGGAAGTGGACGATGCTGGACATCTTATTACGCCGGTAGAGAAGATTTTTGGCAATATTTCAATCCAGAAGCATTACCTGGTGAGTTCTTCTGGAATTTTGAATCTTCAATGGCGTTGCTAGATGATCAGAATATATCACTGTATTTTGGCAAAACAGATAAAGGTGTTTATCAAATGCAGGAAACACTTAATTCTGCGTTGGAAATTCTACGAAAAGTTTTTGGAGATTGGATTAAATCAATCTCGATCGCAGATAAAGATACAGGGTATAGATTTGATGATAGCTGCTATTTTATCAACTTTAATTACACTAATACATTAGAAAAGAGATTTCAAGTTGATGAAAGAAATGTGAATTATATCCATGGGGATTTTTCAGATACAGAATCAATTGTGTTTGGCCATTCTACGCATCCGGAAAGGGCCTTTCCTGAACTTATGGAGCAAAAGTTTATTCATAGAGTTGGTGGAGACAAGAGTAAAAGATTTAGAGAACTATACCTTGTAGAGAATGCCTTGTATGAAACCGACAAACAGGTACAGGACAATATAGATGATCTCTGCGAGTTTATGACTATAGATGGAGTGCACATAGAAGATATAACTGATATTTATGTTTTAGGACATTCATTTGGAGAACCAGATTACGAATACTTTGAATTCCTTGTTAAAGCAACGCAAGCTGGAATTGATGTCAACAAATTATCGGCTCTATGGCAGGTAAGAAATATTGGGTTACAGAACATATCAGAAGATGAATTGTTTGAATGGATTCATTTGAACGTCATTTATGCAACACAGCATCGAAGATCGGGACTTCAGAAGGAAAATATTTCTTTTCCTAAAGAAGAAATGCTGGAGAAAAGATTGTTTGGAAAAACAAATGTCTATACAGATGGAGAGGGGAAGATTCATGAAATAGATGAAATTATACCCAAAGCCCGGGAGGCTGTCCGCAAGAGATTTATAATGGAACAGGCTGCTAGAACAAAGGAAGTTATAGAAGACCTTTGTATATTAAAGCATGTAGACCAGCTCCCTGATGATTGTTATTCGGTACTTGCTGCTGCGGATTATATAGATGGCGGCCATGACAAACGTGTTCAGAATGCAAAGTGGCATATATCCTATTTTAGTGATAAGGATAGAGAACAGATTGAAAAAGTAATGAATAGAGCTGGTTGCGCAGATTATAAGCTTTATCAAAGTATAGATGAGTGTATAGAAAAGTTTGAGAAGTAGGGGCTTTTGGTTGTACAGTTGACTATATCTTTGTGTACAGTAGCGGTTAGGCTGTTTGCTATAACATATCTTGACAACAAAAATAGTCGAAAAAGGGAAAGAATGTGGATATATCTGCATACATATGATATAATCCCATCTTTGACAGTTGGAAAGCAAAAAACGGTTGTAAAGCCAGTGAAATGGTGTGGAGCTATATAGGAGAATTGATTTTTAACATGCTTGTACTGGTCGGTGCAGTGAAGATGTCAGACCGAGTGGTTCGGGAAATGATGGGATTGTAAAAATAAAATTGCTGTAAATTTCACTGCGAATAAGTTGAATGATTCACAGCGAAAGGGTATAATATAGAAGTAGAGAAGAGGTAAGCAATTTTTCGAGGAGGAAAGATTATGCCAAATATTAAACCTATTTCGGATTTAAGAAATTATACAACAGTAATCAATGAAGTCACCTATGGTAATAGAGTTTATCTTACAAGAAATGGACATGGACAGTGTGCAATTATAGATATGAAAGAGCTGGACGAATTAGATAAACAGAAAGCACTTTATACATTAATGAGCAAACTAAACGAAGCAGAAGTGTCTATTCGAGAAGAAGGAACGATATCAGCAGAGGATCTGGAAGCAGAACTGGGGGTATAATTGTATTGAAAAAATAGAATATTCACAGATTGTGAGGAAAAAACTGAATCAGAGAAAATAATTATTGTTGAAATGTTTGATGAAAGAGAAGATTTTATGTATAAGCTATTCGAATTTCAACAAGAACACAGGAATCAATAGATTACTGGGGAGATGAAGATTAAATAACAACAGAATCAGCAGATAGAGGACTGCAAATGCAAGTTTCTCATGGCTTGCTGCCCATGGATTCAGAATCGTGGAAACAGCAAGAAAGTATAACAATGGTAAGGTCAGATTTGCAAAAAATGGTGGTAATTATGGCAATTAAGTATGCAGATACAATTATTAATGAAATTAAGGAAAGAGGAACGATTATTACTTCTGAGACAAGCGTAAATGGAGAAGAATTTGAAAAATGGATCTATGGGGAAGAGATGGCAAATGTTGCACCAGTTTTACTTCCGGCGATGAACATTAATGAATATTTCAGAAAAAATATGAAAAAAATGGACAATAGGAATCGTCTTAATATGAAGGGGTTTAAATCCGCTACAGAATGTTTGCATTGTGTAGCGGATTTTGCAATACAGGGGGAAATTGACATGGAGGAAACGAAAAACTTATGTATCTACACCGGCAAAGACGAAACGCAGGCACATTTTAAAAATCAGGAGCACATCATTCCTGCATGCATCGGCAGAATGCAGAGACTTCCGAAAGGATATGTCTCGGATGAAATAAATACATTATTTTCAGGATTGGAATTGAAACTGGCGAGAAATTCACCGATCACGCTTCCGCGTATGTTCGTCGGACCGGGGAAACGCGGAAGCCGCAATCCGAAGAGAAGAGGCGGAGCCAGCAAGATGGTATCTGTGATGCAGTCCAATGAAACCGGCAAGTATAGTCTTGGTTATATACGTATGGGAGTTCCGATTACCATTGACCAGATTCAGATCGTACATATGGAGAATGGGAAGCATCAGGTGTCATTGTGCTTCGATTCGGAAGATACCGACGAGAAGAATTTCTTTGAAAAATCTGCAGAATGGATGCAAAAATTACAGGAATTCGATGGACAGGCCACGCTGATGCTGACAGATGGATTCCCGAAAAACGAGGTGATTCTGGGGCACGAAAGCGGCCGGTGGTATCTTGCCGCGGCCACCGGTACAGAAGCAGAACCGTTAAAAGCAGACCTGATAGAAGAACTGAAACTATTAGGTAAAAGCATATATGCAGGAATTATTTAATCAGTCGGAAGCAGGAACACAGGAGACGAAACCATCGGGAATGGAAGGCTTGGGAAAACTGTGTAAGGAAAAAAAGCCAGATTACTTCTAATATGCGCCAGGAGATTGACTTATTCGCATATTATCGCGTGGTTGCAAAAATCGCCTTCAACTGCCTTGCAAAAGTCAGGGGCAGGGAATATGTCATGCAACAGAAATTTGATCCAATACGGGAAGCAATACTTACGGGAAAAGACATTGACAAAATGGTATTCATGCAGAAATATGAAGAAGCGCATGGAAAATTGTTAGATGATTTGGGACAAGCAAAGAATTTTGGCGCGTGGAGACATACAATTTTTATCACATGGGTGCCGGATAAGCTGGTGGCGGAAGTGATGCTGTATGGAAGTTCGAGTCCGATGCTGGTCATTTTGTCTAGCGAGGATTGTCGTGATTTTGGAGAGATGGATGGATATGTGTGCGATTGGGAGAATCAGAGAGAGATGCGGTTTTTTGATTATCTTGGGGAGATAACACATGTCAATCGTGAACCGTATGAATGGGAATGAAGGGATAGAATGACCAATACGGTATGGACAATGTAAGCGTAATCAGCATTTTTTGACAAAACGAGTCGAAAAAGGGAAAGAATGTGGATATATCTACGCACATATGATATAATTATTTAGTTTAAGAGGAAAGCATATATGCGTTGTGCTGGATTGAAGGAGATTTACGAGTGGCACGAAATAAGAAATTGGGTAAAGTTGTAAAAGGGTTAGTTTGCGTGGCGGGAGTTACATTCGCTGGAATGTACCTTGCAGCAAAGAAGAAAAAAAGCCTGATTATACATACAAGAATGAACCGGCGGAGCAGAATCCGTTTGCCGGCAAGAGGGTTGTTTTCGTACAAGACGATAAAGATGATGAGAACGCAGATGGAGTGAGAGGACATCTGGAAGCTGTAAGTGTTTCCGTACAACAGCAGTCTCTTTATAGTAAATATGGCAAGCGCATGTTGGATATGGTACTCTCATTTGGAGGATTAGTTGTTTTATCTCCTGTATATGCAACGATTGCTCTTGCAATCAAAATCGAAGATCCTGGCCCGGTTCTGTTTACACAGAAGAGAGTCGGACAGAATAAAGAATATTTTAAATTGCATAAGTTTAGAAGTATGAAGGTGTCTACTCCACATGATGTGCCAACGCATCAGCTGGAGAATCCGGAACAGTACATAACAAAGGTGGGAAAATTTATCCGTGCGCATAGTTTAGATGAGCTTCCGCAGATATGGGATATCTTTGTGGGAAATATGAGTGTCATTGGTCCGAGACCGGGCTTGTGGAATCAGGATCTGCTTACCGCAGAGAGGGATAAATATGGTGCGAATGATGTGAAGCCGGGATTGACCGGATGGGCGCAGATTAACGGAAGAGATGAACTGGAGATTCCGGTGAAAGCAAAACTGGACGGAGAGTATGTGCAGAAACAATCACTTTTGTTTGATATGAAGTGTTTTCTGGGAACGATATCCAAGGTTTCACATGATGACAGTGTGGTAGAAGGTGGAACGGGAGAGATGAAGAAGAAACCCTATCATTATACAGATGGAAAATCAGATGTAGAACTGATTGGAAATATTGGCTTCGGAGAACCGGTTCAGGTAGATTTAGGGGCGAAGAAAAAAAGGTGTTGATCACAGGTGCCGGCTCCTATATCGGACAGTCTTTTATCCAATATGCAAAGAAGCACTATCCAGACAATTTTGAAATTGAAGAATTGGATATGACGGATGCTGCATGGCGGGATAAAGATTTTTCAGAGTATGACGTGGTCTATCATGTGGCTGGCATTGCGCATGCGGATGTGGGAAAGGTATCCGAAGAAATAAAAAGTAAGTATTACGAGGTAAATACCGGCTTGGCTGTGGAAGCGGCTGAAAAAAGCAAAACGAGAAGGGGTAAAGACGTTTATCTTTATGTCTTCTATGATTGTTTATGGTGATTCTGCACCATACGGACAACAAAAAGTAATTGATGAGACGACAGTTCCTAAGCCGGCAAACTTCTACGGTGACAGTAAGCTTCAGGCAGATGTGGCTGTCAGGGAGTTGGCGGATGATACTTATAATGTCATTGTTTTACGTCCTCCGATGATCTATGGAAAAGACAGCAAGGGAAACTATCCAATATTAGCTAAGCTGGCTAAGAAACTTCCTGTATTTCCAAATGTTGATAATCAGAGATCAATGATTCATACAGATAATCTGTGCGAGTTCCTTTGTCAAATTATGCTTGTGAAGAAAGTCGAGGAGAATGCAATTGTTCTCATCCCGCAGAATGCTGAATGGACTAATACAACAGATATGGTTACAGAAATTGCAGCAGTATCTCGTAGGAAGATAAGAATTCTGAAAATCATGAAGCTAGCTGTTTTGTTTGGAGGTAAGATGCCTGGTAAGATTGGTGGATTAGTTAATAAGGCTTTTGGTAACAGTTGTTATGCTCATGAGTTGAGTGTATATAAGGAATTGGATTATCAAAAAGTTAGCTTGAAAGAAAGTATTAATAGGACAGAAGGCATTCAGATAGTAAAAAGTGATTTAACTGAAAATAAACATATTTTAGTAATTTCTCAATATTTTTATCCCGAGCAATTTAGAGTAAATGATATATGCCGGGAATGGGCTAAAAGGGGATACAAGGTCACAGTTGTTACGGGAATTCCTAATTATCCGCAAGGTGAATTTTATGAGGGGTATGATTATAAGAATAAAAGAACGGAAACATGGGAAGGTATAGAAATAATAAGACTCCCAATAAAACCACGGAAAAAAAGGCTCTGTGAATTTGGCTCTTAATTATATGTCTTTTGTAGAAAAAGGATTTAAATGGGTACACACTACTAAGTTAAGGGCAGATGAAGTTTTTATCTATGAAGTGTCACCTATGACACAGGCATTAGTCGGAGTTTGGTATGCTAAAAAATATAAGCTTAAATGCAACATATATGTAACTGATTTATGGCCTGAAAATGTTGAAATTGTTTTAGATATTCATAATAAACTGTTTTTTGGGTTCCATTGGTATGATGGTCGATTACATATATAAAAATTGTGATTATATATTTACTTCCTCCAAAAGTTTTATAAATAAGATTGCGAGAAGAAACATTTCCACAGAAAAGTTAATTTTTGGCCTCAATATGCTGAAGAGTTTTATCAGAAAAAAAAGAAAAAAGAAGATCCATTAGAAATTCCTAACGATGGAGTAGTTAATTTTGCCTTTGCGGGTAATCTAGGAACGGCTCAAGGATTAGATGTATTAGTCGAAGCTGCAAAATTGTTAAAAAATAAGTCATTAACTGTACGTTTTAACATGATTGGTAATGGACGATATGAAGATGAATTAAAACAGCATATTCATGATGCCGAAGTTGATTCATATTTCAATTTTATCCCTAGAAAACCTGCTGAAGATATTCCTAGCTACTTTGCATGGAGTGATGCTGCGTTAATTACTTTAGCAAAAAGTGAAGTGTATTCGATGACTATTCCAGCAAAAACCCAATCATGTTTGGCATGCGGTATGCCTATCCTAGTTTCAGCAGATGGAGAGGTGCAAGATGTCATTAGAGAAGCTAATTGCGGTTTTGCAAATGATTCTGGAGACGCTAAAGGTCTAGCTGATAATATCGAAAGATTCAGTGCACTGACAATGGAAGAAAAGAAGATACTTTCAGATAATGCAGTAAATTATTATAAGGCTAATTTTGATAAAAAATTGTTAATGGATAAGATGGAGGAGTACATCTGATGAATAACGATATTTTTAAAGGAAAAACATTGATGATTACTGGAGGAACTGGTTCTTTTGGAAATACAGTATTAAATAGCTTATTAGCAAGTGATATTGGGGAAATCCGTATCTTCAGTCGTGACGAAAAGAAACAGGATGATATGCGACATGAATATCAGGCAAAGTTTCCTGAATATGCCGATAAGATACAGTTCTATATTGGAGATGTTAGAGACATTCAGTCTGTGAAGAATGCAATGCATGGAGTAGATTATATTTTTTCATGCGGCTGCTCTTAAGCAAGTTCCTTCGTGTGAATTTTTTCCCAATTGAGGCAGTTAAGACAAATGTTCTTGGTACTGAGAATGTTTTAACAGCAGCAATTGAAGAAGGTATCCAGAATATTGTATGTCTTTCAACAGATAAAGCTGCATATCCAGTAAATGCTATGGGTACTTCAAAAGCGATGATGGAAAAAAGTTATTGTGGCTAAGAGTCGTACTGTAAAACCGGATAAAACAAAGATTTGCTGCACGCGATATGGTAATGTCCTTTGTTCTCGTGGATCAGTTGTTCCACTTTGGATTGATCAGATTAGAGATGGAAAACCAATTACAATTACAGCAGCTGATATGACACGATTTGTAATGAGCTTACCGGAAGCAGTGGAACTTGTCCTTTTTGCATTTGAAAATGGTGTGTCAGGAGATATTTTAGTTCAGAAAGCTCCAGCATGTACAATTGAAACGCTTGCAAAAGCTACTGTTGAATTGTTTGATCCAGGTCATGAAATCAAAGTAATTGGTATCCGTCATGGAGAAAAGATGTATGAAACCCTGCTTACTAATGAAGAATGCGCTCATGCATTTGATATGGGAAATTTTTATCGTGTTCCTTGCGATATGCGAGGATTAAACTATGATAAGTATTTTACTAAAGGTGATGCAGAAAGAAATACGCTTACAGAATTCAATAGCAATAACACTAAACTAATGACTGTTGAAGAAGTAAAAGAAAAATTACTGACGCTTGATTATATTAAGAATGAACTTGCAGACTGGGGTAAATAAGATGAGATTTTTGGTACTAGGATGTAATGGAATGGCCGGTCACATCATTTCAATATACCTTAAAGAACAGGGGTATGAAGTGATTGGTTACGCAAGGAAAAAATCTAAATTGGTTAATACAATTATTGGTGATGCTACAGATTTTGAATTATTAAAGAAAACAGTTTTATCTGGGGGATACGATACTGTCATCAACTGTATTGGTTTACTGAATCAATTTGCAGAAAATAATCATGCGATGGCGGTTCTTCTTAACGGATATCTTCCACACTTTTTAGCAGAAATCACTAAGGAAACAGACATCCAGATTATTCACATGAGCACTGACTGTGTTTTTCTGGAAAGACTGGAGGTTATACAGAAGAGTCTATACCGGATGGTACACTTTTTTATGACAAATCAAAGGCTATAGGTGAGTTAGAGGATGAGAAAAACCTTACGCTTCGTCAATCAATAGTTGGTCCAGATATTAAGGAGCGAGGAAGTGGTCTTCTTAATTGGTTTATGAATCAAGATGGTCCGGTTAACGGGTATACTGGAGCAATTTGGACCGGTCAAACGACATTACAACTTGCAAAAACTATGGAAGAGGCTGCAAAGAAAGAGCATTTGGCTTATATAATGCTGTGCCAAATGAATCAATAAGCAAGTATGAGCTTTTAAAGCTGTTTAATAATCACATTAGAAAGAATCCGATAGAAATCAATCCATGGAATCGATTTGTTGCTGACAAATCACTTATTAGAACAAGATTTGAAGGATTTAATTATCAGATGCCTGGATATGAAATAATGATAAAAGAATTAGGTGAATGGATGCGAGGTCATAAAGAACTGTATCCTCACTATGAACTTTAAGGAGAATATAAATGGGAGCAGCTAGAAAAATACGTCTGATGACTATTGTAGGAACCAGACCTGAAATTATAAAAATGTCAGAAATTATAAAAAAGTGTGATAAGTATTTTGAACATATTTTAGTTCACACAGGACAGAATTATGATTATGCATTAAATGAGATTTTTTTTAAGGATTTAGGACTTCGAGCACCAGATCATTATCTCGGTGTAGTTGGCGAGAATATAGGCCAGACGATGGGGAATGTAATTGCAAAGTCTTATAAATTGATGGCACAGATTAAGCCAGATGCAATTATTGTTCTTGGCGACACTAATTCATGTTTGTCTGTATTATCTGCTAAAAGATTGAAAATTCCTGTATTCCATATGGAAGCAGGTAATCGTTGTAAAGATGAAAATCTTCCAGAAGAAGTTATTAGAAGAATCGTTGATGTGACAAGTGATGTGAATCTTTGTTATTCAGAAAATGCAAGAAAGTATATTCTTGATAGCGGAGTTAAGTCTGAATATACATATGTTGTTGGATCACCAATGGCAGAGGTATTGGAAAAGAATATTGAAAACATCAATAATAGTAATGTTTTAGATGCGCTTGGCCTTGAATCAGGGAAATATATTTTACTTTCAGCACATCGCGAAGAGAATATTGATATAGAGGCTAATTTCGTCTCATTAATGAATGCTGTTAACACAATGGCTGAAGTATATAATATGCCAATTTTGTATTCTTGCCATCCAAGAAGTAAAAAATATATTGAACTTCGTGGATTTAAGCTTGATGAGAGAGTTATTCAGCATCAGCCGCTTGGATTCTTTGATTACAACAAGTTACAGCAGAATGCGTTCTGTGTTGTTTCTGATAGCGGCACCGTTCCAGAGGAGAGCGCTTATTTCAAGTTCCCAGCTGTGTCAATTAGAACTTCTACTGAAAGACCGGAAGCGATGGAAAAGGCGTGTTTATAGTTGGATCTATTACGTCTGAGCAGGTGCTTCAGGCTGTAGATCTCGCGGTAAGCATGCATGCTAATGGTGATGATGCGAGTGACGTTCAAGCATATGTTGATAATAATGTGTCAACAAAGATTGTTAAAATTATTCAGAGTTATGTAGGGATTATCAATAAGATGGTTTGGAGAAAGATAGTGTGAAAGAAAGTAGAGGAAAGCCATAAACTGGCGCACTTGAATAAGCTGTCTAAGGCAGGCAACTTTTTGAAGTGTTATAGAGTTTGGTAATTAGATTTAAGAAGCTAAAGGTTTATCAGGTGGGAGTAGACGCTCTTGTTAAATAATTTCTTGGATTGCTTGATAGCTTTTGCCTTTTGTTTTTCAACAAGGGTTACAGGCGTTTCGATTTTATAAAGGTCGCTCGGATTCCACTGCTCGCCAGTAGACAGCATCTGGTAGATGGTGGTAAGAATCATACGGGCAATAGTGATAATGGCTCTTTTCCTGCCACAATGTTTTACAAGAGATTTATATTTCTTTTTTTTGTAGTAAGGAGAGTTGTCAGATTATACGGCTGCATGAACACATTGTACTAATGCAGGTTGGAGGTAGACTCCAGCACGTGTAATCCGAACAGATTTTTCTTATCGGTAGATTCATTGCTGTCAGGTGTTAAACCCGCCCAGCAACATAAAAAAGCTTGGAACTTGAGAACTAAGACATATCAGTGCCGATTTCGGAGATGATAGTGATTGCATTATCACGTTTGACAGCCAGGATGGGTCAGAGAAACTGGACAGTATTTTCAAAATCAGGATTAGAAGCGATTTCTTTGTGGTTAATGGATGTACCCGATTGTTCAAGCAGATAGTCGATAATGGATGTGGACGACTTCCCAAGATATCGGAAACAACAGAATTTAATGAAACGATACAAACAGTAAGTGCATTCTGATATCGATTCATTTCACTTGAACGGCAGGAACCCAGCTTGAAACGATAGCGAGTGTATTTCCTGAGAATACGGACTTTCTTGCAAGGAATATAACTGTCTTTGGCAAGTCCGAGATGGAATGATTTTCAATCCATTTAGGGTCTTTGTATCATCTTTGTTGCCTTTCACAGCGTTTACCCACTTGAGATTGGCAAAGACAACATTGATTTATCTGCCAGAAGATTAAAGAAAGGAACCCAATATTTACCTGTGGATTCCATACAGACATCATGGCAGTCATTGCTGAGAATCCATTGCTTGAATTCAAGAATTGAATTGTTAAAGGTGAAAAAGCGTTTCTTTTGATAAGAGCGGTCAATGCCACCGGTGGTTTTGGCGATTGTGGCAATGAGAAATGATTTGTGAACAACGTCATCACAACAGGTTTGGTAAGTAACTTTCATAGTCAGACTTCTTTCGTAAATAGATACGAGGTCATTGACTGAATTGACACACAATTAAACTAAGCCGCTTAAACAATTCTTGGTGTACGGATTCGTAATACCACTCATTTGTACTTGGAAAGGCAGAACTTACACTGATTTTATGCTGTCTGAAACGAAGAAAGTTATTACAACTTCTCCCGTGCTTTGTAGTATAGCTTCTTGCATACCATTTTAAAGCATAACGTAAAGAGTTAAAACACTTTCATTACTATTTGTGCCGCCGGCTGAAGGCGGCGGAATGGAGATTTTCATGAAAAACATTGCAATAGTAAACTCAGTGAGTGATAGAAGTACTGGAAAGATAAGTAGTGGGCTTCAAGTCTATCTTAATAATAATGGTTATAATGCATTTTTGTGTTATGGGCATGGTGAAAAAATCGAAGGACATAATAAGTATAGAATTGATTTCCCAGTAGAGCATTACTTCCACGCTTTCATGACAAGATTGTTTGGTAAGCAAGGAGCATATTCAATATTTGCTACAAAAAGATTAATAAAGTTTTTAGAAGAGAAGGAGATTGATACAGTATTTGGTGTCGGTCTTCATGGATATTACTTAAATGAGAAGATGTTCTTTGATTACATTATTGAAAAGAACTTGAAATTTATATATGTGATGACAGAAGAATATGCCTATTTGGGCAAATGTGGATATAGTGATGGTTGCCTTAATTATTTAGATGGTTGCGGTCATTGTCCACAATTAAAAGAGTATCCTAAGAGTTTGTTTTTGATAGAACAGCACAAATGTATAAAATCAAAAAATATGCATATGAGAATATGAAAAAGGCTGTATTCGTTGGACCAAAGTACACTATTGAGGCTGGAAAAAAATCACCGCTTCTCAATGGTTGTAATTTGGCAGTTGTTGATGAGGCTATTGATACAACGTTTTATTCACCTAGAGATACTAAAAGTATAAGGGATGAGTTAAAAATAGCAGATGAAAAGATTGTAATATTGTGTATTGCACCATCATCATATCCGAGAAAAGGGACACGATACTTTTTGGAACTGGCTAGATCATTTGAAGGTGACGACAGATTCGTTTTTGTACATGTGGGTTTTACTAATAAAAAAGAAGGTTTACCGACTAACTTTATTCCTGTTGGATACATAAGCGATCAGAACAAGCTGGCTGAGTTTTATTCTCTAGGGGATTTATTTGTGTTTCCTAGTTTGTTGGATACCATGCCGAATGCTTGCTTAGAGGCGCTTTCATGTGGAACCCCACTATTATGTTTTGATATTTCGGGAATGAGCTATTTGGGACCTGAAAGAATAGTTAAGTTAGTGGATGCTGAGAGCGTTGAACAGTTAAAGCGTGTTGTGTCGGAGAAAAAAGACGCTGAAATTTCACAAGAATGTAGAGAGTATGCTTTAGCGCGATATGATAATAGATTCTATTATTCAAAATTGGTTGAAGCTGCTACTACTCTTGATTGATATTCTAGGTAACGGAGTGAGAATGTAAATGCTAAAAACATCAGTTGTTATTTCTACATATAATGGGGAAAGATATCTTCCTGAGCTACTTGATTCAATAAAGAATCAGTCTATGAAGCCGGATGAAGTGGTAATATGCGATGATTGTTCAAAAGATGGGACGGTTGAGTATATCCATAGTTATATTGCCGAAAATGATTTGCATAATTGGACGGTTTATGTGAATGAAGCAAATGTTGGGTGGAAGAAAAACTTTAGAAATGCAATAGAAAAAAGTTCAGGAGATTTAATATTTCTTTGTGATCAAGATGATATATGGAATAAAGAAAAAGTATCTGATATGTATAGGATTATGCAGAATCCAGAAATTGAATGTCTTGTTACGAACTATACGCCCTTTTTTGATGAGGGAATAAGAACTGAAGAATCATATCATGTTAGGGGATTAAGCAATGAGGATGGCAAAATTCTTCCAATAAAATTACGGCCATATTTTTTTTTCGTGTATGAGACCGGGATGCGTATTTTGCGTCAAACGAAGTTTGTATGAGGAAATTAAAGATGTTGATGATGTTTCAATTCCACACGATGATGTTTTTTGGGCATCCTCAATTGCAAGAGGAACGCTCTTTATATATCAAAAGTCTTTAATACATTTTAGAAGACATGGTGATAATGCCTCAACAGCAGATGCGGAGCGTTCTTTGGGGCGTAGGATAGAGGCGATTGAAGAACTTCTAAAAATCACAAATTGGATTCTGTCAACGCATAAGTTATATTTGAACACCAATTATGCTGATATTTGTAAGTATAAAAATTTTTTGGAGAAACGTAGACTTGCTTTGAAACAGAAGCAACTTCTTCGCTTAATTGGAGTCATTATTAGTAATTATCGTTGTTATGCTACCTTTCGAAATTGTGTAGCAGACGTTGTCTATTTAGTAAAGTATAAAAAGGATAAGAATAGGATGAAAGAGTATACACCGTATAAATGGATACTATTGATTCTAGGCGTTTTAGCAACAATGCCAATTATAGAAATCAATATAAGCTTTTTATCGATTTCAGCATTTAGATTTTTTTTTATTTATTACAATTTTCATAATGCTTATTCAATCAAATTTTACAGTACCAGCTGTTTTCAGAAATAGATTTATTGTATGGATGCTGTGGAGTTTGATTTCATGCGCATGTGGCTACTTATTTTTTTTGAAACGCACAGTGGCAACAAGCCTCAATTTCGAATATTACAAAGATAATAGCATATTTGATATTTGCTTTATTATGGTTTGGACAGAAAAACTTGTCAGATTATAATAAGGTGGTTTTAAAAGGTTTGTTTATAGGTGCAATTGCCAATATTATATGGGCAACAATAGATGCGGCTTGTTTTTACGGGTTGGGTTTTTCACTGAGCAATATGGTCTTTGCTAGATATGGGGCAACTCATGATGTAATCTACGGAACAGTTTCCTTAATTATTAATAATGGTCGAATGATAAGATCAGCAGGATTTAACTATGATCCTGCACACTTAGGGTTTTTTGATTCCATTTGTGATGGGATATGGATTCATGAAAAAAAAAAAATACTTATATTTGCTTCTTGGAGGATTGGGGATTATTGCAAGTGCTTCTACAACTTCTCTTGTATGTTCAATCTTATCAATCGCTGTGTGTGTAACGATGTCAACTAAAACTAAGATAGGAACTAAAGGTATTATAGGTGTTTTTTTTGGAGCATTTGTAATGGTGTTTGTATTTGTCTTATTTGGCGATAAATTTATGCCATTAATAAGGCAAGCTACTCTGTTGTTTGGGGACAGGGTAAACACTGTTTATGTTTCTTCTGATACAAGTAATATTCGATTAGAGTATATAAAATATTTGCCATTGGCTATTTTAGAATTAGGTCCATTGTTACTTACGGGGACAGGATATGGGACGGCATCGTACGGATATTGTCATAATTCATATACATTAAGTAAATTAAATATTAAAAATGTTCCATATGATATGGAGAATACATATATTGCGTATTTATTAGATACAGGAATAATTGGTTTGTTTTTGTTTTTCTACTTATTATTTCCATTGTATAGTTATTACAAAAAAAAAATGGTGGTGAAGATGAAGAGAATATAATATATATTGCGATTCTTTCTGCAACTATATTTTCATTGTTTTTTTATCATTATATATTGTTTGTCCCACAGATACTATCATTAATATTTGCTTTAAGTAATAGAGAAAAAAAGAACTTTAGAATAATTAGTTTTGCTTTGAAAGTGACATGGAGGAAAAAAAAGATGATTCATTTTAATGTACCGCCATTTGTTGGCACAGAGTTTAAATATATGCAGGAAGCAGTGGAAAATCATAAAATATGCGGAGATGGTCCATTTACTGAAAAATGCGATAAATGGATGGAGAAGAGATTTAATGCATCAAAGGTAATGTTGACAACTAGCGGGTCTAGTGCTCTCGATATGGCAGCATTGCTTTGTGGAATAAAACCAGGTGATGAAGTAATACTTCCAAGTTTTACTTTTTCAAGTACGGCAAATTCATTTGTATTAGCAGGTGCTACACTTGTGTTTGTTGATATTCGCCCTGATACTATGAACATCGATGAAAATAAAATTGAATCAGCTATTACAGAAAAAACCAGGGTGATATGCCCAGTCCACTATGCTGGTGTTGCTTGTGAGATGGACACAATTATGAGTATTGCAAAAAAAATATAATTTACTTGTAGTAGAGGATGCGGCACAGGCAGTAATGAGTACTTGTAAAGGGAAAGCTTGTGGTACAATTGGTGATTTTGGATGCTATTCATTCCATGAAACAAAAAATTATTCAATGGGTGAAGGCGGAGCAATAGTAATAAATAATGCTGCATATATTGAAAAAGCAGAAAGTCTTCGAGAAAAAGGAACGAACAGATCACAGTTTTTCCGAGGTCAAGTTGCCAAGTATAACTGGGTTGATTTTGGTGATTCATATCTTCAGTCAGACTTAAATGCAGCGTATCTATGGGCACAGCTCGAGGCCGCTGAGAAAATCAATAATAATCGTCTGGATACTTGGAATGCGTATAGAGAGTCACTTAAAACTCTAGAAGAAAAAGGACTTATAGAATTACCAGTTATTCCTGATGAATGCGTTCACAATGCACATATGTTTTATATTAAATGTAAAGACTTGGAAACTAGACAAGCCTACATAAAATATATGAAAGAAAATGATATTTTATGTGTATTTCACTATGTACCATTGCATAGTGCACCGGCAGGCTTAAAGTTTGGTCGTTTTGATGGTATGGATGAGCATACAACCCCAGATAGTAATCGTCTTGTGCGTTTACCAATGTATTACAACATAGATAAGAAAGATTTAAGAAAGTTATTGATAAGACGATTGCTTTTTTGAGCAATAGTAATTGTTGAGCGTTGCTGTGTAGCTATTAAATATGTTTTTCTGCGATAATAAATATCATTTTATAGTTCTGTATGTTGAAAAAAGAAAATATGTAGGTTTAGAAGGATGAAAGTATGTCGGTTATTGATAAAATAACGAAAAAGTAAGGCAACTAAAGCGGGAATTGGATATACAGTTGGAAATATACTTGTGAAGGGCATCAATTTTGTTTCGCTTCCGGTATTTAGTAGACTGTTATCGACAGAAGAGTTTGGGATATATAATATTTTTATTTCCTATGATGCAATTCTATATGTAATTCTTGGAATGGCATTGCATAGTAGTGTGAAAAGCGCATTTTATGAATACAAAAAAATAGATGAATATGTATCATCAATATCGTTGATTTATTTAATAAATATGGGAATTTCATTTGTGCTAATCACTATATTCAGAGGTTGGTTAATAAGTTTTACAGGGTTATCGTGGTTAATCTTGTACCTATTAATCATTTACAGTGTAAGTACAGCTCTTATTACATTATATAATAATAAACTGAGTTTAGAGTATGCGTATAAAAAAAATACTTATGCATAGGACTTATAAATTCTATAGGTAATGTTGGACTGTCATTATTGTTTATTCTTTATTTACCTGGAAATGATAAGGCGTTTGCTCGTATAGTTGCTGTTTCGTTAGTGGTACTATTAATAGCGATGTATATATTATGTGTATTCTATAAGAAAGAGAGACCTAGATATAATAAAAATATTGGAAATTTGCAGTTAATTATAGTTCCCCAATAATAGCGCATGGACTATCGCAAGTTGTTTTAGCACAGAGCGATAGAATAATGATACAACACTTTATAGGGTATAGTGCTGCGGGTATATACGGTCTTGCTGGAAATGTTCAATTAGTTTTAGAGGTAATATCTACATCAATTGCAACAGTTTGGAGCACTTGGTTTTTTGAAAAATAGATGGAAATAAAATAGATGAAATAAAAAAAAAGTAGTAGTCAGCTATTGATTTTCTTTGAATGTGCTATTGTTGGAATTATGGCTATTGCACCAGAATTGATTTATATTCTTGGTGGCGAAAAGTATAATCAGTCAAAATATATTGCAATACCAATGGTAATTTCGGCTTTTGTAATCTTTGCATACAATGTAATTGTGCCTAGTGAATATTATACCAAAAAAGACTAAGTACATAATGTGGGGAACTATAGCTGCTGCAAGTATTAATATTGTTGCAAATTATATATTTATAAGAAAACATGGAATTGTTGCGGCTGCATATACCACATTGTTTTCATATATAATTTATCTTTTAATGCACGTAGTAATATCTAAAAGATTAATCAAATTTAATGTTTTGAGCATTAGGCTGCTTATAGGCGGTTTTGTAGTAGCTTTATTTTGCATGTGTATTAATCTTATTTTTGTTGAAAGCATGCTGGTTAGATATACCTTTGGTGCCATCGTTGAGATTGCCATGCTGGCTGCATTATATTGCATAAAAAAGGAAAAACAGCGTTAAGGAATAGAAAAGTTAAACTGATAACAGTTGGAGGAGAATCTATGAGAACAAAAAAAGAATTTACTCGATTGAGATTATAAAATGTTTTGCTTTTTGTTGGCATTTTTTGTACCCATACTGATTTAAATATGTTTAGAGGATTAGGAAAGTGGGGAGTTTCAATATTCTTTATTGTTTTAGGGTTTGGCTTGGTTTATGGATATTACGGGTCTGGAAGAATATCAAATATTTCTATAAGAGATAATCTTGTGTTTATGTTAAATAAAATAAAAAAATATACCCGGTATTTGTTGTTACAACATTGTCCATGACTGCATTAGAGTTTGTAGGGAACGAAGTTGATAGTATGAATATAGTTTTGACTAAGCTGGTATTTAATTTTCTATTAATCCAGGAATGGATTCCTTTTAAATATAGATCATTAAATGGGGTGTCGTGGTTTTTATGTGCATGCACATTAGCTTATTTTATCTTTCCTTATATACTGCGATATATGGAAAAATCTTATACAAAAAAGAAGGCATATATTGCAATTATCTTCTCGTTTGTAGTTGAGATACTAATCGTTTGTTTAGGCAATTATTTAGGAATAAAAAGAAGTACATAATTCAGTATTGGAAAACAATATTCAAGCATGGTTAATATATTATTTTCCATTATCAAGAGTATGGGACGTTTTTATAGGGGCTAACATTGGCTTTTTGTTCCTTAAACAAAAAATGACAGCATATCAGAGAGTACGGCATTAGAACCCTTCGCAATTTTACTTAATGTGATCGTTCTTATAATAAACACATTGGTGACACCAAAGCACGCAATTGATGGAACTTCTGTTGTATTGCACCCCAACTTTAGGTGGTTTTTATCGTTACTGTTTACTATAAGTAGTAGCATATTAGTTTATATATTTGCGCTAGATAAAGGAAAAATTTCAAAATTTCTGACAGCAAAAATAACACTTTATTTGGCAAAGATTTCGTCTTATGGATTCTTAATCCATTATGTAGTAGTGGCATATTTATCAATTATATATCGAATGCTTCCAAAAATTTTCGGGGGGGTACGAAAGATTTTGGTGGGATTACGGTCGCTGGCTAAATCTTTCTATTGGTTTTGTGATTACTCTAATTTGTATTGAATTATATGTCAGGTTTGAAAACAGAATTAAAAAGAATTAAACTAAATGCTAAATAATTAACAGGTTTGAAGTCTAATTTAAAGAAAGGATGTAACAATATGAATGAAATGACATTGGTGCAAACTCAACAGGCTTCTTTGCAAGTCTTGATTAAATTTAAAGAAATTTGTGAGAAAGAAGGATTGCGTTATTTTCTTTATGGAGGGACGTTAATAGGGGCAATTAGACATAAAGGATTTATTCCTTGGGATGATGACTTGGATGTCTTAATGCCAAGGGATGATTATCAGAAATTTGTTGAGTATTGTAATATTCATCGTGAAGATATGAATCCGTTTGAACTATTTCATTACAAGACCTGTAAAAAATACATATATCCAATAGCTCGGTTATCAGATTCGCGCTACTTTATAAAGGATGACAATAATATAGATTATGGTCTTGGAGTTTTTATTGATATTTATCCTTTTGATGGTGATGGAAATACTGAAGAAGAGGTAAAGCAAATCTGGCAGAAGACTTATAAATTGCGTGGCTGGATACACATTTTGGGATTAAAAGAATTCAAAATAAGTTCTAAAGGGAAAATTGGAACAATTATAAAATTTCCAGTATGGGTATTGGGAAAAATTATAGGAATAAGTAGAATAATTGGATGGCTAGAAAAGAAGAACATGAAACGAAGCTTTGATGACTCAAAATATGTCAAATGCACAAGTTGGGAACCTATGGGAAGATGCTTTTCTATTTTGAAGGAAGATTTAGAAGAGGCTATAGATTTAGAATTTGAAGGCACAATAGTGAAAGGGCCTAAGGGATACGATCGTATGTTGCGTAATATTTATGGCGATTATATGGTGCTTCCTCCAGAGGAGGTTAGGGTTCCAATGCATGATTATACAGCGCACTTAAAGGTGGAAATGAGATGAAAACTATTACTTTTGAAGATATTAAGGCTTTAAACATTGATGCTCAAACATACTATGATTGGATTGATTTTCCGCTAAGGAATAGAGATAAATTTACATTACCAACAAAAGTAAAAATCCCTATGGTTGGTGATGATTATTGCAACATCATGCCTTGTGCATTTCCTGATGGAAATGTTTTAGGGCTCAAAGTGATTAATAGAAATGAGAATAGAAGAAATGATGGACGCATAAACTTAGATTCTCAAATATTATTATACTCTTACGAAACTTGCGATTTATTATGTGTTATGGACGGAAATTATATTACAACAATGCGTACTGCAGCTGTGGCCGTTCATACGATTATAAACATGGTGGAGGATTATTCAACTATAGCCATGGTAGGACTTGGAAATATTGGAACAGCCATTGGCGATATGCTTTTTCAGCTTACAAAAGACAAAGAGTATACAGTGAAGTTAATGCAATATAAAGGACAAGAGAACCGTTTCATAAATAGATTTAAGGAATACAAAAATGTTACTTTTAAGGTTTGTGATTCGCAAGATGTGCTTATGAAAGATAGTGATCTTATTGTTTCTTCAGTAACAAATGCAGAAAAAGATTTTTGTGATGAATCAATTTATAAGCCAGGATGCACGATTATTCCTGTTCACATGAAAGGATTTATGGAATGTGATTTAACATTTGACAATATTGTCGTTTCTGACCTGATTAGAGCAAAAAGTTTTAAATATTATGATCAATATAAAAGATTACTTTATACAGACGATGTGTTAAATGGAACAGTCAATTTGAGAAATAGTAGTACTGATAGAACGTTAATTTATAATTTGGGACTTGCAATAACAGATATGTATTATGCCGCAAAAATTTATCAAATGATGGATATGAAAGAAACACCAGAAATAAAACTTGGGACAGACGATAAATTTTATGTTTAATGCATAAGGATGGGGAATATGTCGGATTATATTTTTTTATTTGATTTGGATTCAACGATAACTAGAAAGGAAATTTTACCTACTATATCAGAAAAAATTCATAAAGAAGATGAGATGAGGTATTTGACGGAAGCAACAATGAGGGAGAAATCCCTTTTAAAACAAGCTTTTTGAAACGAGTAGAAATTTTAAATACAGTTCCAGTGTCGGAAGTTCAAGAAATTGTTTCTTCTATACCTTTAAACGATAATATTGCAAATTTTATAAAAAACAATCAAGAAAGGTGTTATGTAGTAACAGGAAACCTTGATATATGGATTTGTAAATTAATGGATTCCATTGGGATGAGACATCATCTTTATTGTTCTAAGGCTAATGCGAAAGATGACAAAATAACGCAAGTTATTAGTGTTGCAGATAAAGAATTAATTGCTAGACAGTTTGTACAACCGATTGTGGTTATTGGTGATGGCGACAATGACTCAGGTATGGCAAGAAAAGCTGAAATTGCAATTGGGTTTGGTGGTGTGAGAAATATTGCGCCTTCTTTATTGCGAAGTATTAATTATGCATTTTATGATGACAAGAGATGCGCAGAATTTCTTGAGTCACTTTTATAAAAGATTGGAGAAATGATTATGAGAGATAATACAACTGTAATTATTTGCTGCGCAGGAATGGGTACTCGATTAGGAATTGGCAATACTAAATCTCTAATAAATATTTGTGGGAAGCCATTAATTACTCATCAACTAGAGATGTTGACGAATATTTCAGATGTTAGGATTGTTGTTGGATTTCAAGCGGAAAGCGTAATAGAGATAGCCAATAACACACGTAAGAATATAATGTATGCTTTCAATTATGATTATGATAGAACAGGAACTCTATATAGTATGTCTAAAGCAATGATTAATCCAAAAGAATATGTATTGATTATAGGTGGTGATATTCTTGTTCGTCCAGTAGATATGGAAAAAAATGCTCAATTTAAACCATGAATTTGTTGCTTATTCCAACGTAACATCTAAAAAGAACCGGTGTTTGTTCACGTAAATGAGATGGATGAGGCAATTTCATTTGCAACAGATATAGGTACTAGAGAGTGGGCCGGGATTGCAAAAATAAAATCAAAACGTTTTAATGGCAAATATCATTTTGTTTATGAAATGTTAGAAAAGCATCTGCCACTACCAGCTGAAAAAATACAATCTGTTGATATAGATACACCAGAGGACTATGAGTATGCAATAGAATGGGTTGAGGAAAATTATAATGGGGACCAGCTATGAAAAAGTCAACCCTAAATTAGCAAAAATTTCTTTTTTATATCGGTGGTAAAAAGGGTAACTTTAATAGAACTCCTTTAGGGTGCTTTTTCAAAATCTATCGATATTGATATACAGACCTCTTATTCGAGGTTAAATTCTACTTCGTCAGTGAGCATCTTCCAGATGACTCTGACATGTTGTCGCACAATGTCAAAGTGCATTGTAGTGAGACCGGCCTTCAGCCATCTTGACATTGTAATAAGCCTCGAAGGTTGCGTTGTTTCTAACAACATTCCAAGCTGCATTAATAAGAGCGTAGTGTAATACGCGAGTCCCCTGTTTGGACATACGAGTTGTCTTAGCCTGAAAGTTACCAGACTGATAAACAGACGGATCCAGACCGGATTTGAAAAAGTATTGAATCTCCAGAAATACTTGATCAACATAGGTCGTCAGTTGGATTTTCAATCGGGTGCGTTGCTTAATGGTTTTCTGCCGAAAGCGCCCCAAGGCCTTAAGATCCATCATATCGAGATCAAAGAAGGTAATAAATCTTAGGTCATTCTGCATCATAAGAGTTTTAGTAATAACAAATGTGTCGACCTTATCTGTCTTCGTTTTACGAACATTGTTCTTACGAATCTGACAAGGTTTTGATGTGGTTCAACACACGCTTGATAGAACTCAGCAACAAGGTATCGAACAAGGCTGTCACCGTAGTGTGCCGTTGACGGGGATCGATGATGATGCTGTTCTTATCGAATGATTCGAGTTTAGAGACCAGCAGTTGGAAGCCATCAGCGTCGTTTTTGAATTTGAACGACTCAATGAGTATTTCATCGTCCCAAGAAATCGCAACGGCGAAATGGTTGAATTTGGCAATATCAATGCCTACAAAAATTTTCATGAGGTAGTATCTCCCTTTCCTAAAGTTTGATATTATGATGCCCACCATCGATTATCATCGTAGACTTGATAGAAATAAGTACTCTGAGTGAAAAACACTCCGACAACATTCAGCTGATAAACAATTCAGATAAAGATAGCGGCAATACACTCCAGTTGAGTAGTCAAGCTACAGAAAAATCAAAAGTCCATAGTATCTGAATTGTATTGAATCACGATATTAAAAGAAAGGAAACGTGTGATAATTAACTTCCTAATTATCATACAAGGTTAGTTATAATAATGAGTAAAATTCTTACATTCGGTGTGTTTGATTATTTTCATCTAGGCCACTTAAGATTGTTTAAACAGTGCAAGGAGCATGCGGATTATCTGGTTGTGGCTGTCCAAGATGGAGAATATATAAAAAATTTAAACCAGATGCTAAGGTATTATACACTACAGAAGAAAGAGTAGAGATTTTAGAAGGATTGCGTGTTGTTGATGAAGTTGTAGTTTATCAAACTGTAGGAACTGCGGCACTTGAGAAAATTGATTTTGATATTTTGGCTTTAGGAGAAGATCATTGTGGCGGCAGATTTAATGAAATAGAGAAATGGTGTGATGAACATAACAAAAAAGTCGTTAGATTAAAAAGGACTCCTGAATTTGTTCGTCGGATATAAAAAACAGCTTAATGAGATAGGGGGATGCGGATAAGATGAAGGATAGGATTGAATCTACATTGAACGAATTTGATACTCAGTTTGTGTATAATGAAAATTGCTAACATGGAGGAAGGTACTATGAAAGGAATTATACTAGCCGGTGGATCCGGCACTAGATTATATCCGCTTACTATGGTGACTAGTAAGCAGTTACTTCCGGTATATGATAAACCGATGATATATTATCCTTTGTCAACTTTGATGTTAGCTGGAATTAAAGATATCCTGATTATTTCGACTCCGGAAGACACTCCTCGTTTTGAAGAACTTCTTGGGGATGGAAAACAATTTGGAATTTCTCTTTCTTATGCGGTACAACCGACACCGGATGGTTTGAGTCAGGCATTTATTATCGGTAGAGACTTTATTGGAACTGATGCTTGTGCGATGGTATTAGGTGATAATATTTTCTATGGCAATGGATTTGGCAAAATTCTGCGTGAGGCGAAAAAGATGCGGAACAGAACGAGCGGGCTATGGTGTTCGGTTATTACGTAAACGATCCTGAACGTTTTGGTGTGGTTGATTTTGATGAGAATGGCCGGGCTATATCTATTGAGGAAAAACCTAGTGTACCAAAGAGTAATTATGCAGTAACAGGATTGTATTTTTATCCATCTGGAGTGCCTGAATTGGCTGAACAGGTAAAACCAAGTACCAGAGGTGAACTCGAAATCACATCTTTGAATGAGATGTATCTTGAGTCGGGAAAGCTGAGTGTACAGCTTCTTGGTCGCGGATTTGCGTGGCTTGACACAGGAACTGTGGATAGTCTTGTAGAGGCAGCCGATTTTGTACAAATGATAGAAAAGAGACAGGGAATAACAATCTCAGCTCCGGAGGAAATCGCATTTGTAAATCATTGGATTGATAAGAACGAGTTACTTGAATCAGCAAATAAGTATGGAAAGTCTCCATATGGAGTGCATTTGAAAGCAGTAGCGGAAGGAAAAGTACATTATTAGAGAGGATTAGATAATGAAGAAATATTTTGTGACTGGATGCGCCGGTTTTATTGGTTCGAATTTTATATATTATATGTTGAACAAATATGAAGATATTCTTCTTGTCAATTTGGATAAACTTACTTATGCCGGAAATCTCGAAAATTTGAAAGAGTTGGAAGAGGATTCTCGTCATATTTTGTACGGGGAGATATCTGTGATAAAGTTTTGGTGGCGGAATTGTTTGATAAGTATGATTTTGATTATGTTATTAATTTTGAATTTAGCAGTCGTGGAAAAATTAAAGCTGTCGATGGCAATCAGAGGGCTGTATATACAATTGATAAATTAAATTTAGATACAGGAGCTTTGAACGCAGCCAGAGAAGCAGCAATGTGGGAATCGGGAGCAATGCAGGATATTACAGAAGAACGTTGCCTTTTTTTACTTGATAAATATGAAAGAGCTGACAAGGATGGAAAGTATGCAGGATATAGTGACGCAATTATTTATCATTTAAAGAAGCGGTTGAAGCGGTTAAGGCAGGAAAAATGAAACAAATAGATAGAGGCCAATGAGAGATTGGCAGAGGATAAGTAATGAGTGATTATAGTGATGTAAAGTGGAAAGACAACGGAAAATTAAAACTGATGATTATTGTCGGCACACGGCCGGGAAATCATCCGTCTTGCAGCAGTCATCAACAAGACGCGGAAATATTTTGATGTATTGCTGGTACATACGGGACAGAATTACGATTATAACTTAAACGGCGTATTTTTTTTCAAGGATCTGAAGCTTGCAGATCCGGAGATTTACCTGAATGCGGTTGGACAAGATCTCGGTGAGACGATGGGTAATATTATTTCGGAGTCTTATAAGGTGATGGCTGCGTTACAGCCGGATGCGGTTCTTGTTCTGGGAGATACGAATTCCTGTCTTTCTGTGATTGGAGCGAAACGATTACATATTCCGATTTTTCATATGGAAGCGGGAAATCGCTGCAAGGACGAGTGCCTTCCAGAGGAAACCAATCGACGAATTGTTGATATTATTTCAGATGTCAATATGGCGTATTCGGAGCATGCGAGACGTTATCTGGCAGATACTGGTTTACCGAAGGAGAGAACCTATGTGACAGGATCGCCGATGGCGGAGGTGCTTCATAACAATTTGAAAGAGATTGAAGAAGTGTTACAATAATAAGACACTCATGGTTGAGGATTTACAATGATAGTGTTGAGGAAACATAAATGACAAGGAAAAGAAAAAAACAATAAAAAAAGCATGGGAGAAAAAGGGAAAAAGTCTATTGTTGATTTTATTGTATCAAACAAAGAATTTATTACAATTATATTGGGAGTATCTGCTTCACTATATGCTGTAGCAAATACAGTTTATAAAATAAAGTATCAAAGTGAATGTGAAAAGTTTTATGGTATACCAGGTAAATATTTTGATTCAAACATAGATAATAGACTTTTGTATTTGTGTTGCATTATAATACTTTTATTGATAAGTATAGCACCAGCATTCATGAAAAAGTATTATGAAAAAAGAGAAAATTTGACAAAAGGATATTTGATGGAGGCAGTCTTTTTTATCTATTGTTATCGGTATGGAAATAGGATTATTTAATGTTTATAATTTGATAGAAATTATGAAACAAACATATAAGACAAATCACGTCTTTGGATTAATTAATGAGTGGTTGGATAATCATGCCTATTTTACCATAACGATAGTTGTTGCGCTAGGGTCAGTTTCTGTTTTGGGGATTACCTTGATAGATAAGGTAAGAAATATAAAATGGAATTGGATTAAAAACGCGGTATGTTTCATTTTGTCAGTTTCATTAGTAGCCAGTATATTGGTTATGTTATATGGAACAATGTTTAAACTTAGTATTTCGATTGAAGATAAAACCAAATATGAATTCGTAACATATGATGATTATGAATATGTTATTTTATCCTCGTACGATAAAATAAATTTGATTGTTCCGTTTGACATTGATGAAAATGGACAATGCATACTTAAGACTAGTCAGTATTTATTTAGCAAACAATATGAGGGAATATATCAATATAGGGATATTAAATATAGGCCGAGAATTGAGAACTAGGTCATTTTGTTGGTAAGCGCAAAATAATTCGACGGATTGCATCCCCCCTACATTCAACTTCATAATAAGAAGCAGGAAATGCTAGTGCTTTACTCCATTTTATTTGCGAGATGCTAGCATTTTACTCTAACTATCATGAGGTAAATGCGATGTGATCACCAAGAGTCCCTGTTGAAGAACAATACCGCCTGATTATGGAATGCCGCCAAAGTGGATTGTCGGATCATCAGTGGTGTCTTAACAATGATATTAACCCGGGAACTTTTTACAACTGGGTAAAACGTTTGCGCCAAAACAGTTGCCGCGACATTCCTGAAAGGAATCAGCTTGCTGACAGGAAGGTTGTTCAACAGGAAGTCGTAAAGATTGAGATGAATGCTGCTGCTCCAATCGATTTTGTCGGCACAAGCACGATGGAGCTTGCAATGGGTTGGTGGTATCCGAATCCGTATTCATCACAGAATCCTGATATTATGGGAGATGTTTTGGATATGGCTTTCAATACAGAAAATAAGGAATTGGTGGTAATTCTCTCCAATGGACAGATTATGTTTTGCCATGAGAAATACTGCCGCTTTCACAGTGCGGTGGATATGATTACCAATTTTAATGTGGATGCATATGATTTTCGGGGCAGTATCTGTAGTGAATCGATAACGAATCAGATACGACAAAATGGTGGATTGATTGACAAGGTTTTTCATTGAGAGGATTGCTTTTTACCAATAAATGCAGTACACTTAGTTACGTCTATTAAATTACAAATTGGAGAACATACAAATGGAAAATCAAGTTAGGGAAATTTCTCTTCGTCACTTATTCTGGAAGGTGATGTTGGGATGGAAATTGTGGATCGTGTGTGCTGTGCTTTTTGCGATCTTACTTCCGGGAGTGAAGTATGTCAAGGATGCGCGGGCGTATAAGGTAGCGCAGCAGCCTCAAGATAATCAAGAAGTAATCTTTACCAAGGAAGAGCAACAGCAGATTGATGATGTGAAAAGTCTGCATGTGCTTATGGACAAGAATAGCACATATATGCAGGAGTCGCTTCTGATGAACATTGATCCGTATCAGGAGCATGTATTGGAACTCAAGTACTATATTGATTCGGATTATACTTATAATTATTCCAAGGATAACAGACAGGATTACACTTCGGCAATTACAAATGCTTACGTGGATTATGCAGAGCATGGATTAAAGCAGAAGGATATCTGGAAAGAGGTAAATACAAAGACTGAGGATAAGTATCTTGCAGAACTTGTATCTGCCAATGTGGATTCAGATAATACATTTTCCGTGCTTGTAAAGTACACAGATGATGAGAGTTTACAGACTGTATCAGAGGCAATTCAGAAGGCGTTACAGGGACGGTATGAGGATATTAAAGATAGAATTGGGGCCCATAAACTGGTGCTTGTTTCTGAAAATTATCAGGTTCAAACCGATTCCGATTTAGCAAATGCACAGAAAGCGGTAACCGATTTGATCAAGTCATATCAGGATCAGATTACAACGCTGACTTCTTCGCTGACCGAGGAGCAATTGAAGGCGGTTGACAGTGAAGTGGCGGATGTGAGCGATAGTAAAACGGAAGCAGAAGACGCTGTTGTTGCCGCAACGCCGGTATTCAGTAAAAAGTATGTTGTACTTGGGTTTGTAATGGGAATCTTTCTTGCTGCATTATATCTTGTTTGTGTGGCGGTCCTGTCTAATAAGCTGCAGGAGGCAGAAGAGTTGGTTCGCTTTTATAAGCTGCGTCAATTTGGTATTCTGACACAGAATAAGGGAAGCAAGGGGCTTACAGGATTTCTACTTAGAATCAAATACCGGAATCAGAAGATGCTGAGTTCGGATGCTTCTATTCAGCTTGCAATCTCAAATATTGAGTTGTACTGTAAGAACGAAGGAATTACGAAGGTGTTTTTGACCGGTTCGGAGATTGAACGCGTTGCCAACGAACGACAAAATGTTAAAACTTAGGAAGGGAAAGGATATGAAACAGATAAACCGAGCAGCAGCGCAGATCACGCTTCTGGTAGCAGCAATCCTGATGATCGGATACGGTGCGATGCGCGGGGAGGCAGCCACGGTACTCTCAAAGGCAATCAAATTATGTCTGGAGTGTGTTGGAATTGGATAAGAAAAAACATAAAATATCACAGTTTCTGGCGCACTTTCGGGGATGGATTCAGGCCGTGGCAACGATTCTTACCAATATCCATCTGCCGAACTTCTTTAAAGGAGAGATTTACAGAGGGGATGCAAAGACGGTCTGTGTACCGGGGCTGAATTGTTATTCCTGTCCGGCTGCAACCGGGGCGTGTCCGATCGGTGCTTTTCAGGCTGTAATCGGTTCTTCGAAGTTTAAATTTTCTTATTACATAACGGGATTTTTTATATTGATCGGCGTTTTGCTCGGACGATTTGTGTGCGGATTTTTATGTCCGTTCGGATGGTTTCAGGAGTTGCTGCATAAGATACCGTTTAAGAAATTTTCAACGAAAAAGCTTAAGCCGCTTCGTTATATAAAATATGGTGTGTTGTTGATTTTTGTTATTTTACTACCCCTTCTGGTGACAAATTCACTGGGAATGGGAAATCCGTTTTTCTGTAAATATCTTTGCCCGCAGGGAGTGCTGGAGGGAGCGATTCCGCTTTCGATTGCCAATGCAAGTATCAGAGCGGCCCTTGGCAAACTGTTTACATGGAAATTCGGTATACTTATTACTTTTGTAATCCTAAGCCTTATGTTTTACCGCCCATTCTGTAAATGGATATGTCCGCTGGGCGCAATCTATGCGCTTTGCAATAAGGTATCTTTTCTGCAGATGAAGGTGGATGAGGATAAATGTGTATCCTGCGGCAAATGTGAGAGAGCCTGCAAGATGGACGTGGATGTCACAAAGCATCCGAACCATACGGAATGTATCCGCTGTGGCATGTGTATAAAGGAATGCCCGACGGAAGCAATTCACTATCAATATGGATTTGGAACAGGTAAAACAAATTTGAAAGAGAATAAAGGAGAATAAAATGAAGAAATTAACAGTGATGCTGCTTATTGCAGCGATGGTACTCGGAGTAAGTGCGTGCGGAAATTCTGCTAACAAGGGAAATACAGCAACAGAGTCGCAGATGTCAACGCAGGAAGCAGAAGATCTGGATGCAAAGATTAATGAATTGACACAGAAAGAGAACAGTATTCTTGAAAACCATAAGGCTTTATGGGAGAAGGTATTTAACAGCATTGACAAATCAACTGTCGAGGATGCGACAGCTACGAATTACGGAGATTTTCTGGCAAACTCTTTAGACAAAATTAAGGATAAGTTTACCGATGATGAACTCAAGTCTTTGAAGGAAGATGTTGAAGAAATCAAAAAGCTTGAGGATGAGCTTCAGCCACTTCTTGAGAAGCAGAGTGCGAATGCATCAAATAAGGATTCCGGCAAAGAGGGAGCAAGCGTATTTCCGGAGTTTAAGGCAAAGGATCTGGATGGAAATGACGTGGACAGCAGCATCATTTCAAAGAATGCGGTCACGGTTTTGAATTTTTGGTTTAATGGATGTTCTCCATGCGTACAGGAGCTTCCGGAACTGAATAAATTAAATGAGGAGTTGAAGGAAAAAGGGCGGACAGGTAATTGGTATCAATATAGATTCTCTTGACGGAAATGAGGATGGAATTGCTGAAGCTAAGAGTATTTTAGAGAAGCAGGGTGCAAAATATACGAATCTTTCCCTTGATTCCAACAGTGAAGCCGGAAAATATGCAACAAGCAGTGCTTGACCGTAACGGAAATATTATCGGAGAGCCGATCACGGGCGGTATTGATAATGACGATATAAGCATGATGAAGACGATCGCGGATACTGGCGGCTGATAAGAACTGATAATACCTATTGCGGAGGGGACTCCTATACCAAATGGAACAAAGGTATGGATAATGCAAAAGGGAAGATATATTGCAGCCAATAATGTGTCAAAAATCCCAGAACGTAAATTACGAATTATGATGGATATCATTGAAGCGCGGCATGCAGAAAAAAGAACAATTGTGGTTGAAAAAATTCGGAGAGATTTCGTATTATTGTTAAATTTGCAAAGCAACAGGCTAAGCTGGGGCAATATGGTGTTAGTAGAAAAAGGAAGAATAGGGGCAGATCGGATAGAAATATTTGATCTGCCCTGTTTTACGTTTTGAGATAAAAAGGCAAAAACAGGTATGCCAAAAAGAAGGATATTCAGTTGCAGAACTTACCGATATCCAAAATGAATTGCGCTGATTCCACGGAGAGGCCGTTGAAACTGCCGGAACCTGTCTTTCACTGCGTGGACATATTTCATCATCAGCCGGATAATATCGATGTGCCTTCCAGAATCCCTGCGCATGAAGAACTTTCTGGCTGTTTTTAATGCTGAAGAAAAGTCAAGTTCATAGAGATACTTGTTGCTGCCATCCCGTTTCTTTTTCAGGTTTTCTTCTGCCGCTTCGTTTGCGATAAAAATGCCGAAAGTGTACAGAATCAGGCGGGAATAGATTTCCTGTGTATTCTCAGCGGTTTTGATCTTAACAACGCGAAACTGCAAGAAATAAAGATGACTGTGGCTTTATCCGTAAAAAAGCGCTTTATCGTAACATCAAATTCTTCAAGATCATCCGGAAACTCAGATGCATAATAAGAAAGAATGCTTTTCGGGGAAGATGGCGATTTTACGTCTTCTGGCATAGAGAATTTGAACAGATAGATTAAAGGGTGGTAAAAATATTTTAGGGATTGATAAAGTGAATTCTGTCTGATACAATTGCTCGTGGGTGCTACCATAACGGTAGGCGGTTAGCCCTTCTACAGAGGGACTGTGACCCTCTGATTACATAGAAACCCAACAGGGAATCCACGGAAAGGAGGGCTAAGCCATATGAGTATTGTCGATTTTATAGCAGTAGTAAGCTTCGGCTTAACCTGCTTTGGTCTCGGATATACCTTTGGCAAGAATAATACTAAGCCACAAAAAATAGCCGCCCTGGTCTGGTAAACTAAGCGGCATTTTTGTCAAACTAATTTACTTGGGCTAACCGTCTATCGGTAGCACCCTTTCTATAATTATACTAACACTGTATAACTAATATGTCAAAGAATTTATTTCGCTTGGAACCTGTCTTTCACTGTGTGGACATATTGCATCATCAGCCGGATAATATCGATGTGCCTGCCGGAATCCCTGCGCATGAAGAACTTTCTGGCTGTTTTTAATGCTGAAGAAAAGTCAAGTTCATAGAGATACTTGTTGTTGCCATCCCGTTTCTTTTTTCCGGTTTTCTTCTGCCGCTTCGTTTGCGATAAAAATGCCGAAAGTGTACAGAATCAGGCGGGAATAGATTTCCTGTTTGTAAACGCTCCATAGTCGGTACTAATACTAGATTAGCCGCTCCAAAGAGCGGCATTGGTTTTCGATGAAGAGGTCGCCGCTGTGGATCGGGTGAAAATGAGTACTCAAATTCTTTTGTTTCATATAAAGAAAAAGTTTGTTATACTATATGTGTATTGTAATACCATAGATTGCAGAGGCTGCGAAGGAGGATTTCGAAATGGAGAACAAAATAACTCTTCCAATCGGAATGAGCAATTTCACAGAAATTCGAAAGAATCATTACTATTATATTGATAAAACCGGTCTCATTGAGAATCTGCTTCAAAATAATTTGTCCAAGGGAACTTTAATTACCCGTCCAAGACGATTTGGCAAGACATTGGCAATGTGCATGTTGGCAGATTTTTTTTGATATTCGTAAAGATAGTCGGGCACTTTTTGATGGATTATATATAGCAGGGAATAAATCCTTATGTGCGGAATGGATGAATCAATATCCGGTCATTTTTCTGACATTGAAAAATATTGATGGTCTCAAATTTGAATCTGCTTATGATATGTTAGCGGCTGAATTGGCAGATCTGTTTAAACAACATTCCTATTTGCTTGATTGGGATCGGATGGATGCCAGTGACAGATCTATTTATGAACGATTGAAAGACAACCGGGCTACAACTGCAGAAATTAAGAAATCACTATCTTTTTTAACCCGAATTATGGCTCAATATTATCATAAGCCGGTTATTCTGCTTCTTGACGAATATGATGTCCCGATTGCAAAAGCGGATTCCAAAGGCTATTATGATCAGATGCTTGAAATCATAAGTCCCTTGCTTGGTACTGCATTAAAAGATAACGAATTTTTAAAATTTGCAGTCATTACCGGATGCCTTCGCATTACAAAGGAGAGTATTTTTACCGGTACCAATAATTTTATTACCGATACAATTTCCGACAATCGATACAATGAATTTTTCGGTTTTACGCAACCGGAAGTTACAAAGCTTCTTACAGATACACATTGCGAAGCATGCGCTGCCGTCATTCAAAAGTGGTACGATGGCTATCATTTCGGAAATCTAGATATTTATTGTCCATGGGATGTGCTTAATTATATTCAAAAGGTGATGGCAACCGGAACTCAGGAGCCTGAGAATTTTTGGGAACATACAAGCGACAATTCTGTTATTCGCACTTTTTTGGAACGGACTGATTTTGATGTGACCGAAAAATTCGAAACATTACTAAATGGTGGAACAATTAGCGAAGCAATCGAAGAAAATCTTACTTATAATGTACTCACATCTTCGGAACAGAATCTTTGGAGTTTATTATATCTTACAGGATATCTTACGAAGGTGGGCAGTACGCATAATTTATCGGAAACGCTTCTTAAGATTCCAAATCATGAAGTGATGTCTATTTTTCAAAAAAGCGTAACAGAATGGTTTTCGGATTCACTTGCGCGAAGCAACAGGAGTTCGCTATTTGAAGCTTTATGGAATGAAGATGCGGACAAACTTACAGAAATTCTATCCGATCTGCTTTTTAATACGATCAGTTATCATGACTACGCGGAAAGCTTTTATCATGCATTTGTTGCCGGATTATTTGCCAACGCCGGGTATATTGTTGAGTCTAACTATGAGAACGGATTGGGACGATCGGATCTGGTAATTAAGGATCGAAAGCTTCGTAGAGCCATTGTTATCGAATTGAAGATTGCAAAAAATAAGGATTGTTTGGCAGACGAATGCTATAAAGCTTTACAACAGATCGAAGAGAAAAAATATGCAACTAAAATTGAACAGGATGGTTTTAAGAAAGTGATTCGATATGGTATTGCCTTTTATAAAAAAGAATGTCTTGTAATGTAGTAAGAACCAGGATATCGCATAGCGTTTATACTTTATGGTTCCACTCGCAAAAGCCCTCTAGACGGTGTGAATTTACAGAAAAAATTCACACCGTCAATGTATAGGGAGATGCAATCCGTCGAATCATTTTGCGCTTACGTCATAATGATCTAACAACCATTTCCATATCGGGACAACCTCAATCTGAATCCCATCATAATCAAGGGTTGCTTCTTCAGATGGAACATAGAAGTCTATTTCTACTTTGTTTTTTCTTTGTTACTTACCAAGTAATTCTATCCCTATATTATTTCAAGAAATCCCCATTTTATCAACACTTTCAGAGACTCTCTATGTCCGGATATTGTGTTAAGGTAACTGCCAAGAATGCAGTAAAGAAGCAGCAAGAAATATAAAGAAAGGTTGGCGAAAAGCACAAGTTGTAGTATAGTTATAGCTATAATGATAAAAAGGAGGACGTTATGAGAAAAAGTAGTAAGTTTGATATTGACAGGGGCTATATTGTTGTCGGCTTTTTTGCTGCCTACCGAGCAGGTTAAGGCGGAAACAACTCTGGTGGATGGAAATGATTGGTATGAGATGGCCTTGCCGGGTGGATCCTCGCAGGAGTATGTATATGAGATGCCTGCGACCGGATATATAACAATTGAGGTCGCGTGCCAATATTATACGCACAATGGCAAGGTCTCTGATTCGACATTCTGGTGGTTGCCGCTCAAGGTTGTTGTCAACGATAAGCTGTACGAGAATAAGGATGTGCATTACTCCGATGGTGTGTGGACATCATCTATGTTATCGTTTAAAGAAGGCACTAAAATCAAATTGATTTTTTCTTCTACATCGGATTCGGATCACCAATGGTATTATAAGTTCCGTGTGGTAGAGCACAAGGTTAAAAATCTGGAAACCGAGAATAATAATAGCAAGGGTTCCGCAGATAAGGTAAAGCTGAACACTACATATAATGGAATTATGATGTTGGATGATCAGGATTATTATGTGTTTACAGCTCCGTCCAAGGGTAAATATACATTTAAGGCAGTGAATACGGATATTGATCATTATTACGGTCTGACTTGTGCGTTATATAATAATTCGTATAAGTGTCTCGCCAGTACACAGTTAGCCAGTGGCGAAGGCTGGAAAAATATTAGAAAGGTTTCTTTGAAGAAGGGACAGAAAGTATATATGAAATATTCTTATATAACAAGGATTTCTGTTATAAACTGAAAGTTAAGAAGGTATCCTAACATCAGAGACAACATTTACAAAATTAAGAGGAGAAAATGAAGCTATGAAGAAATGGAAGAAAAGTTTGATGGCTGTATGCCTGACGGCTGCGATGGTACTTTGCACATTTGCAAGTACGGTACCAACGGGCGCTGCGTCGCTGACTGCGGATCAGTATTTAAAGAAGATGACCAAGGCAAGCGCAAATGTCAAGTCGTATGAGACAACGACAACCACGGTGCAGAATATGATTTCGTATGGGGTGGCAACGAATGCAAAAACTATACAAAAAGATAATTTCTTTTGCCAAGCCCATGAAGACAAAGGGGTTGCTACGACTACGATGACAAGCGGCGGTCAGACCAGCAAGGCAAAGACAATCACGTATGTAAAGAAGAATGCGAAGGGAAAGATGATTGCGTATGTTTCCGCAGACGGTAAGACATATGATAAGGTGGATGCGAGCAGTTATGCAGATGCCCTTTCGTCAATTGATACGGATATTTATTCCAATGCCAAGATAGTAAAGAAGAACGTGAAGGTCAACAAAGTGAATACGGTGCAGATCTCTGCAGAGATTGCAGGGGAAGATCTTGGAAAAGCGATGGAAAGCGTTTTTGCAGCAATCGGCATCGGAGGGGATGGATCTGATGATGCGGCAATCGATTATTCCGGTTTGAAAGCGGTGAAAACAACCATCTGGATTGACAGGAAAACGTATCGTCCGATTAAGATTACAACGGACATGACTGCATTTATGAATGGTTATATGACGGTTCTGATTCAGCAGATGCAAGGCATGGGAATTAATGAGGCGGCGGATCTGGATATCAGTTATACGAAGGTAGCGACAACACAGGTTTTTGCAAAGTATAATAAGGCGACCAATTTTACGATTCCTAAGGCTTGTAAATAGTCCGGGTATGTGAAAGCGAATAAAAAAGCGCCAATTCGACAGATTCATGCCGATTTGGCGCTTCTTTATTGTTCACTCCAAATATTACTTATTTATTTTCTTGAGAAGAATTTGTTATACAAAAAAGAAGGAGGATAATTTAGATTATGAAAGAGAAGTTTTGCAGAAATTGCGGAAGTCCAATCAAACAGGGGCAGAGTTTTTGTACAGTGTGTGGAAAGAAAATACAGGAAACGCAAGAGAGTGGAAAAGAACAGAAAAAGGACAGAAAGTGGAAGATTGCTTTCGGAATCTGTTTTATAGTGGCGGTTGTGATTATTGCCGGATTGATTGTATTGTTGGTGGGAAAACAACAAAACTTAAGGCCAGATGATAAATCAAGTCAATCATCACAGATTTCACAAAAAAGAAGTTGCAACAGAAACAGAACAGACAACGGAAAAAACAGATGCGCAGGATGCCACGATTGATATCGCACAGATTGATACAAGTAATTACCCAAAAATCAGCGTATATTTTACGGTAAGAGATCTTGATGGAAATGATATCAATCATTTGGATAAGAGCCAGTTTACGTTATCAGAGTTGGAAAACAATAAAGAAAAAGAAGCAGAATTTTTCTTTGGATTATTATAAAGATAGAGTAAACCAGCAGAAAACAGTTACGTTTGCCATGGATATCAGTGGAAGTATGGATGGAATACTTGGGGAAGAGTTTGATGCAGCTGATTATATTTTAGGTTTAATGAAGGAGAAAAAGCGGGTATTGTGTGGCAATGACTTCATTTAACAGCGACCAGCAGGAATTGTATGGTTTTACAACGGATATTGATAAAATGAGGGAAGTGTGTACGCAGGATCGTGAGGCGGAAGGAAGCACAGCTCTTTATGATACCCTGACAAATGCTTTGTATCAGGAAGTACATCAGACCGGGCAGAAATATATTCTTGCTTTTACAGATGGTGCAGATAACTGTTCGGTTTCTGCAACCGCGGATTCGGTAATCAGTCTGTCGGAACAGTATCATATCCCTATTTATCTTATTTCGGTTTCCGGGGAAAATGAGACGGATGTTTTGCAGAATATTGCAAATGCAAGTGGCGGAAAGTATTTTGAAATTAAAGATATCAGTGAATTACAGGGATGCTACGAACAGATTTTTGAACAGCAGCAGGCTATGAATGTGTTGACTTATACTACAACGCAAAAAAATACAGATACACAGATTCGCTTGTCGTATACGGCATTCGATTACAGGGGGCAGCAGGAGGCACAGTATTGTGCACAGAAACCGGATATTGATGAAAATATCAGTAATGCCATTATTAAAAAAGTGAAGGCGTCAGATGCGCTTGATCCTATGACCGATAATAATGGTAAGACAGCAACTTATGATCCTGAGAATGCAATTGACGGGGACTACAGAACCGCGTGGGTAGAAGGAACAGATGGTGCCGGAATTGGATCGTGGATTGAATTGGATTTTGATGGGGTACATAAAATAAACGGAATAGAGATTAGTAACGGTTACAAAAAAGAAGAAGGACTCTATCATAGAAATCTTCGAATTAAAAAGTCCGCATTTATGATTCGGACGGGAACAGCAAGGTATATACGTTGCATGATCAGTTTGTAGGAACGGATCGAATTGATTTTGATGAACCGTTGGAGACATCCTCACTGCGTCTGGAAATTGTGTCTGTATATAAGGATAAACAGACGAAACATATGGATACCTGTCTGACAGATTTTAGTATTTATTAAATGCTACAAAGCTCTTTGTTTATTCGAAAGTATGTGAACATAGAGATTATTAAAATGAAATTGAAGGGAGAAAGTTATTATGAAAAAGACAGGATAAAATAGCGGTATTGATTGATGCGGAGAACGTATCAAAAAATATATTAAATTGATTATGGATGAGGTTAATGAGTTTGGAACACCTACATACAAGCGTGTTTATGGCGATTTCTCAAATCCAAGTGTATCATCATGGAAAGATGTTTTAAGCACATATGCATTAACGCCTGTAATTCAGTTTAATTATGTGAAAGGAAAGAATTCTTCTGATTCTGCAATAATTATTGATGCAATGGACATATTGTATTCTGGAAATGTAAATGGATTTTGCCTTGTAACATCGGACAGTGATTTCACAAAGTTAGCAAACCGTTTAAGAGAAGCCGGAATGCTGGTTATTGGAATGGGGGAGAAAAAAACACCGACATCGCTTGTTGCAGCCTGCGAACAGTTTAAATATTTAGATTTACTGTTCGCCGAAGAAGAGGAAGAGCGTGGGGCTGAAGATAATAGCATAGCAGATGAAGCCGTCGAGGAGCAGGCAATTGATGAGAAAGCGCAGGGAGAGGCAGATGTGTCAGAAAATCAGGACACAACAGATCCGGAAACGCAGGACTTATGTGATATGCCATTTATTCCTACGCAGGAAAATATAGGAGATGAAATCAGAACAATTATTGAACAGAAGTCAGATGAGGCAGGCTGGATTAACCAGTCCGAGATAGGAATCTTACTTTCCAAGCGTGTACCGGGATTTGATCCAAGAAATTATAATTATAAAAAGTTAAGCCAGCTGATTGAAAGTTATGATTTCCTGGAAACAAAAACAATTCCGAATCCAAAAAATGATCTGTTAAAAATAGTATATGTCAAAATAAAGTAGGAGCAATTTTAGTTCCGGAATCCCCGATTGGACAAAAGAGGTGGGAAATCGCCGGTATAAGTATTATAGAAAGTGGCATATCCGCGTACCGGATTGGCCGTGTCTCCCTGGATTTTTGCAACAGCAGCAGGGCGCAGAGTGGTTAGTGTTTGAATAAAAAGAGATGAAGACATAAAAATTCCTTTTTTATTATCATATGGGAGAGGGTTACAAATAATAAATCCAGATGTTTTCTGTATCATAAAAATTTGCTATACTAACAAGGAGAGGGCCATTAAATATACCTGGATTGTGGAAAGGATAAGAGAATGTCAGGAATTGTTTTAAAAATTACTATAGAGGATACACACCCGCCGGTGTGGAGAAGATTAGTGGTACCGGAAAACATGAGTTTTTATGATTTGCATCGGGTAATACAGCTGGTTTTTGGATGGGAAGATATGCATATGCACATCTTTGAAGCTCCACAGAATCGTTTTGAAATTGTGGTAAATTCAAAAGATGCATACACTGAGTTTTTTTATGGAGAAAAAACTCCCGGTTTCAGCTGTAGCGGAGCATGAAAACTGGATCCGCTATGTATACGACATGGGAGATGACTGGCGTCACAAAGTTGTATTTGAAAAAGTATTGCAGGACTATGAAAAAGATTTTGCTACATTAATGAAAGCCAAAGGAAACAATTTTGTAGAAGATTCCGGTGGTATCTGGGGAGAAGAACAGGTTTCGGGAAGTTATGATGCCGTGAGCGTGAATGAACAGCTGGAACAAATGCATTTTGCAGATATCCGTCTGGCAGAAAAAAGACCGCAAAAAAAGCTGGAACAGATATATGTGATGCAGCAGATGGACAAAGAAATAAAAAGAGATGCTAAAGCATGCAGTAAGCAGGCCGGCATACTATAATGAAATTGTGCCGGAGAATAGAAATTACATCTCAAAACAGTCGGACTCACAGGCTGATATGGAAATATTTGCATGGAGACAGTTTTGTGGAGAAGATGAAAAAGGTGCAATCTGCAAGATGGCACCACGGAAAAATGAGCAGGGAAATACTTGCAAGATTAAGTGATGAGGAATTACAGAATCTGGAATATGCATTGTATATTGACGAAGAAAAAATGTAACGGATCAGTCGAAAGAAGAGCGTATTCTGAATATGTTCCAGAAACATCCGGAGTATTATTTCTGTGTATTGAATGAAACGGATATGCAGGAAATAGAAAAAGTCCAATTATTTGAATATAATCAGAAAAATGAGATGAATGCGGAAACGGTTGAAAAGGGAATTGCCTTGGGATTGTGGCACATGCAGATACCGGAAAAAACGCAGGCGTCATATTTGTTCCCGGCAATTGATTTTGAGCAGAGACTGGAAAATCTCCAGAATGCAGACTGGAAAAATCAGATTATGAATATGCAGGATTTTTCAGATAAACTCAGGAAAATTCTGCTTGCATATGCAGTGATAGAACAGAATGTTTTCTATGACATTTTTGAAAAACAATGGAATATGAAAATAGGAAAGCAGGAGTTTTTACGGCTGGTATATCTGAATGGTTTGATTGCAGGAAAATATGAAATACATGCATGGCAATCTACCGGAGAAAGATTTATCTGTGTACCGGGCCTGGATGTGGATACTATTTTGAGTCAGAGGATGTTATATGCAGCGGATCTTTCTTATAAGCAGTTTACAAAGAAAGAGTTGTTGAAATATAGTCAGCCGTTGTATGAGCTGGAGCCACAATGGGAAGGCGTGGAGAAAATCGCCCGCAGTTTTCTGTGGGTTCCACAGGAGGCAATGGAAGCTTTTATTGTTGCGTGCTATCAGGATATTTGCAGCGGCAATGGAATTCATGCAGTGCTTGAACATATGGGAATCTATGAAACAGATTTGCCGCTTTTGCATTCGTGTGGGTTATGGAAAATATTAATGAGGTTTATTATGGAAACCCGTCTTCCGATGCTCAATGGATATTCAAGATTAGAGTATCAGAATATGACGGGAGAAGATGCTTTTCTATGGCTGTATTTCAGAAAGATCAATTAGAAGATGACGTAGAAACAGAGACTCCGTTATATGCGATGCCAGGCTCTGTGCAGGAGATGATATATCATGCACTTTCTGATCACAGAGGGGCGGATCAGATACAGACATTGGAACAGGTAACCAGAAAACTAAAGATACATAACAATGAACTGGATGTGCTTACAGCGATGGCGTGTGCAGAAAATGAAAAATATACCAAAGCCTGTAATATTTTTTAGATGATGTGGCAGACCGTACAGAAGATCCGAGTGTGATAAGTACAATTGATATATTGAGTGAACAGGCGGAAAGAATACTGGAAAATAATGCATATTTTGGAGAGCCTTTTATGGGCATACAAAAGGAAATGCCTTATCAAAGAGAAGCACCGAAGGTTGGAAGAAATGATCCATGTCCATGCGGAAGTGGGAAAAAATACAAAAAATGTTGTGGAAAATAAAAAGGAAAATTGTTTTTATGCATTGTCAGTCCTCCGATTGTGTACTATAATAAACCCTATTAGGGAAGCGTAGTTAGCTTCTTATTTCAGGTAAATGAACAGACACAAAGGAGAACAATGTGCAGGTAACAGACAAGCTAACCAAAGCACTTACAGAAGCAAAATATTTGAATGCGGATAATGTCAGCAGGTATCGCTGCATTATGCGCATTTTTTTTGAAAATTACGAAAAACTTCGTTATTGGCTGTATCAGGAGGAGGTTTATGCCCAGATGATACAAGATCCGTTTTTTGTGGATTATAAGCCGGAGCAGTGCCAACAGGATCTGGCAATGCTTGTAGAATGGAAGAATCTGAATACGATTCAGGATACGAAAAAGTATCTTCCATTGAAGAGTTTAAAAATAAAAATTCAGGTACCAGATGTCGGAATACAGCGTGGAGATTGAACGTCTGGTATTGCGGCTGGAGAATCTTTTTATCGAGGGTGCTTCGTTGGAGCCGACACTTTTGGAACGGATTCGGATAAATATTGCGCGTTTTCCACAGATGGCGGAGGAAGATATCAACAAAGTTTATACCTGGTGGAATGATCTGAATAACGACTTTGTGCGTCTG
>VOFC01000397.1_pt1 | contig 76073 bp, 83 predicted proteins | sample 5384161 | NCBI WGS metagenome assembly VOFC01 (sample SAMN12384722, study PRJNA508395) | human gut metagenome | isolation source: healthy gut B | host: Homo sapiens | reverse complement strand
CTTCTCAGAACTATTTCGTTGGAAATCTGATGGATTATTACATCCAGAAAGGTAAAATCGATGAAGCTCTGACTCAGATCAACAGTCTGTTGGCTAAAGATCCTTCTTCAACTTACTTCACCTATGTAAAGGCTGTTCTGTTGTATGAAAAGAAAGATTATGACGGAACTATCGCTGCCTGCAACGACATCATTGCCAAGAACGGTGAACTCGTAGCTGAAGCTAATGCTAAGATCGGTGACTGCTATTTCTTCCCGGGTCAGGTTGTAGAAGAAGAAAACTCTAAGATTTCTATGGATGATCCTAAGTATGCAGAAGGCGAAGCTAAAGTAAAAGAATTGTTCGCTAAAGCACAGCCTTATTACGAAAAAGCAAGAGAACTGCAGCCGGACAACAAACAGTTGTGGGGACAGTATCTGTTGAGAATCTACTGGAAACTGAACAAAGCTGAATACGATGCTTTGGAAAAAGAATTAGGTTATTAATAAATAAACCTTCCATATTAATGAGGATGCACAAATGTGCATCCTCATTTTTATATATAAATCATAAATCTGTATCCCAACTTTGAATCTTTGATTAAATAAAAGATCTACGCCTAATCTATAATCATCATTATGTTTAATTGTGTATATGGAAAATCAAAGAACAATATCAGCACAAGGATATTTTTTATTTCATACCCTTGTGCTGCAATCTCTCCTCTATTCATTATTTGATAATCAATATAGGAGTATCCGAATGGAAAATCATCTTACGGGCAATACTTGGATTAAACAAACGGGCAAAGACATTCCGTTTATAATTCGTGATGCAAAGAGCGTCGATAGCCTGTTCTTTTACATACACATCCAGATTGGTCAGTAACTGGTCCTCTGCAATCAGATTATAGCTAATTTCCAACTGTGGATATTGTTTCTTGAAATACTCTTTAATTCCTGCCAGTTTAATCTCATTCCATGTACGCCGTTGCTCATCTGAATTCAAATGAATAAATGCTATCTGGAATTTATAATTCTGGAAAGTTGTAATCAATGAATCAAAAGCGACCAGGTCCCGCTGATCAAAATTAGTAATAAACGCCACCTTGTGAATTTCTCCAAAGGTCTTGAAACTGGCATTCTTAGGAATAGCATATACAAAAGTCGGGCTACGCTCTATTACTTCGGCAGTCACACTACCAATCAGTCCCAGTTCCTTTTCCCCCTGTCCACGTGTTCCCATAATAATGATCAACGGCTTCTCCTTACGGGCATAATACAAAATTTCCTCTTCAGGAACACCTTCACGCAGCATACATGAGAATTTAACATCTGGCAGCTCCTTATTGGCGATTCTCTCCTTCAAAGCATCCGTCAACTTATTCAGCTTATTATGAATGTCATCCAGCATATTCTTGATCCCCAAATCATATTCCATCGGCATACCATATCCTTCCGTAGCATATTGTAAACTAGGCATATAGACTGGGCTAAAATAGACATGCATCAATACCACTTCCGCATGAATACGAGAAGCGAAGTCAAAACCGAATTCACAGGCTTTCATGGAATAATCAGAAAAATCTACCGGTATCAGGATCTGATTACTACTACCCTTCTGATCTGTTTCCTTAGGTTCTTCTTTCAAGACATCATCAGACAGCCAGGATGAACTTTCTATAATTTTCAGAGCTCTGGGAAGATCACTTTCTTTAATACGAATTCTTACTCCAGACGAGATGACAGGCTGAATGAGATTTACATTATGAATATAAGACTCTATTCCTTCATTCTCCAGGACATTCTTTAAGATCTGTGCCTTTGAGTAGGTCAAGATGGCTAATGTAACAAGTTTATCTTCCATAATCTGACGATTTAATAAGGTTAAAAATAAAAACACTGATTACAGGCATATACGAAATAACGATACTCCGCATACATCCTATAATCAGTGTCCTGTCGTTAAAAATAAATATCCTACACGTTTTCTTCTTTCAGGATAGCTATAGCTCTATCTAATACGGTTGTATCGTCCAGCATAACAAGTCCCCCATCCGGTCCCGGTTCCAGATGAATTCCTACACTCTTTCCATCTTTAAAATTGTGTCCTCCGAAAAAAGTTGCGTACGGTTTCCACGCTTAAGTTCAATTCATCCGCAATCCGATGCATACTTCCGGTTGGTAAAGAATCCTTTATCTTACGCAGCTCATTAAAAGTTATCGTTCTGTTCATAGTAGTCTGAAATTTAAGTTAGACAAATCATTTATTTAATTTCGAGTAAATATAAGGAAAGATTATGAAAGAACAAACAAAAAGGCAACATTTCTGATAAGAAAGTTGCCTTTGACAGTTTCCTTTACAAATAAAGAACTTTTGCCGTTATCATTCCCGCAATAATTGCATAGAGGTATGAAAGCAATAATACCAGATGAATCAATCCGACATCATCTATTGAATATCCACTGCTTGTATACTGACTGGAAATGTATTTGGGCTGATCAAAAAACCGGTTCCTTACTATCCGGTAAAGCTGATAAACAAGCAATGCAATCAAACATCCTTCCAAAGCCCCTGCCAGTATATCTCCAGGATAATGCACCCCCAAATAGATACGGGAATATGAAGGTATGGCAGCCCATACAAACATAGAAAGAGTCAGCCACTTATTCCGAATCAGCAATGATACAAACATTGCTACCCCAAATGTATTTGCTGCATGACTTGATATAAAGCCATACAGGCCTCCCCTATAGCCATTCACCGTATGAACCAGGTACATAATCTCCGGATCCTGAGTCGGTCTGAAACGGGCAAAATAGGGCTTACATACACTTGAAGCCAACTGATCTGCCAAGGTTATCACCAAGGCTATCATCAGGAGAATGAAAATCGATTGTGGCAACTTGTTATTCCTAAATATAACATACAGCAAGATAATTGCTGCAGGAACCCAGGTTACCGTACTGGTCACTACCCACATAAAGCCGTCCCAGAACAAAGAATGACTTCCATTCAAAGCCAATAACAAGTTACGGTCTGCTTCAATAAGTTGCTGTATGTCTATCATAACTTCCTTCTTTAAATGATTTCAATTGCTTCTGTCGGAATCCATCCCTTATTTCCATCTTCCAGACGGATTTCTTTCCAACCTTTCATCGAGTTATCTTCCACAAAAACCTTGGTTCCTTCATGCAGGACGAACAATTCCGTTCCGCTCTCATCCGGTGTACTTTTAACTGTTACAATGGGTGGTGACATCACAATAGCTCCTGTGCGATCCATCAGTTCATTTTTTTGCTGACGCGCAAATAAATTAGCGCAAACAGTCACTACCAGTAAGATAATAGCACCGATAAATCCTATTTTCCGGACAAAAAGTCGTTTGCTAAAGATATACAATGCCAGCCCAACCAATAAACAGATGAAAGAGACAATGCCGATCTTAGCCCATCCTCTCTCGCTTTGCATATTGGTCAGCGAATTAACCCAGGTTACGATGAAAACCTCTGTAGCAGGAGTAATCTGGTCAACAGTTTTGCTTCTGGCCATATCCAGATTGAAGCGAATATCTGCATCTCCCGGATTCAACAATAAGGCCCGTTCATAATTCAATACAGCCTTGGCCATATTTTTCTCTTTAAAATAGCTGTTTCCCAAGTTGTAATAAACAACTGCAGACTCTCCCTGAGTTGCTAAAATATTTTCATACATTTTGATTGCTTCAGCATATTTATTCTCCTGATAAGCCTTATCTGCATCTGCCTTTGTAAAAGACTCAGCCTGAACAAACTGCACGAAGCTCAACAAAAATATAATGAAGAATGATATCTTTCTCATGTCAGACACTCTCCTATTCTTTAGCGTTTAATACTATTTTCCATTTTACTGATAATATCAATCGATGCTTTTGCATACACCTTATCCATGGCCTCATTTTCATTGCCCGGAGCATAACGTGCAAACTCACATTCATTCAATGCATGAATGAAATCAGCAATTAATTCATTAGAAACGCCATACTTCGCGAGTTCAGCCTCAATATTATCTTTTGAAAGCATGGATACCGGAATGTTCAGTTTATCACTGATATATCCCCAAAGAGCTTTCAAGACCTCATCATAAAATTCATTCTTCTTGTTTTCTGCCAACAGCTTACCGGCAAGTTTCATACGTTTTGTTGCAACCTTATTGGCCTTTTTGGTCTTTACCTTTGCAACATTGGCATTTTCCATAGCCTGCTTGCGATAAACAATTACAAAAGCTACAAACAAAACGAACGGTATCAGATACCACATCCAGTAAGATATCGTTCCGAAGAAGAAATCACCTTTGCGAGTCAAGGAAGTATCTCCCAACTTAATAAAACGAATATCCTTACCCAGTACCTTCACACTTTCTTTATTGGTGAAGTCTGCAATCACTTGATCCGCATTTCCCTGACCTTTAGCAACCTTCAGTTCATAAGCCTGAGTTTTCAAGGTTTTGTAGGAATTACTCTTCAAGTCAAAATAGGTAAATTCTACTGGAGGAATCGTGAAAGATCCGGCATGACGCGGTATTGCCAGATATTCAATAGTCTTGGTTCCTGTTACTCCATTACTTGAAGTCTCAAACTGGTTTTCTACTTTCGGATCATATATTTCAAAATCTTGAGGGAACTTGATTTCAGGCGTATTCAGCAACTTCATATTCCCCGATCCTTTAATTGTAAGCTTAATTGTAACAGCATCATTCGTTTTTACTTCCGTTGCATTAATGGAAGAAGTCAACGAGAATTCACCAACTCCACCAGAGAAGTTCGCTGGTTTAGCCGGCAAAGGCAATACAGTTATATTTACTTTAGGAGCAACAATTACCTTCTTCACCTGTTCAAATCCGCCACCATTATAAAAGATATCAAACGGATCATCAGAAGCAATTCGCTGAGCAATAATACCCTCAAACTTTACGCTTGGAATCTCCAGTTTACCGGTTTGCTGCGGGAAAAGAACATACTGACGCCATGTCAATGTGTTATAATTTCGTCCTTGATAATGTTCCATTGACCATACCTTCTTCTGTGGAAGATCTATTTCCTGAGTATGAAAACCTGTCAACTCCGGCATATCTTCATTCAGCTGCTGAAGATTTACAGTAGAATACAGTTTATATGTCAACAAAATAGCCTCTTGCTCATGCACAGTGGTCTTATTGGCCGTTGCGAGCATAAACAAATCTTTATCTGTGATCCGGCTTCCGGCAGCCTGATTACGTGAAGAATTTGCTGAGCCTTTACTTCCACCATTTGAACTGTTGGATGTCTTATCCGGAGGAAGAACTTTCACCTGCAGTGAATTTGAAAAGATTTTCTCTCCTTCAGCCTGAATGCTTGCTGCTGGAATCGTATAGGTTCCGGCATCACCTGCCATCAGGATATAGGTGTAAGTCACAGATTTGTTTACGACAGTTTTTCCATTAATCGTGTATGAACCATATTGTTGGGAACGGCTCGGCCCCATCAGAACCTCAAACCCCTTTGTTATAGAAGGAGCACGGAAATCTTTCACACTCTGCGAATTGACTGTAAAGGTCAATCGGAACTGATCTCCGCTTACGACCACCTCCGGAGCCTCGGCAGTCAGCGTGACTTTACCGTCTGCCCATGTCTGAACAGTAACAGCCAACAATAGCAGTAAGAAAATCAATTTTCTCATTTTATCTATCTTTTTTATTATTCAACATTGTACTTCTAGTCCTTGGTCTATTTTGTCCACATTGCCCGCATCACCAGTCTTTTTCCAGTTTCCGGCCTTGCATCTGAATAGCTTTCTTCACTTTATCCTGGACATTCTTTTCATCCTGCATCACAGCATTCAACAGTTGCTCAGCGTTTTCCTTCGACATCTGATTCTGGTTCTGCTGTTGCTGATTATTCTGGTTCTGCTGTTTCTTGTCCTGATCCTGCTGATCCTTATTCTGCTCTTTTTCGTCCTGTTTCTGGTCTTGCTTCTGCTCCTGCTGCTGATTCTGATCCTGCTGTTGCTGCTGATCTTTCAACTGCTTCTGTGCCAAAGCCAGATTATAACGTGTTTCATCATCTTTCGGATTATTCCGCAGGGCTTGCTTATATGCTTCTATACACTGAGGCAACTGCTTGGAAGCCTGGAGAATTACGCCCATGTTATGATAAATATGAGCCAGTTTTTCCTTATCTTTCTCAAGTCGGGAAGCCGCATCCAGCTGCTCCATCGCTTCCTTTCCTTTTTCCTGCATCAGTAAAGAGTTTCCCAGATTATACAATGCATCAGCCGATTTCGGGTTCACCTCAAGCGCTTTCCGATAATCTACTTCTGCCTTAACAAAAAGGCTGTCTTTATAAAGCTTGTTTCCACTGCGCAGATAATCACGATCCGTCTTCTGACCATAAACTGCTGTCACGGAACAAGCACATATCAGTAACATCCATTTTATTCGCTTCATACTCTATCTCATTTAAAGAGTTTTACATTCTTGAAAAGTGGATTTTTACGATTCAAGATCATCAATTCAGCAGCAAGCAACAACAAAGCCAGCCATGCCAAAACCTGGAATTGCTCATCAAATTCCGTAAACACCTGAGTCTCGACATCAGCTTTGGCCAATTTGTTGATTTCTGCATTCAATGCTTTTTCTGCATTATTCGTGTTGTCTACACGGACATACATTCCGTTTCCCGCCTGTGCAATTTCACGGCACATCTCTTCATTTAAACGAGTGACAACAACATTTCCATCCTTGTCACGCCGGAATTCGTTCGTTCCTTCCACGGGAATAGGAGATCCGTCGGGAGAACCTACACCCAGAACAAAGACACGGACACCTTTTTCGGCAGCAGCTTTCGCAGCTTCCACAGCTCCACCTTCGTGGTTCTCACCATCCGTGATCAATACGATAGCACGTCCGACTCCTTCATTAGGAGTAAAACTCTTCATAGCCAGATCGATTGCTCCACGAATATCAGTACCTTGTGTTGCAATGAGTGAAGGAGAGATAGATTCCAGAAACATTTTGGCCGAAATGTAATCACTGGTTATAGGCAACTGGGCAAAAGCTTCGCCGGCAAACACAATCATGGCAACTTTGTCATTATTGAATGTTTCAACCAGACGAGATATCAGTTTCTTTGATTTCTCCAGACGACTTGGAGTTACATCCTGAGCCAACATAGAGTTTGAAATATCCAAAGCCACAACCGTTTCTACACCCTGACGCTTCACAGTTTCCATCTTAGAGCCAAACTGAGGACGCGCCAGCATAAAAATAATCATCGCCAGAGCTGACCACATCAGCCAAAACTTTACATCCGGACGATATTTGGATACCGCCGGCATTAAATGTGCCATCAGTACGGGGTTACCATACTGACGCAACTTCTTGCGCCTTCTATAATTGGAATATAGATAAAAAGCTACCAGAAAAGGCAGTACAAGAAGCAAATATAGATATAATGGTTCTCCAAATCGAAACATGGCTTATTTCATTTAAGGTATTTTCTTAAGAACTGAATTACGCAGAAGGATCTCCAACAAGATACACAAGAAAGCCACTAAAGCAAACACTTCATAGTCTTCTTCCCGTTTGCTGAATTCTTTCACATTCAGTTTCGTTTTTTCCAACTTATCAATCTCCTGATAAACTTCCTTCAATTTTGAATTACTGGTGGCACGGAAATAATTTCCGTTTGTTGTGCCAGCTATCTGAGTCAAAGTCTGCTCATCAATCTCCACCGGGACCTGTACATATTGCACTCCGGCATAAGTCTGCATCGGATATGGTGCCGTTCCATTGGTTCCAACCCCAATTGTGTATACACGGATACCAAACTGTTTGGCTATTTCTGCAGCTGTCAACGGAGAAATATCTCCACGGTTGTTGACACCATCCGTCAGCAAAATAATAACTTTTGACTTTGCCTTGCTGTCTTTCAGGCGGCTCACCGCATTTGCCAGGCCCATACCCAAAGCCGTACCATCCATAATCAGACCTTTCTGGGCGATATCACATTTAATACTCTGAAACAGATTCAACAGTACTCCATGATCTACCGTCAACGGACATTGGGTAAATGCTTCTCCTGCAAAGATTGTCAGACCAATGTTATCATTCGGACGGCCGTTTATAAATTCAGCAGCTACCTGTTTGGCTGCTTCCAGACGATTCGGCTTTAAGTCTTCTGCCAACATACTGGTCGAAACATCCACTGCCAGCATAATATCAATTCCTTCAATTTCCGTATTCTGCCAGTTATCCGTAGTCTGAGGACGGGCCAGTACCAATACGATCATAACAAAAGCCACAATACGTAACAGAAACGGAGCATGTAGCAAATAAAGTTTCCAACTCTTCGGCGCATTCATGTACATACGCGTAGTAGAAACCTGCATGGTTGGTTCTGTTTTTTTCCGCTTCATGATATACCATATTATATAAGGTATAAGCAAAAGCAATAAAAACAGATATTCAATATTAGCAAAAATCATAGTCCATGAGTTTAAACATTAAAAGAAAAGGTCAATGATATGTCTCACTGCAACATACAATGCCACGACAGCAGCCAGACCGGTCACGGCAATGCTGGCCAGCAAAACAATACGTCCCTGTTTCGAACGTTTTTCCTCTACCTTTATCTCTGTCGGTTCTTTCTTGGCATTCGGATCTTCCTCCACCTTTGTCTGATTAATGAAGTCTACGGCATTCACCAGATTCATATCATTTTCATTCATCAGCGGTGCATGCTTGGCAAATTTAACAAGGTCCGCCGTTTCAAACAAAGTTCTCAGATCTTTAACGGATTCCTTGTCTTCCTGCAATAAACGCTCAATAATCTCCGCTGAAGTCATTTCCATTGCATTAAACCCGAAACGTTCTCTAATATACATACGGATAACCTCGGTCAACTCCGTATAATATTTCTTCGGATCATTGGCTCTGACCATTTTATCAGCCTTGATCTCCTCGATTTTCTTCATAGCCAGTTGATGAGGAGGTAATTTAGGCTCAACACGGATAATCTTGATGATAGGCTTATTATTTCGATAACGGATCACAAAGAAGACAGAAACACCTCCCAATATAATCATCAATAACAAGGCATACACCAGTGGTGCCACGTCATCCCATGTAAGAGGAACCTCCTGCACTCCCTTCGGACCAAAAAACTGATCCGGATGAAGAGTATCAACGGGAACAGAATATACTTTCAGAGCCAATGCTTCCGAACGGTAACTCTGGTCATTCACCAATACCTCAAAAGGAGGCAGATAATACAAAGCCGAATCAAAAGAAGTAATTGTATATTCCTGCGAAATCAGCCATCGCTTATTGTCATTCAATAGTTGGGTATCAGGTTTGGCTACATCCAGCACTTCAACCCCTCTGACCAATGTGTCTGCAACTACAGGAAGACGCAACTTTTGATTAGCGTCCATGCTCACTTGAAGTCGGACTTTTGTCTGCTCACCAATCAGCAGCTGCAAAGAATCAATAGTCGCTTCTACCGACACCTGTGCCCGCGCTGAGGGAACAGATATCCATAAAAGCAACATACAGCAGCACACCTTAAACCAACTCAGTCCGCCATCGAATAATGTATGTTTCATTTCTCTATCAGTTTCGTTTTGCAAATAAGTTCATCAGTGCTTTCACATAATCCTGATCAGTCCGCACAGAAACCGAATCGACATTGCTGCGAGTAAAAATATCATTCAATTTTTCCTGACGTTCCATCCACCAGGCATGATGGGCATTCCGCAGAGCCTTTGAAGAAGTATCAATCCACTGTTCATGGCCTGTTTCCGCATCACGCACCCGCATCAATCCCACATCGGGCAATTCCTCCATACGGCGGTCATACACCTGCATAGCAATTACGTCATGTTTTCGGTTTGCTACGGTCAGTGCATTCTTGAAATCACTGTCGTCAATAAAATCACTCAGGACGAAAGCCGTGCAACGTTTTTTAAGCACATTCGTCAGATATTCGATCGCTCCCTGTAAATTAGTCCGTTTACTTTCAGGCTTAAAATCCAGCAACTCACGGATAATATACAGAATGTGTTTACGTCCCTTCTTGGGAGGAATAAATTTTTCTATTCGATCAGAGAAGAAAATCACCCCGATTTTATCGTTGTTCTGAATGGCAGAAAAGGCTATGGTAGCTGCAATCTCAGTTACCATATCCTTTTTCATTTGCTGTATCGTTCCAAAATCCAGACTGTTGGATACATCCACCAGCAACATGACGGTCAATTCCCTCTCCTCTTCGAATACCTTTACGAACGGCTTGTCAAAACGGGCCGTAACGTTCCAGTCTATATCACGTACGTCGTCACCATATTGATATTCACGTACTTCCGCAAACGACATACCCCTACCTTTAAAGGCCGAATGATACTGACCGGCAAAGATGTTACTCGAAAGTCCACGTGTCTTGATCTCAATCTGACGAACACGTTTTAAGAGTTCATTTGTTTCCATTCTCAATCAACTATTCACCTTGAATCAGGGCACTTCTACCTTATTTAATATCTTGCTTACAATCTCGTCTGATGTCACATTGGTAGCTTCAGCTTCATAAGTCAATCCGATACGATGGCGCAATACATCATGAGCAACCGCACGAACATCTTCCGGAATAACATATCCTCTGCGCTTAATGAATGCATAACTGCGGGCAGCCAATGCCAGGTTAATAGACGCACGCGGAGAGCAGCCAAAACCAATCAGGTTTTTCAGTTCCTTCAAATCATATTGTTCCGGATAACGTGTTGCAAATACAATGTCTGCAATATACTGTTCAATCTTTTCGTCCAGATAAACCTGACGGACTACCTTGCGTGCTTCCAGAATATCTTCTGACTTAAGGATCGGACGAACCTCAATCTTCTCACCCGAAATATTCTGACGGATAATTTTCTTTTCTTCCTCCAGCTTCGGATAGTCAATCAGAACCTTCAGCATGAAACGGTCCACCTGAGCTTCCGGCAGCGGATAAGTACCCTCCTGTTCTATCGGGTTCTGGGTTGCCATAACCAGGAAAGGAGAAGGCAACGGGAAAGTTTCCTTACCCAGAGTTACCTGACGTTCCTGCATGGCTTCCAGCAAAGCACTCTGAACTTTTGCCGGTGCACGGTTGATTTCATCTGCCAAAACAAAGTTTGCAAAGATTGGTCCCTTATTGGTTACAAAGCGTTCATCCTTCTGACTGTAAATCATCGTACCGAGCACATCGGCAGGCAACAAATCCGGAGTAAACTGAACACGACTGTATTTCGCATCAATCAAAGAAGCCAGAGTCTTGATTGCCAAAGTCTTTGCCAGACCAGGGACACCTTCCAGCAAGATATGTCCATCTGACAACAAACCAATCAATAATGATTCAACAAGATGTTTCTGTCCTACAATCACCTGATCCATACCGGTCATCAGGTTGGTAACGAATGCACTCTGGCGTTCAATGCGTTCGTTTAATTCACGAATGTCAATAGCTTCAGCCATAATTTCTTTCTTATTTTAATAAGTTCATTTTAATCTATCTCTTGACCTCACAGAAGACTTTTCTTCTAAGGCTGCCCAAAATTAAGTCATTCAATTAACAGGCACAACTAATTTTTATTAAAAAATACAGACGAGTGATCTGTTTTAAGTCTTATTGGACTAAAGAAGTTTAAATTAAAGCGGTTCTGTCCGGATTTTCAGATCTCATTCCTGAGCTGGGACCAATACCGGTATCTGAATCACAGTTCCAATTGGTACATTATTCGGATTCTTGATGATTTTCTTATTATGACGTACCAGATAAGGCCACAACTTCTTCGTCCCATAATACTTCAGGGAAATTTTAGCCAGACTCTCTCCTTTTTGGATTGTGTGAGTGGTCTGAGTTCCCTGAATATCGTAATCCACCGTATCAGCCAAAGTTTCTCTCCGGGCAGGAACCTTAACAGGCTGTTCAGGCTCGGAATGCTTTTTTTGTACTGTATCGGCAGCAACCACAGCTACCGTATCCGGTTGCAGGACAACAGTATCTTTTACAGATTGTGCTGCTGGATGCAATGAATCTACGGATACATGTTCTTTCATCCAATAGTTTACCAAAGATTCGGGAATATACCTCCGTCCTGATAAAAGAGCCCAGACAATTCCTCCCCCAATCAATACCCCGGCTAAAAGTACTGTTGCAATCATACACCACGGAATCCGGAAAATACGCCGGTTCACCTGAACTTCAGGTTCTTCCGACACAGTTTCCCCGAATGTTTCTTTACTTTCCTCTGATTCATTTTCCAACCGGGACACTTCCGGCGTTACAGATGTTTCCTCTTCCTTAACAGGAGCTGGTTCATCACCCTCACATTCAGCAGTTTTCTTATGGTCAGAATTTTCCACATGCTCAGAATTATCCGGATGTTCAAGGCTTTCTGCATGCTCCGGGATTGTATTCTCTTCACCGGAAGACTGAGCAGACAAGTCCGCGTTCTCTGTATCCGAAACGGCTTTCGGTTCTACCACTTCGGTCTGTTCCTCAGATTCAGACAAGTTATCTGTACTGAGGACTTCTTCTGTCATGTCATCAAAGTGAGTATTTTCATTCAGGACAACAGTCTCAAAATGGGCAAAAGGCTTGTTGATCAGGTCACGCAAAGAGGCTTCAGGAACAAACGACACCCGGTTATGACCAGACATTTCTATCAGCTTAAAAGTACCCAGTCCTTTTACCTTGACGTACTTTTCCTGTTGAAGGGCTTCTTCAATCAAGGCTACAAATGTCTGAACAAATGCTTCCGCATCCGCCTGTTCCATCAGATGACGACTTGCCAGTTGTTCAGCCAGAGCCTGTAAGGTTACTTTCTCATTCATTGGGCATCTTCATTTTTCACCTTTCCTTTCAATGCCGGACAAGGCTTGAATGTCAAACTTAATTTGGGAGGAACCAGCAAGCGTTGCCGGGTAACCGGATTGACAACAATTCTCTCCATTTTCTTCTTCACTTCAAAGGTTCCGAATTCCTGAAATGTCAGGACATTGCTTTCCTGCAATTCCTGAGCCATAATATCAACCAAAGATGCCACCAGTACGGCAGCATCTTTGTTCGTGTAACCGAGACGTCGTGAAAGTTCGCCTGTAAATTCCTTGCTGTTCATGAAAGGGTTCGCATTTAGATCATATCAATGTTGCGTACAAATCAAAATCATCCGCATCATAAACCTTTACCTGATAGAAAGAACCGATGACAAGGTTCTGTCCTTCATCTTTGATCAGTACTTCAGGATCAACTTCAGGAGAATCAAATTCTGTACGGCCAATAAAATAGTCTCCTTCTTTACGGTCAATAATCACTTTAAACTCTTTACCAATCTTGGCATGAGTAAGATCGGCCGATATTTCCTGCTGAACAGCCATCAGCTCATCCAGCCGCCGATGTTTGACTTCTTCCGGAATATCATCCGAATAATTCTGTGCCGAATAGGTACCTTCCTCTTCTGAATAAGCAAATGCTCCCATCCGGTCGAAACGGGCCTTCCGCACAAATTCCTTCAGTTCTTCAAAATCTTCCTCCGTTTCTCCGGGATGCCCTACCATCAACGTGGTACGCAAATGAATACCCGAAACTTCTTCACGGAAACGTTCAATCAGACGATAAGTTTCCGCCTTACTTACATGACGGCGCATCTTCTGAAGCATGTTGTCACTGATATGCTGCAAGGCAATATCCATGTATTTGCAGACATTGTCATGTTCCCGCATCACCCGGAACAAGTCTTCAGGAAATGCAGCCGGATAAGCATAATGAAGACGGATCCATTCCACTCCGGGAATTTCCGCCATCTTCTCGATCAGCTCAGGCAACATCTGTTTTTTATACAGATCAACGCCATAGTAAGTCAGTTCCTGGGCAATAACCTGAAACTCCTTTACTCCCTGAGAAACCAGCAGACGGACCTCATCCAGAATTTCTTCCATCGGACGAGACACATGACGGCCTGTAATAATCGGAATAGCACAATATGAACACTTGCGGTCGCATCCTTCCGATATCTTCAGATAAGCATAATGAGAAGGAGTAGTCAGATGACGTTCAATGGCAAACTCCGAATGATAAGATTTACCCAAATCATTCAGCAGGTCATTCCAGTTGAACTTTCCATAGAATTTATCCACTTGTGGAATTTCGCCCTTAAGCTCTTGCAGATAGCGTTCTGAGAGACAGCCCATTACAAAGAGTTTCTTCAGACGGCCTTCTTCCTTTGCCTGACAAAATTCCAGAATCATGTTTATCGACTCTTCCTTTGCATCTCCAATAAAGCCACATGTATTGATCACCGCAATTTCTCCCTGCGGATGATCGCTGTCGTGAGTCACTTTATATCCATTGGCTTCAAGCTGCTTCATCAGCTTTTCCGAATCAACCAGATTTTTAGAGCAGCCTAAAGTTATAATATCAATTGTATTTTTTTTCATTTAGCAGTCGTTGGTCCAAATAATGAATCTACAAATTCGCGGCGGCGGAACACCTGAAGATCTTCTATACCTTCACCCAGGCCAATATATTTAACCGGAATCTTAAACTGATCAGAGATACCGATCACAACTCCACCTTTTGCCGTTCCATCCAGTTTGGTAATAGCCATGGCATTCACTTCCGTAGCCAGCGTAAACTGTTTGGCCTGTTCAAAGGCATTCTGGCCTGTTGATCCGTCAAGCACCAGCAAGACTTCGTGAGGAGCATCCGGAACCACCTTACGCATGACATTCTTGATTTTTGTCAGCTCGTTCATCAGTCCGATCTTATTATGCAAACGGCCCGCCGTATCAATGATGACAACATCTGCCTGATTGGCAACGGCAGAACTCAGCGTATCGAAAGCGACAGATGCAGGGTCAGCCCCCATTTTCTGTTTGACAACAGGAACGCCCACACGCTCTCCCCAGATAACAAGCTGTTCAACGGCAGCAGCACGGAAAGTATCGGCAGCTCCCAGGTAGACAGACTTACCGGCTTTCTTAAACTGATAAGCTAATTTACCGATAGTTGTAGTCTTTCCTACTCCATTGACGCCGACCACCATAATGACATAAGGCTTCTTGTCCTCCGGAACACTGAAATCCTCAGAATCTACCGTATTGTTTTCTGTCAGCAAAGCTGCAATCTCTTCCCGGAGAATATTATTCAGTTCCTGCGTATTGACATATTTATCCCTGGCTACGCGAGCTTCTATGCGCTTGATGATATTCAGCGTTGTCTCCACTCCCACGTCCGATGTAATAAGTACCTCTTCCAGGTTATCCAGTACTTCATCGTCCACTTTCGACTTGCCGGCAACCGCACGCGCAATCTTGCCAAATACACTTTCTTTGGTTTTGGATAAGCCTTTATCCAATGTTTCTTTCTTTTCCTTTGAGAAAAAACTAAATAATCCCATACGGTTCTATTGTTTATCTGTTTATGGAACAAAGATATAACTAATCTTGTATACACACAAAAAAAAGTTCCTTTCATTCAATCATGAAAGGAACTTTTATTTAGCATATATATGTTTTCGCTAAATTATTTCTTGAAGAAGTCCTGTACTTTATCGTTAGGAACCATCTGTTCGTCAAAAACGTAAGCACCCGTTTTCGGAGACTTAACCATTTTGATAACCTTAGTATAAGAACGGCCTTCTTTACCTGTCTGAAGGGTTGCGACTGTTTTCTTTGCCATGGTCTACTATTATTTAATTTCTTTATGAACTGTTACTCTTTTCAAAATAGGATTGTATTTCTTCAATTCCAATCTTTCAGTGGTATTCTTTCTGTTCTTTGTCGTAATATAACGAGAAGTTCCCGGCATACCACTATCCTTCATTTCTGTACATTCAAGGATTACCTGTACTCTGTTACCTTTAGCTTTTTTAGCCATAGTTTTCTTCTCCTTTTAATTAACCAATAATTTTGATAGTTTTCCAATCACAGTAACCGTTTGCAACAGCGTCATTCAGCGCTGCATCCAGTCCTTTTTTGTTAATAACACGCAAGCCGTTAGCGCAGATGTTCAGGCTAATCCAGCAATCCTGTTCTACATAGTAGAATTTCTTCGTAAACAAGTTCACATCAAAAGTTCTTTTTGTTCTTCTCTTAGAGTGTGAAACATTGTTGCCAATCATGGCTTTCTTTCCGGTAATTTGACAAATTTTCGACATTTCTATCTAGTTTTTATAGTTTTATTCATGGTTCTTTCAAACGGAGTGCAAAGTAAGCGATTTTATTTTATATAAGCAAGTAAATCACCTATTAATTGCAAAATTAGTGCTCATTTTCCTGATTTTGGCACAAATCAAGCAGCAATTGCAGGGTTTTTGCCGTTGCAGCCTGTATATTTTTCTCCCGTCCTTCGTCTTCCGTTAATTTGGCAGTTAGTATTTTTTCTTTATTTCCGGCAGCCACCCAAATCGTGCCGACAGGTTTTTCAGGCGTACCTCCTGCAGGTCCGGCAATACCCGATGTAGCAACTGCATAATCCGCTCCCAGAGTCTCCATGACACCTTTCACCATTTCCACTACGGTTTCTTCGCTTACCGCCCCATACTTTTCCAGTGTTTCCTGACTAACATGCAGAAGGCTTTGCTTTACTTCATTGGCATATGCCACAATCCCTCCCTTATAGAAACGGGAACTACCAGGGATAGCAGTTATGACAGCTGGGACATTGCCGGCCGTACAGCTTTCGGCAGTAGCCAGCGTAAAACCTTCTCTCCAGAAGAATTCACTTATCTCCTTGCTTAGCTTTTTAGTTTCTACTGACATAATACTTTTTAAATTTGTGTTATTTAATGCTTACCCGCGAATATGCAGGCTTGTCTATCGTGCAAAAGTCTTTATCCTGATATTTGAAATAACCTGTCATGGCAATCATGGCCGCATTATCGGTCGTATATCCGAACTTCGGAATATAGATGTTCCATCCATACTTGGCCGCATGTTCCCGGAATGCATTGCGCAGTCCGTTATTCGCCGAAACACCGCCGGCTACCGCCACTTCATTAATTCCCGTATCCTTCACTGCCTTGCGAAGCTTTTCCATCAAGATATCCACAATGGTATGCTCAAGAGATGCAGCGAGGTCCACCTTATGATGTTCGATGAAATCCGGATCATCCTTCATCCAGTCTCTCAACGAATACAGGAAAGAAGTCTTCAGCCCACTGAAGCTGTAGTCATAACCCGGAATATGCGGCTTGCTGAATGTATAAGCCTTCGGATTTCCCTGACGTGCCAGCTTATCAATGATAGGACCTCCGGGATAACCTAAGCCCATTACTTTAGAACATTTGTCGATAGCTTCTCCTGCTGCATCGTCAATAGTTTGTCCCAAAACTTCCATGTCATTATAGGCATTCACACGGATAATCTGAGAGTTTCCGCCAGATACCAGCAGACAAAGGAAAGGGAATTTAGGAGAAGCGTGAACTTCATCCGGTTCTTTAATGGAATGAGCTAACACGTGGCCTTGCAGGTGGTTAACCTCCATCATAGGAATTCCCAATGCACGGGCAAAGCCCTTGGCGAAGGATACGCCGACAAGCAAAGAACCCATCAGACCCGGTCCACGCGTAAAAGCAACCGCGCTCAGTTCATCCTTACTCACTCCCGCCCGTTTAAGAGCTTCACTCACCACCGGAACGATATTCTGCTGATGCGCACGCGAAGCCAGTTCAGGAACGACGCCCCCGTATGCTTCATGCACAGCCTGGCTGGCAGTTACATTCGACAGAAGAACGCCATCCTTGATAACGGCTGCAGAAGTATCATCACAGGAGGATTCTATACCTAATATAATTATATGATCCATTGTTCTTACCTTATAATATATTCATTAATGAGTCAATATTTCAAGTCCGTGTTCAGTCATCACAAAAGTATGCTCCCACTGTGCTGAAGGAAGTTCATCTTCCGTCACGACAGTCCAGCCGTCCTCTTCGTCAATAAATACCTCCCACGTTCCCATGTTGATCATCGGCTCGATGGTGAACACCATACCCGGTACAAGCAGCATACCCGTACCCTTCTTTCCGTAATGTTCCACATCAGGTTCTTCATGGAATTCCAGTCCTACGCCATGACCGCAAAGATCACGTACGACTGAAAAGCCGTTCTTATGCGCATGTTTCTGGATTGCATTGCCGATATCACCCACAAAACAGAAAGGTTTGGCTGCTTCCATTCCGATTTCCAGGCATTCTTTGGCCACACGAACCAGCTTTTCTTTTTCAGGAGAAGTCTTTCCGATAATAAACATTCGTGAAGCATCTGCATAATAGCCGTCCAGAATAGTTGTAATATCGACATTGATAATATCTCCTTCTTCCAGGATTTCCTCTTCAGAAGGAATTCCGTGACACACAACTTCATTGATAGATGTACATACACTCTTCGGATAACCTTCATATCCCAATGTTGCGGGGATACCTCCATGCGAAGTGATGTAATTATGTACCAGCTGATCGATTTCTGCCGTACTCATACCTGCATGAATCTCCTGAGCCACCAGATCCAGTGCTCCGGTATTCACCACACCGCTGCGGCGGACTCCTTCAATCTGTTCAGGTGTTTTGATAAGGCTGCGTCTCGGAACAAGATGTCCTTTGTTCTGCCAGTAAAGCACTTTCTTGTCCAGTTCGGTCAGTTCCGCGCCTTTAGGAACCGTCCAGTTTATCTTGTTTCTTTTCATAACCGTTTTTAGTCTTGTTTGCTTCCTGCAAAGGTAGCAGAAAAAAATGGAAATGCAGCCAATCAGGGACAAAAATATAGCAGGATCGTAACGAGAGCTTCACACCGACTACTAAAATACATTAAAACTTGGTGCTCCTGACTAATAAAATGCCTTACTTTCAGCCATTGAATGAAGTATTTTTTTATTTTTGCTAGGAAGATTATGCAAAAAATCATTCACTCATTAAAAAAACAGAAAAATGGACAAGAATCAAATCGGAACAAATGCCGGCATCGTCTGGAATATATTGAAAGACAACGCCCATTGGGAGTATGAAGATTTAAAAGCTGCAACCGGCTTATCAGATCGAGAGTTGAACGCTGCCATCGGATGGCTTGCACGTGAAGACAAAATAGATTTCGACATGGATCAGAATCATGACCGCCTTTTCTTGCATGTCAATGTGTACATCGGCTGATTATTTTCTGGCAATGTCACTCTATTACCTCACACAGATGCAGACCCGTATCTTCCACGCGGAGATCAACCGGCCTGCATCTGTTTTGTTTCCCGGGAAAAGCCGCCCGGCTTTTTCAAAAACGTTTCGGCCTTTCAGCCAAAACGATTCGACGTTTTAGACAAAACGCCGAGAGCTTTTTGGAAGCGCCTTTCATCCTCTCCCAAAGGTTGCGAGACAGTTCTTCGCTAAAGAATCTTTTTCACGGTAACATCCGGAAAATCCTGCAGTAACAGCAACAGCAGCCCTTCCTCATTCATCCGTTTCGCCTTGATCACCATCGAAACCTGATAAACCATTCCCTGATCCGGTGTGGGATATTCTTTCATCTCATAGGAAACGATGATATAATCTTTCGACCGGAAAATTTCCGTCACCTGCTTGAGAGACTCTTCGCTTCTGGTTAAAAACTCCACCATCATATTACGCATACCCATACTCTTGAAACACACACTCAGCACTTCCAGACCGGCAAGCGCAAACAAGGTACTCAGAATTCCAACCATATACATCCCTGCCCCGATGGCCAGTCCGATTCCCGACGTAGCCCAGATACCGGCCGCGGTCGTCAGTCCACGCACAATCTGCTTTTGCAGGATGATGGTGCCCGCACCAATGAAACCGATACCGCTGACCACCTGAGCTGCAATACGGCTCGGGTCCAGGCGGACCAGGTCGGCTTTCAGAACCTCCGTAAAGCCATATTGCGAAACAATCATCATCAGCGCGCTTCCCAGTGCCACCAGAAAATGAGTCCGATAGCCTGCTTCCTTTGCCCGATACTCGCGCTCCAGCCCGATAGCAACTCCCATCAGACCAGCAACCAGCAGTCTCAAAGCAAAATCTCCGTATAATTCCATTCCGTTCATCTCCTTTTCATTAGTTTACCCCGAAATATACTGAAAAACTTCGGATATTGTACTATCTTTGCGCATGAAATCATTAAGTTTTCAAGAATTATATGAAATATAAACTATTAGTACTTGACCTTGACGGAACCCTGACAAACAACCGAAAAGAAATCACTGACCGCACACGCCTTTCCCTGATTGAAGCCCAGAAGAAGGGAGTAAAACTTGTTCTGGCCTCGGGACGTCCTACCTATGGAATTGTTCCTCTGGCTGAAAAGCTGGAAATGCAACGGTACGAAGGTTATATCCTGGCCTACAACGGAGGAGAAATCATCGACTGGAAAACCCGGGAACTGATGTACAAGAACGTATTAGACCCGGAAGTTCTTCCTTATCTCTACCAGTGCGCAAAGGATAATCATTTTGCCATCGTCAGCTACGACGGAGAATATGTGCTTACGGAAAATCCGGAAGATGAATACGTGCTTAAGGAAGCATTGCTTAATGTAATGAAGATCAAAAAGGTAGACAATTTCCTTAAAGCAATACATCATCCTATTGCAAAATGTCTGATTGTCGGTGAACCTACCCGGCTTGCCTTGCTCGAGAAGGAAATGTACGAGCATTTAAAGGATCGTATGGGAGTATTCCGCTCAGAGCCCTACTTCCTGGAACTCGTTCCGAAAGGTATTGACAAGGCCCGTTCTCTTTCTGTGCTTCTGGAAAAACTGGGAATGACCAAGGATGAAATGATTGCTGTCGGAGACGGATTCAACGATCTTTCAATGATCCAATACGCCGGACTGGGGGTTGCCATGGCCAACGCACAGAAGGTCGTAAAAGAAAACGCCGACTTCATCACTCTTTCCAATGAAGAAGACGGCGTTGCCCATGTCGTAGAAAAATTTATTCTGATTTAGGCTTACGGTCAAAAAACGGATTTTTTGAGGATGCACTCACCGGAATAGCATATACCTGGGTGCATCCATCCAACCAGTCCAGCTGCCGGGCAGCCAGACCTGCCGAAAACATGATTCGCGTATCTACCCGATGATCAGCAGCCACCGAGCAGGCTGATCCAAGAGCAATCCCCAAATCCACACTATTGATCGCACAAGGAACTCCGTCTTCCCGTTCTCCACATGCCGCATAGCCGCAGTATCCACAATTCAGTCCCTGCGGATGTTCACGCGTTCCGATCAGCACAACACACTCCGCTTCCAGAATATTGTCCGCATCACGAAGGAAAAACTTGAAACCATTATCTTCATACATCTGTTTCATGGTTTCCGATAAAATCCGAAGATTACTTTCCGTCACCAGCGCCACCTCGATAATATCCACTCCCTTTGCTTTGGGTGCCGTACGGGCCGCCGTCATCATCAGCTGAGCAATCTGTACCACCTGCTCATGCCGACAGTCTCTTTCATTCAGTATCATAAGGCTTCTATATATAAATAAGGTATATACTGTTATTTCAGTCCGTAAAAATACAAAGTTCCACGAATCTGCACAAGACCCGAGTCTTCTCCATGCAAATCCGTGGAACTTTTATTCAGGAAACAGAAAACTTCTTCAGAAAGTCATCTGCCCTTTATCTTATTTCAAGATATCCAATTGCTTGAAACACTTCACCAGTTTATCGATAGCAAAATCCACCTGGTCTTGAGTATGTGTAGCCATCAGCGCGAAACGTACCAGTGTATCCTGCGGATGACAAGCAGGCGGGATAACCGGATTGATAAATACGCCTTCATCAAAAGCCAGCTTGGTTACTTCGAAAGTCTTGTCTGTGTCACGAACATACAGCGGAATGATCGGGCTTTCCGTATCACCGATTTCAAATCCGGCGTCACGGAAACGCTTCAATGCGTAGTTAGTGATCTTCCAGAGGTTTTCCTGACGTTCCGGTTCAGTCTTCAGGATATGAAGAGCCTCGATAGCCGCAGCTGTTGCAGCCGGAGTATTGCTGGCCTGGAAGATATAAGAACGGGCATTGTGGCGCAGCCAGTTGATTACATCCTTGTCACCGGCAACGAAACCGCCGATAGAAGCCAGAGACTTACTGAATGTACCCATAATCAGATCGATTTCGTCAGTCAGTCCGAAATGGTCACATACACCGCGTCCGTTACGTCCGAACACGCCCAGACCATGAGCTTCGTCTACGTAAACGCTGGCATTGTATTTTTTCTTCAGGCGAACGATTTCAGGCAAATTCGCCAAATCACCTTCCATAGAGAATACGCTGTCTACAACAATGAGCTTCAAAGCATCAGGTTCGCATTTCTGCAACTCCTTCTCCAGCGCATCCATGTCATTATGCTTGTATTTCAGCTGAGTAGCGAAAGAGAGACGGCGACCGTCAACGATAGAAGCATGATCACGGTCATCGCAAATAATGTAGTCTCCACGTCCGACCAACTGGGGAATAACTCCTTCATTTACTGTAAAACCGGTAGAAAAGCACAGAGATTCATCTTTTCCAACGAACTCAGCCAGTTCCTTTTCCAGTTTAATGTGAATGTCCAATGTTCCGTTCAGCAATCGTGAACCTGCACAACCTGTACCGTACTTCTGGGTTGCAGCAATAGCAGCATCAATGATTCTCTTGTCATAAGTTAACCCCATGTACGAATTGGACCCAAACATCAGCACCTTCTTTCCGTCCATCATCACTTCAGTGTTCTGTGCACTGTCTATTTCACGAAAATAAGGATACACGCCTCTTTCCATATACATCTGAGGCAGTCTGAATTTACTTAATCTGTCTTGTAATATTCCCATATTTAAATATTGGAAGCCACTCCGGCTCCTTTAAATTATATTTTGATAATTCAAGCTTGTTTAAAATGACGCGCAAAGATAATAATTTCTCCAGACCCAGACGCAAAATACTCAAAAAAAAACGTTTCCATGTCAATTATCAGTCCAAAAAAGGATTTTTCAAGCAAATAATATTATTTTTGTACTCCGAAACCAAGCTAGAGAAGAGACATGAGCCTGAAAAAAAGAATAATTTTCATCGTCAATCCCATTTCCGGAACTCACAGCAAAGAAACAATTCCACAGCTGATCGAGGAAAAGATTGACCATTCTAAATATGACTATTCCATCCAACGCACCCAATATGCCGGACATGCCTCCCAGATAGCTGCCGAAGCTGCCAGGGATGGAGTCGACATTGTTGTTGCTGTCGGAGGAGACGGCACCATCAATGAAATCGGCCGTGCACTCATTCATACCCGGACAGCCATGGGAATCATTCCCTGCGGTTCCGGAAACGGCCTGGCCCGTCATTTGAACATTCCGATGATTGCCCGCAAGGCACTGGACGTCATTAATGCCGGAACTGTCAGAACCATAGATTACGGGATCATTGACGGTCATCCTTTTTTCTGTACCTGCGGAGTCGGATTCGATGCTTTTGTCAGTCTGAAATTTTCCGATTCAGGAAAAAGAGGTTTGCTGACTTATCTGGAGAATACATTGCACGAGAGTCTCACCTACCAGCCGGAAACTTACGAAATAGAGAACGCGTCAGGCACCGCCCGCTATAAAGCTTTTCTCATAGCCTGCGCAAATGCTTCCCAATACGGGAATAATGCCTACATTGCTCCTCAGGCTTCTCTGACTGACGGAATGATGGATATCACAGTGCTGGAACCTTTCACCGTATTGGATGTCCCGGCGCTCTCTTTCCAGCTCTTCAACCGGACACTGGATCAAAACAGCCGTATCAAGACCATGCGTGAGAAAAAAATCACGATTCACCGTTCGCAGGAAGGGGTTTTCCATTTTGACGGCGATCCGGCACAGGGAGGAAAAAACCTTGAAGTGGAAATCATTCATCAGGGCCTGCATGTCGTAGCACCCCTGAAGGGACATAACGACACCATTCCGTTAAACGTGCTGCATCACATCACTGAATTTATCGGCATGCGCCCCATTACTTCAACCATTGCAAGCAAGCACCGGCAGCTTCTGAAATTAAACCAGCACATTCTGCGCCGGCTGGCCAAAAGAGGATAAGGATCTGCCGGCATCAAAGGTAAAGATAGAAATCCTTTACCAGAGCAAGATATTCCGGACTATGCACGCGAGGTTCCGTTTCAATTGTCAGATGATCTGTTTCACTGGACGGAACCAGTTCCTTCGTAAATGCCATCAATACCCGCTTGGGGGCTATTCCCGGTTTGGTATGCACCCAGGTCTGACGTTTTAAATACAGGCGATGGCGCAAGGCCAGGCCTATAAAGTCCCGTCCGGCATCCGAAGGCAGAACGACAGAGAAGACTCCCCGTTCTGTCAGCAGGCGGCATACCGCTTCAAGCAATTCGTCAAAATCCAGTCCGTCCGTATGGCGGGCCGCATTCCTTTGCCGGTCAGGGCACAACACCTTCTCCGTAAAATAAGGAGGGTTGGAAACAATCGCATCAAACACGCCATCCGTTTCCGCCCGCATCTCCCGCACATCCTGTTTCCATATCCGGATCCGGTCGGCCCAGGGAGAAGCTGCCACGTTTTCCAAAGCCTGCTCCACCGCGGCTTCATCCACATCAATACCACACACCGGAGCCTGGCAGCGCTGGGCTGCCATCAAGGCGATCAGGCCGGTTCCGGTTCCCAGATCCAGCACGCGCCCCTCCTCAGGCAACTCTGCCCATGCCCCGACCAGCACTCCGTCGGTGCCGACCTTCATGGCACAACGGTCGTGACAAACCGTAAATTGCTTGAATTTAAAATAAGGATTAGGCATATTCTTGTTTCTCTTTTTTCAAAAATGTCGTCAAAAATAACAAATCACTTCCGAATCTTCCAACAAAATGCAGGATATTTAGTTATATAATCTGTATTTGGCACAAATGTTTTTCCAAATTCAGAGTGGAATGATTAACTTTGCAGACGTTTTTGGGGTGAAGTACCCCTTACGTTTGATTATAGACGGTATTAAAAGAAGTATGATAAAGAAAAATAGAAAAGATCAGATTTTGATGAAAACGGAGAATGAGGACATTTCAATGTTAGCCGAAATAGATACCAACCCTGTGGAAGTTACCAAGGAGGAGCTGGATCAGGTATTTCCTGTCATGACTCTCCGCAATCTGATAATGTTCCCATCGGTGGTTATGCCTGTCACTGTAGGCAGACAAAGTACGCTCAAGCTGGTGAATACCGCCTTGAAGAAAAAATCTTCCATCGTCATCACGACTCAAAAAGTGAGCGAGGTGGAGGCTCCCGGCTTTAAAGATCTTTACCCCGTAGCTGTGATCGGTAAAGTTCTGCGTATTTTTGAAATGCCGGGAGGCAATACGACTGTTATTCTCCAGTCCAATGGTCCCAAGGTAAATCTGGACGAAATCACGGCTACCCGTCCTTACCTGCAAGGTAAAGTCAGCCTCATTGAGGAAGACATGCAGGTAGAGAAATCCGACGAGATGAAAGCCCTGATGGATACATGCCGTGAACTGAGCACCAAATATGTAGAAGCATCGGAAAGAATGAGTCCGGATACGGCTTTTGCCATCAAGAACCTGGACGAACCGGAGATCCTGGTCAACTTCATCTGTACGAACTTCCCGTTCTCGCAGGAAGACCGTTATGCCCTGCTTTGCATCAACAATCTGAAAGACCGCCTTTACCGGCTGATTCAGGTGCTGAACAAGGAAGTGCAGCTGGCTACTCTCAAACAGAACATCCAGATGCGTACTCGCGAAGATCTGGATCGCCAGCAGCGTGAATATTTCCTGCAACAGCAGATCAAGAATATTCAGGACGAGCTGGGCAACGGACAGAATGATGAGGTGGAAGAACTGAGAGAAAAGGCCAGCCACAAGAAATGGCGACGCGAAGTGGGCGAAACTTTCGAAAAAGAAGTAAGCAAACTGGAACGGATCAACCCGCAGTCTCCGGACTACAACGTGCAGCTGACTTACCTTCAGACTCTGCTGGCACTTCCGTGGGATGTTTATACGGACGATGTCATCAACATACCCAATGCCGAAAAGGTGCTGAACAAAGACCATTATGGCCTGGAAAAGGTAAAAGAACGTATTCTGGAACACCTGGCTGTATTGAAACTGAAGAACGACCTGAAATCTCCGATCATCTGCCTGTATGGTCCTCCGGGAGTCGGAAAAACATCTCTGGGACGTTCCATTGCTGCGGCCCTGAAACGGAAGTACGTACGAATGTCACTGGGAGGTGTACACGATGAAGCTGAAATCCGCGGACACCGCAAGACTTACATCGGTGCCATGCCGGGACGTATCATCAAAAGCCTGATCAAGGCAGAAACGTCCAACCCGGTCATCATTCTGGATGAAATCGACAAACTGGGAAGTGATCACCGGGGAGATCCGAGCTCTGCCATGCTGGAAGTACTGGATCCGGAACAGAACAACACGTTCCACGACAATTATATCGACATGGATTATGACTTGTCAAAAGTGATGTTCATCGCCACGGCCAACAATCTGGCTACGATCCCTACCCCGCTGCTGGACCGTATGGAACTGATCGAGGTAAGCGGATATATCACCGAAGAAAAAATCGAGATTGCCCGCCGTCACCTGATTCCGAAAGAAATGGATGCCAACGGACTGAAAAAAGAACATGTCAAGTTTACCAAGGCTGCCATCGAATACATCATTGAGAATCATACCCGGGAAAGCGGTGTACGTGAACTGGAAAAGAAGATCAGCAAGGTAATGCGTAAGATTGCCCTGGAAATTGCAAGCGACAAATTCACCGGCCAGCACGAACTGAAGCCGGCAGACATCAGACAATATCTGGGCGCTCCGGAATATTCACGCGACAAGTATCAGGGCAATGAATATGCCGGTGTGGTAACCGGACTGGCCTGGACTGCCGTAGGAGGTGAAATCCTGTTTGTAGAAACCAGTCTCAGCAAAGGAAAGGGCGGCAAGCTTACCCTGACCGGGAATCTGGGTGATGTCATGAAAGAATCTGCCATGCTGGCCGTAGAATACCTGAAGGCACACAGCCACATGCTGGACTTGCCGGAAGATATCTTCGACAACTGGAATATCCATATCCACGTTCCGGAAGGAGCAATCCCCAAGGACGGACCTTCTGCCGGAATCACCATGGTCACTTCACTGGCGTCGGCACTCACCCAGCGCAAGGTCAAAGCCAATCTGGCCATGACCGGCGAAATAACCCTTCGCGGAAAAGTTCTTCCGGTCGGAGGTATCAAGGAAAAAGATCCTGGCGCCAAACGGGCTGGTATCAAGGATATCATCCTGTGCGAAGAGAACCGCAAGAATATTGAGGAGATACAGCCGATCTATCTGAACGGACTGACTTTCCACTATGTGAAGGATATCAAAGAGGTGCTCAAGCTGGCCCTGACCAACGAAAAGGTGGCAGATGCCATTGACTTTACCCAAACTAAAGAAGAAAAAAAAGACTCCAAAAAACAAAGAACATGACGTTTGAACTCCAATATACAGACCCGCGCTCCAATGCGCGGGCGGGTCTGATCACAACCGACCACGGCCAGATCGAAACCCCCATCTTTATGCCGGTAGGAACACTGGGCACCGTGAAAGGTGTACACCTGCATGAGCTGAAAGACGACATCAAAGCCCAGATCATTCTGGGAAATACCTATCACCTTTATTTACGTCCGGGACTGGACATCATCGAAGGAGCCGGAGGACTGCACAAGTTCAACGGCTTTGACCGCCCGATGCTGACCGACAGTGGAGGCTTTCAGGTGTTCTCTCTCTCCGGCATCCGCAAGATGCGCGAAGAAGGTGTTGAGTTCCGCTCTCACATTGACGGCTCGAAACACCTGTTTACTCCGGAAAGGGTTATGGACATTGAGCGTACCATCGGAGCTGATATCATGATGGCTTTCGATGAATGTACACCGGGTACCGCTGATTACGAATATGCCCGGAAGTCTATGGAGATGACTCACCGCTGGCTGGACCGTTGCCTGACACGGTTCAACGAGACAGAGCCTAAATATGGTTACAACCAGTCACTCTTCCCTATCGTGCAAGGATGTGTCTATCCGGATCTGCGCAAGCGGTCGGCCGAATACATTGCATCGAAGAATGCCGACGGAAATGCGATCGGCGGACTGGCAGTAGGTGAACCTACCGAGAAGATGTACGAAATGATTGAAGTTGTCAACGAAATACTTCCCGCCGACCGTCCCCGCTATCTGATGGGTGTGGGTACTCCCATCAATATCCTGGAAGGTATCGAACGGGGTGTGGACATGTTCGACTGTGTCATGCCGACCCGTAACGGCCGTAACGGTATGTTGTTCACCAAGGATGGCATCATGAACATGCGCAACAAGAAATGGGAAAACGACTACTCTCCTATCGAAGCCGACGGAGCATCCTATGTTGATACGATGTACAGCCGTGCTTACCTGCGCCACCTGTTCCATGCTCAGGAACTGCTGGCCATGCAGATTGCTTCCATCCATAACCTGGCCTTCTACCTGTGGCTGGTCGGCGAAGCAAGAAAACACATCATTGCCGGTGACTTCTCGACCTGGAAGCCTGCTATGGTGAAACGGTTGTCCACCCGTCTGTAAATTCAGGAACTAAAGTTAGAAACCAAGAGAACGAATAATGAAGACAAACCTGTTTAAGAAAAAATGGCTGAAGAGACTTGACAAATACATCATCATCAAGTTTCTGGGTACTTATTTCTTTGCCATTGCTTTGATCATCTCCATCGCTGTCGTATTTGATATCAATGAAAACATCGATGACTTCATCAACAACAAGGCACCGCTGAAAGCAATCGTATTCGATTACTACCTGAATTTCATACCCTATTATACCAACCTCTTCAGTCCCCTGTTTGTCTTCATTGCCGTCATCTTTTTCACCTCCAAACTGGCAGAGAATTCCGAAATTATCGCCATGTTCTCTACGGGTATGAGCTTCAAGAGGCTGATGGTGCCCTATATGATCTCGGCCGGAATCATTGCATTGGTAACCTATATCCTGAGTACGGAAGTCATCCCGACCGGAAGTGTTACCCGACTGAAGTTTGAGCAGGTGTACAAAAACAAGAAAAAGGTAGATTATGTACGCAACATCCAGCTGGAAGTTGACAGCGGAGTCATTGCATACATGGAACGTTACGAGGACTACAACCGGACAGGCTACCGTTTCTCACTCGACAAGTTTGAAGACCACAAGCTGGTTTCTCACCTGACGGCGAGACGGGTGACCTATGATACGGCAACAGTACATAAATGGATCATCCGCGACTACATGATCCGGGAAATGAAAGGGATGCGTGAAACCATAACCCGGGGCGACCGCATGGATTCCATCATCAATATGGAACCTCAGGACTTTCTGATTACACGCGGACAGCAGGAAACCATGACCAGCCCGCAGCTGAGAGAATATATTGACAAGCAGAAGAAGCGCGGATTTGCGAATATCAAGATTTTCGAAGTGGAATATTACAAGCGTATTGCCACTTCCTTTGCCGCCTTTATCCTGACCGTCATCGGGCTTTCTCTTTCTTCCCAGAAACGGAAAGGAGGTATGGGACTGCACCTGGGTATCGGAATCGGACTAAGTTTCTCTTACATCCTGTTCCAGACCATTTCGTCTACTTTTGCCATTAATGGAAACGTACCGCCTAATCTGGCTGTATGGATTCCGAACATTCTTTATCTGTTTATAGCAATCTATCTGTATCGGAAGGCTCCGAAATAACAATCCGAAGCAAGATATTCTTTCATTTCACTATACAAAGCATAAGGCTTATGCAAAGGAAATGCCGGCTTTGTCAGGTAAAAGCAGCTGGTTCCAGTCTTCCGCAAACATCGGCAATAATCACCAAAAGAAATTCCCGCTGTCTCCTGTCAGAGGACAGGATACAACGGGAAAATACAAGAGAAACGTCAGGCTTTATTCAGCCTTGAAACAATAGATGTTACCTGAAAAATCTGTACCAAAGAAAGTTTTTCCTGATACGGCCACCGTGGTCAGAATGGGAGAGCCTGTCTTATGACGCCACATGAGTGAACCGTTCTTACGGTTGACCGCATAGAAGGTGCCGTCAGAAGCTCCTACGATCACCATGTCACCCGACAGAACAGGAGTGCTTTCCACCTGAGCCATCTCACCGTTTGTGTAAGGAGACGTATATATCATGGCTTTACCTGTACGGTATTTCCATTTGATGTCCAGTGTCTTGCGGTCGAGTGCAACAATACCTTCACCTGCCGTTCCGAAAATGATCTCTCCGCGTGTTACAAGCGGACTGGAAGTAGCCTCAACCGAGAAAGGCAGTTTCTTGACAGCCAGTATCTCGCCAGTCTTTTCAGAAAGTACGAAAAGAGAACTTTCAGACAGGAAATACATGGCTCCGTCGTGCATGGACGGAGATGACGAACGGAAACGGATTCCGTCTTCACTCTTTGCCCAAAGCAGCTTGCCGGTGCGTGCATCATTGGCATACATAGCACCCCACTGCACACTGCCGATAAGTACATCTTCATCCGGGCTCAACGACAAGGTGCAGGTAGTACCTTCGCGCTGCGACCAGGATGAGTTCTTCCAGATCTCACGGCCAGTTCTGGCATCAAGCGCAACCAGTCCCTTTCCTGCTCCGGCAAAAACTGTTGTTTCGTTGGCAGCCAGTCCGTCTTCCAGTCCCGGAACAACTGCTACGTCAAGTTTCTTTTCCCATGCCAGTTTTCCGCTCTTGGCATCAATCGCATAAAGATATCCCCAGATATCCTGAGCAAAGATAAGTCCCTGTGCAGAAACAATGGTGTTCTTCACTGAAGAACGTGTGGAGTATTTCCAGCAGAGGCTGCCGTCGGTTGCATCCATCGCTGTAACGGAAGATTTGCCCTGTATGTTTTCATCCATAGTAGCTGCAAAGACTTTACCGTCAACCATGATCGGAGAAGTCATATAAACATTCGATCCCATGTTCTTTACCCATGCCAGACGGATCGGCAGGTTCAGTGTGTCCTTTGTTACGGCCACATGCTGCGGGTTTCCGCCAAGATTGGTCCAGTTGTCGCCTGTCTTGACTTCGACAGGAGTGGATGTATAAGTAAAGAAGCTTTCAGCTCTGGCTGTCTCTCCGTTTTTGAAAGTAGCTGTTGCCTTAAGTGTCACGGTACGTCCTTCGCATTCGGCCGGAAGTTTCACGGCATCCGTCCAGTTGAAATCGGTCTGGCGGGTCATACTGCGCTGCGGAGTTACAGCCTTGTCTTCCATATATACGGCATAAGTCACCTTGGCTGTCTGAGTTACCGTAGAATAGGTATTGACCGAAACCTGCAGCTTGCCATCCTTCGTCACAGGTGCCTGTTCGTTCTGGGCTGAAGCAATCACAATACTCTTGTCGATGTAAGCATATCTGAGTTCGGAAGAAATATTCCCCTTGCTGTCCATACCTATTTTGCGGAATGCAGACGTAGCATGATCAATACCTCCGCGTGCCAGAGTAGAAGTACAGATAGCCAGCGCGTTGCCGTGACGGGTAATGTGGTTAATGTGAACATGTCCGTATACCCATGCTTTCAGATTATGTGCATCGAGGTCAATATCCATACCCTTGCCGGCAGAAAATACATGACGGTCGCCGCTGGTCCAGTAATCGTGATTGAACACAACAATCGGTTTTCCTTCAGGGATCTGTGCCAGGTCATTCTTCAGCCAGTGGTATACATCTTCCTTGGTATATCCGGGACGGTAGTCTCCTCCCCACATCGGAGTAACGATGTAATGGGTATTGCCTGCATCGAATGAATAATAAACGGGGCCATAGATACTTTCAAAGAGTTCTTCACCATATTTCCCTTTGACAAGGTCATGGTTACCGATGCAATAGTACACAGGCACTTCCATATTGACTGTATTCATCATCGGTTTATGATTCTTCAGTCCGCCTTCATAACAGATATCGCCAGTATGTATAATAAAGGCTGCCCCTTCATTGTGTGCATATTTTCTCAGGTCGGATACCCATTCTTCCTGACCTGTAGCCGTTGATATTTCGGTATCTGAAATATGCAGGAAGGCATGTTCTCCCTTGCTGCCAAGATGTGCATTGTAGGGAATTACTCCGAAATCATATTCGGTTTTGCCGTTTTCTATCGCGTGATAGTGACGGAATGTCTTGTATCCGCTGGGTGTAGTGATAAAAAGGAAATGACAGTTGTTGCTTTCATTGATTTTTCTGGTTATAAGAAATTGATAAGATGATAAATGCCCGGAGCAGCAAGTCAGCAACTCCGGGCATAAAATTAGAATAATTGCATCATCCCACAAAAGATGTCCGCAATGTTTTTATTCAGCCCAGAACTTGTTCTGTTTCAAGTTGGGGTTCATTTCCAGATCCTGAACATCAAGCGGAGTGTAATAATACTTAGGTTCGATGAAATCGAAAGCACCTACCTGTGAAGTGATATGGATATAACCTTTATCATTTTCAGTCAGAGAGAAGGTGTGTCCTTCAAGTGTATACACTGTCAACTTTTCTGCAGCAAATTCATCCTTGCGTGCTTCTGATTCAGCCTTGGTCATTACCACAGCAATATCATTTACTCCGTCACCGGTCATATCATATTTACCAGGACCCGGGATGTACATACCTTCAGGAGCCTTGTTCATCAGCTTGCCACATCCCCAACGCATAAGGTCGTTGTATCTGAAGCCTTCGCAGGCAAGCTCGATACGGCGTTCGCGACGTACTTCGAGTACAGCTCCAAGCTGGCTTGAAGTAGCATTGGAATATCTCTGCTGCTGTACGGGATATAAGCCGGTATCTGCTGTGCATTGTGCATGATACCGAGATCTTTGTCATTATCAGTCATAAGAATGATTTCTGAGTTCTTGCTCAAGTCCAGACTACAGAACAGTGATCCGTATGTACCCATGTCATCAACATCTTCCATAGACAAAGAGTATGTACCGCCCATCAGCTGTTCAGCAGCACTGATAGCCTCTTCAAAGAAACGGTCAGCATCGTTCAGCTCAAGTTCCTTATGATATTTGCGGAATGTTGCTTCATTCAAAGCGATACGTGCCTTCAACGCCAGAGCTACGTCTCTTCCCACCTTGGTCTTGCTGTTGGTATTTTTCATATTGGCAATTGCAAAGTCAAGATCCTGCATGATGCTGTCCACAACCAGTGAACGCGGATCCTGGGTCTTATACAACAAGTCAATATCACTGGTCTGAAGATCCCGGCTGTACCAGGGCACATCTGAATATGACTGAACCTTGTCATAATAAAGTTTTGCACGGTACATTCTTGCCAATCCGATGAAGTGATTGATCTCTGCAGGATCACCTGTCACATTTCCGGTACGTGCCAGCATGAAGTTTACGTTACGGATTGAGCTCCAGTTCCACTGTCCGACGGTTTCCGGATTGATTGTACCACCCAGTAACTTATAGGTAGAACTTGATTCAGTGTAGAGCATGTTATCTGACACAGCATCCCAGTAACTTCCTCCGAGATAGCCATACATGTTATTGGTATAGATCTCCAGGTCATTTACAGTTTTGAAGAATGATTCTTCAGTAATACTTGTTTCGGGATAGCGGTCCATGAACGAGTCGTTACATCCCGTCAGTGCTCCGGCCAGACCAAAAGCCAAAGCCATTCCAAATATATTCTTATTTGCTTTCATGATTAAATTCTCTGATAATAATGTTTGTTTAGAATGTTACGTTAAGACCGAATGAGTAAGAACGCTGAAGCGGATATGACTGTCCACCCAGACCTTCAGGGTCGATATTGTAATATTTGTACAATCCAGAGATTGTAAACAGGTTATCGCCTGAGAAGTAAAATGAAAGATATAGCCTCAACAATCGAATGGTCACCAAGTGTCCTTTCGGGACTGTATGCCACTGTCCTTCCTGCATTTGCAGAATTATATGCCGGAGGAATGAATTTCGATGAGGCGCTTGATGAGGCTATATATAAGGTAAACAACATATCAAGAAAGAAACTGCTCGGAGATATTGACACCATTTACGACTTCCTGACAGAAACGATGCCGGCAGGTACACCGCGTGTCGGAAAGAAAATACCTTTTCTGAAGCAACTGGCCTCTCAAAGCCGGCTTTCGACAGAAAAGAGCAAAAACCTTGAAGGCACATATATGTCATATAGCTGCTCATCTTCTGTCAGGACACTGAAGGCAGAACCTTTTTATCTGACACACGCCGGTGATGACGGACATCTGGCCTGTGGCAGAAAAAGTGTCCATGGATTTGTCCGTGAAGGAATAGCAATCGTAAAAGAACAACAGATGCTATACATTCTGCTCAACGCTTTCAGTGAACCTAACCTGTCACTCGTAACAGTCTACATGCAGTTACCGTTTCTTGAAGAGGTTAAAATACTGAAAGGATTATATCTGGTACCAGACTATAATCAGAATCCCATTGCACGGCGTATCGTTTTCGTCAAACTCTCTGACACTTATGATGCCTCTGAATTTGCCGCCCTCAACGCACGGCTTATCCCTCATGAGGAATTTACAGATACAGAAAAAGCTATATTCGATTATACGTGCGAACTCACCGACTCCCTGAAAATGTGCACGCTTCCTTCACCCAAGCTTGACTTGCGTGATCTTCAGGCAGAAAAGACATTGCTGAGAAAAGAGGCAGAACTGGAATCCTCTTTATAGATACAAAAAAGGTTGTCTCAAGATAATTTGAGACAACCTCTGCTTTTTGTTGTATTCAATTTTCTTCTACATCAAGAAACTTCCCATCAATTCAGATAAGAAGCCAATTCGCTTGCGGTTACATTCTTTGCCACAATCACTCCCTCACTATTCAACAGGAAGTTTCTGAAACCGCTTTCCAAGCCATACGACTTGAATATCTTCGAATTTTCACCCTCCATTTCCAGATGACAGCTAGCCGTGTCAATCTGATCCTGCCGAACCGCAGCATTGAAGACAGAGCGGTAACGGTCGAAGGATATGGAGATCATCTTCACCTGGTCCTGATTCTTCAGCAAGTGGCTCAACGCAGCATTCTGCGCTCTTGAAGAAGCATCATAACTGGCCCAAAAGCTCAACAACGTATAATTGCCAGAGGCATCCTGCAGGTTGAGCGGCTGCATTTCATTACAGAGTACCAACTCCGGAGCCTTATCTCCCAAAGCCAGTTTCTCTGTCGGAACACTCTTCTTCTGGAAAGAAAAAGAGATTAAGGAACTGAATACTAATACAACAAAAAACCACTTTACATTTTTAATCATGTAATTTGATTTTAGTTAATACTATCCGGGACTGCCCTTTTACAGTGATTTCTACCCGGAACATTGTCTGTCGCAAAACATCCATGCGAACCCTGTTTCCAGCCTTCTTTGCATATTGTTTCGCTTCTTTTACTTAAGAAATCTGCTGCAAAGGTAAGCCCTTTTGACCATTTTACCAAAAAACAGAAAGAAAAATTATGCTTTTAAACATAAATTCGCACTCTAAATCACATAACGCCCTATTCTTTTTCCCGCAGAAACTAGGGTTCAAAGCATTTAATTCGTACATTTGCGAAGATTACTGCCAAAACAGAGAATAAAAGAAAAATGGAAAACAAAACCGAACTGATATTAATCCGTATCAGCGGCCTGGATCGTCCGGGGCTGACCGCTTCTATTACGGCCATTTTGTCGGAATATGATGTAGACATTATGGATATCGGCCAAGCTGATATTCATAGTACCCTGTCGCTCGGACTACTTTTCAAATGCAAGGAAAAGGATTCGGGCAACATAATGAAAGATCTGCTTTTCAAGGCATCCGCACTGGGCATCAACATCCGCTTCTACCCTATTTCGACTGAAGAATATGAGGAATGGGTAAACATGCAAGGAAAAAACCGTTACATCCTGACATTGCTGGGACGAAAGCTGACTGCCCAGCAAATAGCAGGTGCAACCCGGATATTGGCTGAACAGCAACTGAACATTGACGGCATCCGACGGCTGACCGGACGTATTCCTTTAGACGAGAAAAAAGCAAACGTACGTGCCTGCATCGAATTTTCAGTGCGCGGAACTCCAAAGGACAAAGAAGAACTTCAGCGACAACTGATGCAGTTAAGTTCCTCTCTGGCTATGGATTTCTCCTTCCAGCAGGATAATATGTACCGCCGTATGCGCCGGCTGATCTGCTTCGATATGGATTCTACCCTGATCGAAACAGAAGTCATTGACGAACTGGCCATGCGGGCAGGTGTAGGCGATCAGGTCAAAGCTATTACAGAGCGGGCCATGCGAGGGGAAATAGACTTCATTGAAAGCTTCAAGGAACGGGTATCCTTACTGAAAGGACTGGATGAGAGCGTGATGCGGGAAATCGCCGAAAACCTTCCCATTACAGAGGGAGTGGAGCGCCTGATGTATGTATTGAAACGATACGGATACAAGATCGCCATTCTTTCCAGCGGATTTACCTACTTCGGTAACTACCTGAAAGATAAATTCGGAATAGACTATGTATATGCCAACGAACTCGAAATTATAGACGGAAAGCTCACCGGCCGCTATTTGGGAGACATTGTTGACGGCAAACGCAAGGCAGAATTATTGAGGCTGATTGCACAGGTGGAAAAGGTAGATATCGCTCAGACCATTGCTGTTGGTGACGGCGCCAACGATCTGCCGATGCTATCCATTGCCGGATTGGGCATTGCTTTCCACGCAAAACCTAAAGTGGCCGCCAACGCACGGCAATCCATCAATACCATCGGTTTGGATGGGGTTCTGTATTTCCTGGGCTTCAAGGATTCATACCTGGACGAACGTGGCAAACTATAAAATAACCGACTAAAAACAACCCATTTTATATGCAATTTTCAGAATTAAATTTAGAAGATAGCGTCCTCGATGCACTGGATGCCATGAACTTCCGGGAATGTACTCCAGTGCAGGAACATACAATCCCTGTCATTCTTGAAGGAAAAGACCTCATTGGAGTTGCCCAGACCGGAACAGGCAAGACAGCCGCCTATCTGCTCCCTGTACTCAACCAGCTCAGCAAGGGAAATTATCCGGAAGATGCCATCAATTGTATCATTATGGCTCCTACGCGTGAACTGGCCATGCAGATTGACCAGCAGATGGAAGGTTTCTCCTATTTCATGCCGGCTTCCAGTGTAGCAGTCTATGGAGGTAACGACGGAATACGCTTTGAACAGGAGAAAAAAGGGCTTACCTTAGGAGCCGACGTCGTTATTGCCACACCGGGACGACTGATCAGTCACCTTAGCCTGGGTTACGTAGATTTATCCAAAGTTTCCTTCTTCATCCTGGATGAAGCCGACCGTATGCTGGATATGGGATTTGCTGAAGATATCATGCAAATCGTCAAATACCTTCCCAAAGAAAGACAGACGATCATGTTCTCAGCCACCATGCCGACCAAGATCCAGCAACTGGCCAAAACGATTCTGACCAATCCGGTAGAAGTCAAACTGGCTGTATCCAAACCGGCAGAGAAAATCATACAGGCAGCCTACATCTGCTACGAAGCACAGAAGCTGGGAATTATCGAATCACTCTTCAAAGAGCAGCAACCGGAACGTGTCATCATCTTTGCATCCTCCAAAATCAAGGTTAAGGAAGTAACCAAAGCGCTTAAACGCCTGAAGCTGAACGTCGGTGAAATGCATTCCGACCTTGACCAGAGCCAGCGGGAAGCCATCATGCATGAATTCCGGAACGGACGGATCAATATGCTGGTGGCAACCGATATCGTTGCCCGCGGTATTGACATTGACGATATCCGTCTGGTCATCAACTATGACGTACCTCATGACAGCGAGGATTATGTACACCGTATCGGACGTACAGCCCGGGCAAACAACGATGGATGCGCCATTACTTTCGTCAGCGAAACAGAACAGAACAAATTTAAACAGATCGAGAATTTTCTTGAAAAAGAAATCTATAAGATTCCGGTACCGGAAGAATTGGGAGAAGCTCCGGCCTATAACCCACGCAGTGCCAAACCTAAAGGCAACAGCCAATCAGCTTCCGGAAAGAAACGGTCCTGTAACGGAAACAGACGGAGAAAGAAAAAGAGTGCTCCGGCCAGCCCGTCACCGGCAAAAAGCCTGAATCCGGTTTCAAACTAAAATCCCTTGCCACTGATCAGAGAATCAAAGGCAAGGGATTGTTTATTCTACATCCGCAGATGAAAAGGACAGCTGGTCATCCCGGTCAATGGTGAACTCTACATTGTAACAGGATGCCCCATCCGGAATACACAAGGTGGCCAGATAATGATAGCCTTCAGCATCCACACCAATGAAATCCATGTCCGACAGGATAGACATCTTCAGGTAATCATCCGGAACAACTGAGGAAAACATCTGACGAGTGATATCCTTCGCATAAAGGCGTTGCTTTCCCTGATACACACAGATATGAATCACGTTGTCATAATACACGTTGTCCATCGTCAGTCCTTCTTCTGTCAGACTCGGACGAACGACCTTGATACTGGTCGGATTTATATAGACATACCCGCGGTAACGCTTGCCTTGATACATCACAGCCAGGTCCTTGGAGATCACTTCTTTCTTTTCCGGTCCGGTCACAGACAGCGCAACAAAGGCTGAATCATTATCCGACTTGTGCAAAGATACCATGTCTCCTACCGGAGTACGGAACTGCAATGCCTGTTCCTGACAACGTTCCAAAAGATAATGCACTGTTTCCACCCCATAGATGGTCAATGTATCATTCTTCAAATCATATTTTAATGGTGCATTGATCTGACTGGCATAATAAATGCTGTCGCCTTTGATCTTGAAGACAGGAGATTCCGTGTTATCATCCAGCCATACCCCCTGCAGCCATTGCGTATCTGCCAGTGTATCTGCGGCTTGTTCTTCCTGTCTGGCTTCACCTCCCATACAGGCCGGCAAGAGCAGGCAAAAACATCCCATTAAAAAATAATTTCTCATACCCATTCCCTTTATTTTCATACAGTTCCTCATTTCCCGATGCAATGATATACCAGACCGGCTTCAGCCAGTTCATGAGGATCATAAATATTTCTTCCGTCAAAAATAACCGGATGCTTCATCGTTTTCCGGATCACTCCCCAGGCCGGCAGACGGAATTCTTTCCACTCTGTCACCATCAGCATTGCATCTGCATCCAGCAAGGCATCATACATATCCTTTGCATAATAAATGGAATCACCGATACGGCGTCTGGCTTCGTCCATAGCAGCCGGATCGTATGCACGGATCAGACAGCCGGCTTCCTGCAGCTTTTTGATCAGAACCAGCGCCGGGGCTTCCCGCATATCATCTGTTTCCGGTTTAAAGGCCAGTCCCCATAAAGCAATCGTACGCCCTTTCAGGTCTCCCTGATAATAGGCACTCAGCTTGCGGAACAGAATATCTTTCTGATCCTCATTGACAGCTTCTACCATTTTCAGCACCCGCATCGAATAGCCATGTTCCTCGGCTGTCCTGATCAGGGCCTTGACATCTTTCGGGAAACAGGAACCGCCATATCCGCATCCCGGATAAAGGAACTTACGTCCGATACGCGTATCGGATCCGATTCCGCTACGCACCATATTTACGTCAGCTCCAACCAGTTCACACAGATTGGCAATGTCATTCATAAAGCTGATTCGGGTCGCCAGCATGGAATTGGCAGCATATTTTGTCATCTCGGCAGAAGGGATATCCATAAAAATCACCCGGAAGTTATTCAGCAGGAAAGGACGATACAACTTACTCATCAGTTCTCTGGCTTTATCCGATTCCACTCCCACGACAACCCGGTCAGGAGTCATAAAGTCATTGATGGCATTACCTTCCTTCAGAAATTCCGGGTTCGAAGCGACATCAAAGGGGATCTCCACTTCCCGGGCGGCCTGTTCTCTCCGGATCACTTCCTTTACCTTGCTGGCTGTTCCTACCGGCACCGTACTTTTAGTTACAACAAGTACATAACGCTTCATGCAGGCTCCAATGGTTCGTGCTACTTCCAGTACGTATTTCAGATCTGCACTTCCGTCTTCATTCGGCGGAGTTCCGACTGCAGTAAATACAATCGACACCTGGTCCAGACAATCCTCCAGCGAGGTTCCGAATGTCAGACGCCCGGCCTTTACATTACGCTGTACCATTTCCTCCAGTCCCGGTTCATAAATCGGAATAACCCCTTTCTTCAAGGCTTCGATCTTGGCAGCATTGGTATCAATACAAATAACGTTTGCTCCTGTTTCAGCAAAACATGTACCTGTCACCAACCCTACATATCCGGTTCCCACGATAGCTATATTCATAACTTTGCGTTTTTATTCTTTTTTTGACTGTGCAAAAATAGAACAAAAAAAAATTCCTTCCGAAAAAAGTGCGGGAAAGATGCGTCAAACAGATAAAAATTGTACATTTGCAGTATGATTGAATTAGCCAAACATATCGAAGTATTACTGCTGGAAAACGATTGCGTAATCGTTCCGGGACTGGGTGGATTCATTGCCCACAACCGTCCGGCAACGTGGCGGACAGACTCCGGAGAGTTTTTCCCGCCTCTGCGTTCCATCGGGTTCAATCCGCAACTGATCATGAACGACGGCCTGCTGGTACAGTCTTACATGCAGGCATACAATACAGATTTTCCGGATGCAACCCGTAAAATTGAAAAAACAGTAGAAACACTGAAGGAAGAACTCTATCAGCGCGGACAGATCGCTCTGCAAGGGATCGGCACCTTATATTATAATATGAAGGGGGGATATGGATTCGAACCGGAAGGAAAAGTGTTTTTCACTCCTTCTCTCTACGGACTGGAACCGTTTTCACTGCCACTTCTGAAAGAGGAAGTGATCACTCCTCAGGTACGTCCTGCCACGATTGTTCCCAGGCCTCATGCCATACCTGCCCAACAGACTTTCCGTACCCGCCATTTCCTCCCGGTACGGCGCTGGTTACAGAATGCCGTAGCTGTTGCAGCAGCCGTCATCCTGTTCTTCATACTCTCTGTTCCTGTTGAGAATACCTATGTAGAGGAAGCTGATTATGCGGCATTGGGATCGGCTGGTTTGTTTGATGCCATTCGTAACCAGTCTCTGGTTGCCAACACCTTGCAGAAGAACAATCAGCATACCCAGCAGAAGAAAGTCAGAAACAATGTCAATACGCTGAAACCTGTCAAAGTCAAGACTGAAAAGGTTGCCGCCCCGAAAGCAACTTCTGCCAAGGTAACGGCACAGGCCAGCGGAAAGTCTGTGGAAAAACAGACACCCTCCCAGACTCCGGTTCAGAAAAAGTCAGCTCCGGCTAGTCAGGCTTCAGCAAGTCAGACAACCGGCAAGTCTTCAGGCAACAAGGGTTATTACATCATCGCAGCCAGCCTGACAACTGCAGCTGATGCCAACAAGCAGGCTGAAATATTCCGCAAGCAAGGCTATAAGGATGTAGAAGTGCTCGAATCTGCCGGAAGATATCGTGTATCACTGGGTCACTATACGAATCAGGCAGAAGCCTACCGCCAGACTGAGACTCTGAAAAAAGAGAAGGCATTCAGCCAGGCATGGGTGTTTTCTGTTAAATAACCAAAGATAAACTTTGCAAAGTAATGAAAAGAGTAAGATGTCCTAAATGTGACAATTATATACAGTTTGATGAAACAAAATATCAGGAAGGCCAGTCTCTGGTGTTCATCTGCGACAATTGCAAAAAGCAGTTTGGCATCCGGATCGGAAAATCCAAACTGAACGCAGGCAGTCGCCGGGAAGAAGTCGTCGACGAAAAGGAAGGAACCGAAAACTGGGGAAACGTTGTCGTCATTGAAAACGTTTTTGCCTTCAAACAGGTTTTCCCCTTGCATGAAGGAGACAATGTTATCGGACGGCGTTCCAAAGGTACGGAAGCCGATATCCCCATCGAAAGCAACGATCCCAGTATGGACCGTCGCCACTGCATCCTGAATGTCAAACGCGACAAGCAGGGACAGATCGTGTATACCCTGCGGGACAACAACAGCATTACCGGCACTTTCCTGATGAACGAATTGCTGGGACCCAAAGAACGTGTCCGCATAGAAGAAGGCAATATCTTCACCCTGGGAGCTACAACCCTGATTCTGCGGGGAGCAAATTCAAACGACACATCATGCGAAGACTGATCCTGATCACCGGTGGACAGCGCTCGGGAAAGAGCACGTATGCAGAGCAGATGGCCCTTCGCTTGTCCCCGACTCCTGTCTATCTGGCCACGGCCCGCATCTGGGACGAAGAATTCCGCCGGCGGGTACAGATCCATCAGGAACGGAGAGGACCGGAATGGACCAATATCGAAGAGAACAAGGAACTCAGCCGGCATCAGCTTCCGGGAAGAACCATCCTGATTGACTGCGTCACTCTCTGGTGTACCAATTTCTTTTTCGATCTGGAAGGCGACGTCAACCGGTCACTGGAAGCTGTCAAGGAAGAATTCGACCGCTTCACCGCACAGGACGCAACTTTTATTTTTGTAACCAATGAAATCGGAGCCGGAGGCGTTTCTGAAAACGAAGTGCAACGCAAGTTTACCGACCTGCTGGGATGGGCTAACCAATACATAGCTTCCCGCGCGGACGAAGTTTTCTGGATGGTTTCCGGAATTCCCGTTCAAATCAAATAGACTTACGATGCACTTTTCACCTCAACATCCCGACGAACGAATACGGCCGCTTCTTCGGGAAAAGATAGACAACCTGACCAAGCCCAAAGGTTCATTAGGCAGACTGGAAGACCTTGCCCTTCAGATCGGCATGATCCAGCAGACCCTTTCACCGGAACTCAAGAAACCATGCAACATTCTTTTCGCCGCAGACCACGGCATCGTGGAAGAGGGAGTCAGCCTCTCTCCGAAGGAAATTACCTGGCAGCAGCTGAGTAACTTTCTGCATGGAGGAGCCGGAATTAATTTCCTGTGCCGCCAGCACGGTTTCCGCCTGTTGCTCGCCGACTCAGGAGTCGACTACGACCTGCCTTATGAACAGGGAATACGCAACCTGAGTGTGGGTAAAGGTACCCGCAACTTTCTGAAAGAAGCAGCCATGTCCCCGGAAGAATGTCAATTGTGCCTGGAACGGGGAGCTTCTCTGGTGGATGAAGTATTCGAAAGCGGCTGCAACGTTGTCAGTTTCGGCGAAATGGGCATCGGAAACACATCGGCTTCATCCGTGTGGATGCACCTGTTTACCCGGATTCCCCTGGAACAGTGTGTCGGTGCCGGAAGCGGTCTGAATGCAGCCGGAATCTCCCACAAGCTGGATGTACTGAAACGTGCCGTAGCACGCTATAACGGAAACGGGGAACCGCTTGACATCATGGCCGAATACGGCGGCTTTGAAATGGTCATGGCTGCAGGCGGCATGCTGAGAGCAGCTGAACGGAACATGATCATCCTGGTCGACGGTTTTATCATGACCAACTGCATACTGGCTGCATCCCGTCTGCATCCGGAAGTACTGGACTATGCTGTCTTCGGCCATCAGGGTGATGAATCCGGCCACAAACTGGTACTCGACTGGCTGCAGGCCCGTCCTCTGCTGAACCTCGGACTCCGCCTGGGAGAAGGATCCGGAGCCGTATGTGCCTACCCCATTCTGGAATCAGCCGTACGGATGCTGAATGAGATGGATAACTTTGCCCATGCTTCCATTACCAAATACTTCTGACCGATGAGACTGCTGGCTGCCCTGATCTTTTTTACCCGGCTTCCATTCTGGAGAATAGCCGAAGTTCCACCCCGCTATTACAAAGAAGTTGTCAACTACTGGCCACTGGTCGGCTGGCTGACGGGAGGTGTCATGGCAGGTATCCTTTGGCTGACATCCCATTGTTTTTCGTGGGAAATAGCCGTTCTACTGACCATGCTCTCACGCATTCTGCTCACCGGTGCCCTGCACGAAGACGGACTCGCCGACTTCTGCGACGGCTTTGGAGGAGGAACCACCCGTGAACGCATCCTTTCCATCATGAAAGATTCTCATATCGGCACCTATGGAGTTATCGGACTGATCTGTTATCTGGGAATGTTCTATCTGCTCATATACCGCCTTCCCATGGCTATAGCCCCGTGGCTGATCGTGGGATTCGATACCTGGAGCAAGTTCTGTTCAGCCCAGATCATCAACCTCCTGCCATATACCCGCAAGGAAGAAGAATCCAAAGCCAGAGTCATCTACAACCGGATGAGCCCGGAAAACTGGATCATGGCTTTCATTTGCGGCCTTCTGCCCCTCGTTCCGGCATTACAGGCCTGCCCGTCACTGGTTCTTCTGCTTCCCGTTCCCCTGCTGGTAACTCTGGCGCTGGTTCATCTGATGCGAAAGAAAATCCAGGGCTATACCGGAGACTGCTGTGGAGCAACCTTCCTGCTCTCCGAACTGGCACTGTACCTTATGTCCAACTGTTTTTTTACTCATCTGCCATGAAAGTATATCTCATCAGACATACGGCAGTAGATGTTCCTTCCGGCACATGCTACGGCCAGACCGATGTTCCCTTAAAGTCCACCTTCGAAGCGGAAGCAGCACAAACGCTCCGCAATTTGAGCGGAACCCACTTCGACCATGTATATTCCAGCCCGTTAAGCCGTGCCCGCCGGCTGGCCGGTTATTGCGGCTACCCCGATCCGGAATGTGACGACCGGCTGATGGAAATCAATTTCGGCGAATGGGAAATGCAGCGTTTCGATGCCATCAGTGATCCGCGCCTGCAGGAATGGTTCGACGACTATTTCCACGTAGCAGCAACCGGAGGCGAATCCTTCGAGGATCTATACCGGCGTGTTGCTGCCTTTCTTGACGAATTAAAAAAGAAGCCCTGCCAGGAAGTGGGAATCTTCGCCCACGGCGGCGTACTTATCTGTGCACAGATCTATGCAGGAGCCGTCCAAAAAGAAACAGCCTGGGAACATCTCACTCCCTATGGCGGTGTAATTTCCATAGATCTGTAATCCGCCCAGCTAATTGGACCTGCCATCCGTTTTCTCATCCTGAAAACTTGGAATTTTTACAGGATTGTTTTATTTTTGTAAAATCTTTGAAAAAAGAGAAGAATAAAAAAAGGATAACTAACAACTAACAAAACCCTTAATTATGGCTTTTACTAACAACGTAATGATTGTCCGGCACAAGCTACTGGAAAATCTTGTCGCCCTCTGGAAAGAAAACCAACTTGTCGAGAAGATAGACCGTATTCCCATTGAATTCAGCCCGCGCCGTTCACAGGCAGTAGGCCGTTGCTGTATTCACAAGGAACGTGCCGTAACCAAGTACAAATCACTCCCGCTGTTGGGCTGGGACATGAGCGATGAAACCGATGAACTGACTCCCCTATCCGAATATGCAAAGAAGGCGCTCGAACGCCGCGGAAAAATCAAGGAAAACATCCTTTGTGTCATCGATGAAGCTTGTTCTTCCTGCGTACAGGTCAACTACGAAGTAAGTAACCTGTGCCGTGGATGCGTGGCACGAAGCTGCTATATGAACTGTCCGAAAGGTGCTGTCCATTTCGACAAGAAGACCGGCCAGGCTCATATCGACCACGATACCTGTATCAGCTGTGGTATCTGTCACAAGAGCTGCCCGTACCATGCAATCGTCTACATCCCGGTTCCGTGTGAGGAGGCCTGCCCGGTAAAAGCCATCAGCAAAGATGAACATAACATCGAACATATCAACGAAGACAAGTGTATCTATTGCGGCAAGTGTCTGAATGCATGCCCCTTCGGTGCCATCTTCGAAATCTCACAGGTATTTGATATTCTGGAAGCGATCCGTGCCGGTGAGAAACTGATTGCCATCCCGGCTCCGTCTATTCTGGGACAGTTCAAGGCTACCATCGACCAGGTATATGGTGCCCTGAAAGAAGTCGGATTTGCCGATGTCATCGAAGTGGCAGAAGGCGCAATGGAAACAACCAGCAACGAAGCACATGAGTTGCTCGAAAAGCTGGAAGAAGGCCAGAAATTCATGACCACTTCCTGCTGTCCGTCTTACATCGAACTGGTAAACAAACATATTCCTGACATGAAAAAGTATGTTTCTTCTACCGGATCTCCCATGTACTATGCAGCCCGCATCGCCAAGAAGAAATACCCCGATGCAAAGGTTGTTTTCATCGGCCCGTGTATTGCCAAACGCAAGGAAGCACAGCGCGATGAATGTGTGGACTATGTAATGACCTTCGAGGAACTCCACCCGTTGTTCCGGGGACTGGGTATTGAACTGGAACAGGCCACTCCGTATAAGGTTGCCAAAGAATCCGTCTGCGAGGCTCACGGTTTCGCACAGGCCGGAGGTGTTGCCGGTGCCGTACAGGCTTATCTGGGCCCGAAAGCACAAGGCATCAAGGTACTGCAGTTCTCCGATTTCAACAAGAAGAACATCGGTGTACTGCGTGCATACGCCAAGACTGGCAAGGTAGATGCCCAGTTCATCGAAATGATGGCCTGCGAAGGCGGATGCGTTACGGGTCCGAGTGCCCACAACGATCCTGTTTCCGGCCGTCGTCAGCTGAATCAGGACCTGCTGAAACGTACACTGAAATACGAAAACTATCACGAAGGAAACGAGGAAGGCAACCAGTAAGCCCTTTTTCCAATGAAATCGCTGATCGAACAACTATACCGGGAGGGCACACTACCTCCCGGTGATTTATATACCCTGCTGAGCAAATGCACGGCAGACGATCTGGCCTTTATCAATGAAAAAGCCAGAGAGGTTACTTTCCGTCATTTCGGCAACCGGATCTTTATCCGCGGACTGATTGAAGTCGGCAATTGTTGCCACAACGACTGCCTCTATTGCGGCATCCGTCGCAGCAACCGGAACATTGAGCGTTACCGTCTCAGTCAGGAAACCATTCTGGCCTGTTGCCGGAAAGGATATGAACTGGGATTCCGCACTTTTGTCCTGCAAGGAGGAGAAGACACCTGGCTGACCGATGAGCGGGCCGAATCCCTTATCTCAGCCATCCGGAACAGCTGGCCCGATACAGCCATCACTCTCTCACTGGGAGAACGCCCCACCGAATCCTATGAACGCTTCTTCCGGGCCGGAGCCAACCGCTATCTCCTGCGCCATGAAACCCACAACGCCGCCCATTACGCCCGGCTGCATCCTGCGGGTATGTCGCTTGCCAACCGGCTTCGCTGCCTGAACGATCTGAAACGCATCGGTTTCCAGACGGGAACCGGAATCATGGTGGGCAGTCCCGGACAGACACTGGAGCATCTGGTAGAAGATATCCTCTTTATCGGAGAGTTCCGTCCGCAGATGATCGGAATCGGTCCCTTCCTTCCCCATCACGACACGCCATTCGCCGCCTGTCCGCCGGGAAACATGGAACAGACTCTGCTGCTGCTTTCCATCTTCCGCCTGATGCATCCCCGTGCTCTGATCCCTTCTACCACGGCACTGGCCACTCTGGCCCCCGACGGAAGAGAACGAGGTATTCTGGCAGGAGCCAACGTAGTCATGCCGAATCTGTCTCCCAGTGGCGAACGAAGCAAATATGCCCTTTATGACAACAAGGCTTCCATGGGAGCCGAAGCAGCCGAAGGACTCGCCCTGCTGGATCAGCGTCTGAAATCCATCGGCTATGTCATCGACAAGAGCCGGGGAGATTATAAATAATACAACGATTGAAAAATCAGAATATCATGGGTAACTATAAAGTAGATTCACCAAAAGCCGAAGAATTCATCTGCCACGATGAAATTCTGGATACATTAGCGTATGCACAGGCACACCGCAATGATACTGCCCTGGTCCGTTCCCTCATCGAAAAGGCACGTGCCTGCAAGGGCCTGAACCACCGGGAAGCAGCCGTACTGCTGGAATGCGAAGACCCGCAGCTCCTGGAAGAGATCTATGCGCTCGCCCGGGAAATCAAACAGCGTTTCTATGGCAACCGCATTGTCATGTTCGCTCCCCTCTACCTGTCCAACTATTGCGTAAACAGCTGTACATACTGCCCTTATCACATTAAGAACAAAACCATTGCCCGCAAGAAGCTGACTCAGGAAGAAATTCGCCGTGAAGTGATTGCCCTGCAGGACATGGGACACAAGCGTCTGGCTCTGGAAGCCGGCGAAGATCCCCTGCACAACCCGATCGAATACATTCTGGAGTCCATTCAGACCATCTACAGCATCAAGCACAAGAATGGTGCCATCCGCCGGGTAAACGTCAATATCGCAGCCACTACCGTGGAGAACTACCGCCGCCTGAAGGAAGCCGGTATCGGTACATACATTCTTTTCCAGGAAACCTATCACAAGGAAAACTACGAAAAGCTGCATCCCAGAGGCCCCAAGAGCAACTATGCCTATCATACGGAAGCCATGGACCGTGCCATGCAGGGAGGCATCGATGATGTAGGAATCGGTGTCCTGTTCGGCCTGAATACCTACCGTTACGATCTGGTAGGCCTGCTCATGCATGCCGAACACCTGGAAGCCACCTTTGGTGTAGGACCGCATACCATCAGTGTACCCCGTATCTGCTCAGCTGACGACATAGACAAGGCCGATTTTGAAAATGCCATCTCCGACGAGACCTTCCAGAAGATCGTGGCCGTAATCCGTATCAGTGTGCCCTACACCGGGATGATCATCTCCACCCGCGAATCCCAGCGTTCCCGCGAAAAGGTGCTGGCCCTGGGTATTTCACAAATCAGCGGAGGCTCACGTACCAGCGTGGGAGGCTACGCAGAAGAAGAACTGCCGGAAGAAAACTCTGCCCAGTTCGACCTGAGCGACACCCGTACTCTGGACGAAATTGTTGCCTGGCTGCTGAAACTGGGCTACATACCCAGCTTCTGTACCGCCTGCTACCGGGAAGGACGTACCGGCGACCGCTTCATGTCGCTCGTCAAGACCGGACAGATCGCCAACTGCTGCGCTCCCAATGCACTGATGACCCTGCAGGAATACCTGGAAGACTATGCCTCTCCCGAAACCCGCGCACTGGGCACCGAAATGATCCGCCGGCAGATGGAACAGATCCCCAATCCGGCCATCCGCAAACGTGCACTGGAAAACCTGGAACGTATTGCCCGGGGAGGAAGAGATTTCCGTTTTTAACCATTCATCCGTCGCCATATGAATACATTACAAGATACCCCCCGTGCCAATCGGATCCATATCGGTCTGTTCGGAAAGCGCAACAGCGGAAAGTCTTCCCTGATCAATGCCCTGACCGGACAGGAAGCCGCTCTGGTCTCCGAAGTGGCCGGTACCACCACCGATCCCGTCTACAAACCCATGGAAATCCATGGGCTGGGTCCCTGTGTTTTCATTGACACAGCCGGGCTGGACGATGAAGGAGACCTGGGAGCACTGCGCATCCGTCAGACTCTCAAGGCCATGGAACGGACTGATATTGCCCTGCTGGTATGCCGGGATGAACAAATCGGGCCCGAAATGGAATGGGCCGGTCAGCTGAAAGAAAAGAATATCCCGACCATCTGGGTGCTGAATCAGGCTGACAAGCTGGAAGATCCTCTGGCAACCGCCCGTGCCATCGAAAAGAAATGCGGACAGGTTCCCCTCATTGCCAGTGCCCTGAACCGGCAAGGCATGGATGACATACTCCGCACACTGGTCCACAAACTGCCGGATGCCAGCATGGAGAAAGGCATTGTCGGCCATCTGGTCAGCGAAGGAGACACCGTGCTTCTCGTCATGCCTCAGGACATTCAGGCCCCCAAAGGCCGCCTGATCCTCCCTCAGGTACAGACCCTGCGCGAACTGCTCGACCGGAAATGTCTGGTCATGAGCTGTACGACCGACAAATTGCCCCAGATGCTTGAAGCACTGGCCCGGCCGCCCAGACTGATCATCACCGATTCTCAGGTCTTCGGAACAGTCTATGCACGGAAGCCGGAAACCAGCCGGCTGACTTCCTTCTCCGTTCTCTTCGCCCAATACAAGGGAGATATTGATTACTACATCCAGGGAGCCAGAGCCCTTTCCGCCCTGACGGAAAAATCCCGCATCCTGATTGCCGAAGCCTGCACCCATGCCCCACTTTCCGAAGATATCGGACGTGTAAAAATACCCAACATGCTGAGAAAACGCTTCGGACAGGGAATACAAATCGATATGGTTTCGGGAACCGACTTTCCGGAAGATCTGACTCCCTACGATCTGATTATCCACTGCGGAGCCTGCATGTTCAACCGGAAATATGTATTGAACCGCATCGAAGCAGCCCGGAAGCAGCAGGTGCCCATGACCAACTACGGAGTGACCATCGCCTGTTTGCAGGGGATTCTGGACAAAATCGATTATTGATGAAAAAAAACAGGCTTTATTGTTGCTCAGTTCCACAATAAAGCCTACTTTTGTCATGCTCAAAAAATCCTTGCGGTAGTAGCTCAGTTGGTAGAGCATCGGCTTCCCAAGCCGAGGGTCACGGGTTCGAGTCCCGCTTGCCGCTCATTCCCTATAAATCTACAATCAGTAATTCCATTTGCATTTTTTTAAATCCCCATTTTAATATTTAGGATTAAATGTTTAACTTTGGGAAGAAAGTATTATATTTGCGTATAGTTATTGCATCTTTGTTTAAAGACTTAGGAGACAGTAAAATGCTGATATATTGTCTCGGGTTGTTAGTTGCACTATCTACCTTATTAAGTGGTTTAATATTAACAAATAAAAAAAAGGAGGAGAAATAAATGGAAGCTATATTTGTTCTATCAGCTATCGGATTACCATGTGTAATTTTTCTCATTTATTGCCTTACCCCTTCAGGCAGAAAATGGCTAAAAGCAAATCACATGATCTGAAAATTTGACTGCACGATCGGGCCGCAACGTATATACAATACGGGCGAATCGACCGCAAAAAATTACCCCATCGACTGTACGATTCAGCTCCATCGTACGCGAAGAAATTTCCCCTTCACGTACGGGCAAAAAAAGAGGGAATCTTCCCAGACTCCCAATCTTCATTAACCTTAAATCTAATACCATGAAAAACACGATGCAAAGGTATGGTTTTTATGTTATGTAACATAACAATCACATGAAAAATCGCCTATATTTAACACTATTTCACAAAAACTATATCATTTTCATCTACTTTTCTCCCCTTCATTCCCAGCTTTGGATGTAACCTTTTCCGGCCTGTCATGCAATTCCTTTTCTTCCTTCACCGCATTTTGCTTTTTTTCGGATTTCAAACTCTGAAAATCCAACAAAAAAGCCTACCTTTGCAGGAAGTTTACAAAGTTGGAAAGACAAAAACAAAACAAACCAAACTAAAGATAACTCTTTATGAAGAAACGATTCGCAAGACTCGCATTCTGCCTTTTCCTGCTGGGAGCTCTCCCCGCAGCGGCACAGACCATGAGTGACAGCCAGGTACTGGAGTATGTCAAACAGGGAATGCAGCAGGGAAAAGACCAGAAGCAGATCGCCATGGAGTTGGCACGCCGGGGCGTTACCGAAGAACAGGCACGCCGAGTACAGGAAATGTATCAGCAACAGTCCAAAGGAACCCTGGGCACCAGCAGTTCCACTTCACAGGACCGCATGAGACAGTCTTCCTCCGGAGAAAGCGATTATTATTACCAGAACGGTTACCGCAAGAATACTAACCGTAACTCCGAACTGCAGCAGGAACGCCGCGAACAGATGGAGCAGGAATACCGTCAGCGTAAGAAAATGGAAGAAGAACGCAAGAAGAACGAGTTCTCCCAGCGTGACCAGTCCAACAACCCCTACTCCATGGAATACAGCAAGAATACCAACCAGAACCGGGTAGTATCCCTTCTGAGCGATTCACTTTCACTGACTCCTCTTTACGACTATGATCCCGAAGATCAGGTATTCGGCCGTGACATCTTCAACACCGAAAATCTGACCTTCGAACCCAACATGAACGTGGCCACTCCTCCCGACTACCGTCTCGGTCCGGGTGATGAAGTAATCATCGACATCTGGGGAGCCAGCCAGAACACCATCCGCGAAACCATTTCTCCGGACGGTTACATCAATATCCCCGATCTGGGCCTTGTCTTGCTGAACGGCATGAGCGTGTCCGAAGCGAAGAATGTCCTGAAACAGGAACTCAGCAAAATTTATGCAGACTCCGGCAACAATATCCAGGTTTCCCTCGGCAATGCCCGCACCATCCAGATCAATGTGATGGGTGAAGTGCTGCGCCCCGGAACCTATACGCTGTCCTCTTTTGCGACGGTATTCCACGCCCTTTACAGTGCCGGCGGAGTCAGCGATATCGGTAGTTTGCGTAACATCCACGTTGCACGCAACGGAAAGAACGTCGCTACGGTTGATGTCTACGAATTCATCATGCAAGGAAAGATCCAGGACGACATCCGTCTGCAGGAAGGAGATGTCATCATCGTTCCCCCCGTATGAAGCTATCGTCAAGATCACCGGCAAGGTAAAACGCCCGATGCGTTACGAAATGAAATCCGACGAATCCATCGCGACCCTGCTTAAATACGCCGGAAACTTTGCCGCAGACGGCTACAAGAACAGCCTGCGCGTCATCCGTCAGGCAGGCCGCGAATACTCCGTAGCTACGGTAGATGCCAAAGACTTCACCCGTTTCCAGATGTGCGACGGCGATGAAGTGACAGCCGATCCCATCCTGGAACGTTTCACCAACCGCCTGGAAGTGAAAGGAGCCGTCTATCGCCCGGGTATTTATGAACTGAGCGGTTCACTGAACACCGTCAAGCAGCTGGTTGAAAAAGCCGACGGTCTGCTGGGCGATGCCTTTACCAACCGCGCCGTTCTCTACCGCCAGCGCGAGAACCTCACCAGCGAAGTACTTTCCGTAGACATCAAGGGCATTCTGGCAGGCAGCAGCCCCGACATTGCCCTGCGCAACAACGATGTACTCTATATCCCCAGCATCCACGACCTGAAAGATCTGGGCAGCATCCGCATTTATGGAGAAGTCACCCTGCCGGGAGAATATCCCTATGCAGACAATATGACGCTTGAAGACATTGTCATCACTGCAGGCGGTCTGAAGGAATCAGCCTCCCTTGTACGCGTAGACGTATCCCGCCGTATCCGTGACCCGAAGAGCACCACCGAGGCGCAGACTATCGGAGAAACCTTCTCATTTGCCTTGAAAGACGGCTTTGTGGTTGACGGCGAGGCAGGATTTGTCCTCCAGCCATACGATCAGGTATTCGTACGCCGCAGTCCGGGCTACAGCGAACAGGCCAATGTAACCGTCAAGGGCGAAGTCCTCTACTCCGGCCAGTACACCCTGACCAGCAAGAATGAACGCCTGACCGACGTAATCAAGAAAGCCGGTGGTGTTACCCAGTTCGGTTACGTCCGCGGTGCGAAGTTGACCCGTATCGCCAACGAGGAAGAAAAGAAACGCATGGAAGATGTCCTGAAGATGATGCAGAAGGAACTGGGAACCGGCATGACCGATTCACTCAAGCTGGAACTCGACAATATCTTCACCGTCGGAATTGACCTGGAAGCTGCTCTGGCCAAACCCGGAAGCAATGCCGACATTGTCCTGAGAGAAGGCGACATCATTACCGTACCGGAGTTCAACAACACCGTGAAGATCAACGGAGCCGTCATGATGCCGAACACTGTATCCTACATCGACGGCAAGAGCGTGAAATACTACCTCAGCCAGGCCGGAGGCTACTCCAGCAATGCCAAGAAAAGCAAGAAGTTCATCATCTACATGAACGGACAGGTGGCCGAAGTGAAAGGCAGCGGCAAGAAACAGATCGAGCCCGGCTGCGAAATTGTGGTTCCGAATAAACAGCAAAAGAACAGTCTGGGCAATGTTCTGGGCTATGCCACTTCCTTTGCCTCCTTAGCAACGATGGTTGCATCGATAGCCAATATTGTCAAGTAAACGGATTTTCCGAAAAATGACACTCTCCCCGGGGTGATAATGAACAGGTTATCTCCCCGGGGATTTTTTTATCACTTTTCCGTGCAGTATTTTCCCTTCCTCTGCATTGAGAAAAAAATCCCTTGCAGAGGCGTATTTTGGCCACATTCCGCTTTGTTGTCTCGAAAATAAAGCCTACATTTGCAAGTAAATACTATTCAAATTCGCGATTACCTTTCTTTTCTGAATGGGACAGGTAACCGCGAAGCGTACCCCAAACTATACTTCACATGGCGAACATGTATTTAATAATTGCAGCCTTCATTACTGCAATCGTTCTCGGACGGATCATCATTCCGAACATTCTGATTATCTCTCTGCGCAAACGGCTCTTCGATGCGCCCGATGCCCGGAAGATTCACAAACGGCCCATTCCAAGACTGGGAGGGGTTACGTTCTTTCCCGTCATTCTTTGCACCACCTGCTTTTTCACCGCCCTGCGTATCTTGCTAGGATATCTCCCTGATCCGCAGTTCACCGTGACCATGGTAACCGAACTGCTCTTCCTTATCGCCGGGCTTACCCTATTATACGTCGTCGGTATAGCCGATGACCTTATGGGAGTAAGATACCGCAAAAAATTCTTTGTGCAAATCATTTCTGCCGCATTCTTTCCGTTGGCGGGGCTTTACATCAATAATTTCTACGGACTTTTCGGAATCTATGAAATTCCCGCAGGTATAGGAATTCCCCTGACCATGCTGCTGGCCGTATTCATCACCAATGCCATCAACCTGATTGACGGCATCGACGGACTGGCTTCCAGCCTGAGTATGGTTGCCCTTACCATTTTGGGAGTCATCTTCATTCATAATCAGCAATGGATCTATGCCCTGCTGGCCTTTGTCTGTGTAGGCATCCTGATTCCCTTTTTCTCTTACAATGTATTCGGCAATGCCGACCGCGGACGCAAGATCTTTATGGGCGACACCGGAAGTTTGACCCTGGGATACATTCTCAGCTTCTTCGTCATCAAATACTGCATGTATACCGGAACTATTCCCACTGAAGAAATTCTGGGTTCTCCCCTGCTTGTTTCTTTCAGCGTCCTGCTTGTTCCCTCACTTGATGTAGTACGCGTGGTTCTTCGCCGGGCACGTAACGGTAAGCCGCTCTTCCTGCCCGACAAGACTCATATTCATCATAAATTCCTGGATATGGGATTTTCACCACGCCAGGCACTCATTACTATCCAGCTGATGTCTGCCAGTCTTTGTGCATTTACTTTGGTTACAATGCATTCCGGATGGAATAACACCTTAGTATTTATCATAGATGTTGTCGTATGGACAGGACTGAACTTGTGGTTTGATATGGTAATTAACAGACGAAGAAAAAAATAAAATCCTTAAAATTTCGCTATAATTATGGATTCTACTCCTAAAGCCAATAAACGAATAGCTATCAATACTTTTATTATATACGTCCGTATGGCCGCTGTAACGGTAATCGGATTATTTACAACCCGTTATGTTCTACAGGCATTAGGAGTCTCTGATTATGGCCTATACAATGTTGTAGCTGGGCTTATAGCCATGCTTAATGTCATCAGTACAGCCATGCATACCACAACCCGCAGATACATTAACGTAGAAATGGGAAAACCAAATGGGAACTTAAACAAAATATTCAATATAAGCCTTTTATTACATGTCGGATTTGGATTATTTGTATTTCTCTTAGCTGAGACAATTGGTTTATATTACATCCATCATTATTTAAATGTCGCCCCTGGAAAATTAAGCGATGCTTTATTTGTCTTTCAGATTTCTACAGTCATCTCTGTTATTGGATTAATGAATGTTCCATATCAAGGACTATTAAGTGCATATGAAAAGTTTGCCCAAATAGCAATTATAGATTTTCTCACCGCACTATTTAAAGTGCCGCTAGTTATTGGATTGATCTATTATCCAGGTAATTCTCTAAGATTCTACGCAATAGGAATGTGTTTAATGTCACTTATATCATTCCTATTATATACTTATGCCTGCTATAAACAATACCGACCTATTGTGGCATTAAAATTCTACAAAGGGGTGTCTCTTTATAAAGAAATATTAGTTTTTAATAATTATACAGCATTAGGTGCTTTTGCATATATAGGACGTACTCAAGGAGCTACTATGCTAATTAACTATTTCTTTGGCACGATTGTTAATGGAGCATTTGCTATTGCTTACCAAATAGAAAATTATGTCATCATGCTGGTGAATAATTTAAGTACTGCATCAGAACCACAAATAACCCAAAGTTACAGCTCTGGAGATATAAAACGGTCATTCAATCTTGCAAAAAAAATTAGTGAATACAGCATTTATGTAATGTTAATAATTGTATTTCCTTTAAATATTGGTCTAGAATTCATATTACAATTATGGTTAGGAGAAATTCCTCAAGGCTCATTAATATTATGCAGATGGATATTAGTCAGTTTATTTGTCCGTTCATTAACATCTGGTATCCCCCCCATAATACAAGCAACTGGTAAAGTTAAATGGTTTCAAATTATAGGTAGCATACTTTTAATTTTAGGACTTCCTATTTCTTTTCTCTCATTCAAACTAGGATACTCACCTCAGTCCATTATTATCATTTTCGTTATTATGGATTTATTAAACCGACTTTTTAATTTTTGGTTATTAGCAAAACTAATACATTTTAGTATCACAGGATTTATTAAAGAAGTTTATTGGCCTACCATAAAAATAATAATACTACTTACTTTATTCTATTATTTGGTTGAATTTAGTATGCCTGAAGATAATACAGCTTTTATTATTAATATACTGAAAATACTAGCCTCTTTCATTTACACTATTATTATAATTTATGCTTTTGGATTAACAATAGAAGAAAAAAGTACTATAAGGACTCGCGTTTTAAAAAAACAATCAAGAACCCATTAAAAATGAATACTTCTCTTTTTCGGATCAATTTTTTTGGAGATTTCGTTGCTCCCAATGTAGAGAATCTTATATTGCAGGATACAGTAAAAGAATATCTCCATTCTGCAGATTTTAATGTAATTAACTTTGAGGCACCAATACAAAGTAAAGCTAACCCTATCTATAAAAGTGGCCCTAATATTTTTCAAGATGCTAAAGCTCCAGCTTGGCTTGAAAATAATAAATTTAATCTCATAAGCATTGCAAACAATCACCTTTTTGACTATGGAGAAGAAGGTTTTAAACAAACCATTCAGAGTTTTACATCAGCAAAGCTAATCGGAGCAGGAACATGGGAAGAGGCTTATAAACCTTGCATATTAACTATAAACAGTAAAAAAATCGCAATCATTTCCCTAACTCATTGCGAATTTGGAACATTAACAGATATTTATGATAAACGTTTCTCTAAAGGATGTGCATGGATAAATCACCCATATGTAGATAAACTGATCACAGAGACTCGAAAAGGTGTAGACTTCTTAATCCTTCTATCACACGCAGGAATGGAAGAAATAGAGCAACCTTTGCCTGAATGGAGAGACCGCTATCGCGCTTTTATAGATTTAGGTTGTGATGCAGTGATAGCCTCTCATCCACACATCCCCCAGGGATGGGAATATTATAAGGAAAAACTAATCTGTTATAGTTTAGGAAATTTCTATTTCCCTATTAATGATAAGAATATACCATCATGGTGGTTTAAGAGTCTTTCCATATCCATAGAATTCAATGAAGATGGTCAAATACATTCACAAATACATTCTCTTATATTTAAAAATTCAGAAATTTCATTTGATAATTCTTCTGAGACCCAACATTATCTTCAAAAGAGTTAACAAGATTCTTATAGATTCCAATTCATATATCAACTATATTAATGAGCAATGTCTAAAACATTTACCAGACTACTATAATTTATTTTCGGCCAGTGGTTTTATCCCTTCATCGCTAAAGTCACTAATTCGAGAAAGTATAGGATTAATTTTAAAAAGAAGGTCATATAATCAAACACATTTACTGAACAATTTAAGATGTGAAAGCCATAGATGGGTTATCTCTAGAGGTATTAAATTACTTAACAACATCCAATAAAATATTATCATTATGAATTCTAAAGTAAAATCGATCTTGCGGATCATTTTCTATCCTTTATTAACTTTAAAAAGGAACTATTATATGCATAACTTACGCAATGCAGTATATAATAACCCTAAAAAAAGCCGTAGATATGATTTGGAAAAAATCCATGGGGCATACTATCGATTGGGAACATCCAAGAGATCTCAACGAAAAAATATCATGGCTGATGGCTAAAACCGATATTAAATGCTGGGCACGGTTAGCAGATAAATATTATGTAAAAAGAATACCTTAACCAGCTGGGGTTAGGAGAATTCGTTCCTAAACTTTTAGGAGTGTGGGATGATGTTGAGAAAATAAATTTAAAAGATCTTCCTGACAAATTCGTTTTAAAATGTAACCATGACTGTGGTTCAACTTACGTTATCGACCAAACAACAGAATTCGATTTTGAAGAAATAAAAAAACAACTTAAAAGACATTTAGAAAAGCCATACGGAATAGATACAGTTGAGCTACATTACCATTATATCCATCCAGTGGTATTAGCAGAGGAATTTTTAGACAACAACAATAGCAATATATCATCAAGCATTATTGATTACAAAATATGGTGTTTTAATGGAATTCCATATTATTGTCTCACATGTTGGGACAGAGATGAAGATAACCTTTCTTTAGACCTATATGATATAAAAACTTGGAAACCTATGCATGAATATATGGCATCAGAATATCAAAATAATAAAATTATTGCCCGCCCAAGACATTTGGATACAATGATTTATATTGCGACCAAATTAGCTCAAGGATTTCCGCAAGTCCGTATTGATTTATATGAAGTAAATGATAAAGTTTATTTTGGAGAAATGACATTTACTTCTGCTGGAGGCCGAATGAATTACTTTAGTCAAAAAAGGCCTAACAGAAATGGGGAATCTTATTACCCTACCTAAATTATAATAGAACCTTCTTAATCTATACATTTTTATAATTTATGAATATTGCAATCGTAGGAACTGGATATGTAGGTCTCGTTTCAGGTACGTGTTTTGCTGAAATGGGCGTAAATGTTACATGCATTGATGTAAATGAAGCAAAAATTAATTCTTTGTTATCTGGTGAAATACCTATATATGAACCGGGACTGGATGAAATGGTACTTCGTAATCACAGAGAAGGAAGATTAAATTTTTCTACTGATTTAACTTCTGTACTTGACAAGGTAGATATTGTTTTCAGCGCAGTTGGTACTCCCCCAGACGAAGATGGAAGTGCAGATCTTCAATATGTATTGGCTGTAGCCAAACAATTTGGGCAAAATATAAAGAAGTATACTATTCTGGTTACAAAATCTACAGGTCCCAGTTGGAACAGCCCAAAAGGTAAAAGCGGTTATTCAGGAAGAGCTAAATAAACGTAGAGTTGATATACCATTCGATGTCGCTAGTAATCCTGAATTTCTAAAAGAAGGTGCCGCTATTAAGGACTTTATGTCTCCAGATCGTGTCGTTGTCGGTGTCGAGTCTGAAAAGGCTAAAGAAATGATGAGCAAATTATATAGGCCCTTTCTGCTAAATAATTTTCGAGTTATTTTTACAGATATTCCAAGTGCAGAGATGATTAAATATGCAGCCAACTCTATGTTGGCTACCCGTATCAGTTTCATGAATGATATTGCCAACTTATGTGAACTGGTAGGGGCAGATGTAAATATGGTACGAAAAGGAATTGGCGCTGATTCACGTATCGGAAATAAGTTCCTCTATCCTGGATGTGGATATGGTGGCTCCTGTTTTCCGAAAGATGTAAAAGCTCTCATAAAAACAGCTGAAAAATCCGGATATTCTATGCGTGTTCTAAAATCTGTAGAAGAAGTCAATGAATATCAAAAAACTGTCGTGTTTCAAAAGTTGAGTAAGCACTATGGAGGTGCTCTTAAAGGCAAGACCATAGCTATATGGGGACTTGCATTCAAGCCCGAGACAGATGACATGAGAGAAGCGACATCTTTAGTAACCATAAAATTATTACAAGAAGCAAATTGCAGAATAAGAGTCTATGATCCTGTTGCAATGAATGAATGTCAACGACGTATAGGGAACTCTGTAGAGTATGCTTCTGATATGTATGATGCTGTCCTAAATGCAGATGCATTACTGCTTCTCACCGAATGGAAACAATTCCGAATGCCTTCATGGGGAGTAATCAAACGCTCAATGAGCCGACCTGTTATCATAGACGGACGGAATATTTATGATTCTCAAGAGTTAAAAAATCTTGGTTTTGAATATAATTGTATAGGAAAATGACAGAATCAAAGTTTGCTCCTATTGCCTTATTTACCTATTGTCGTCCTTGGCACACTCAAAAGACAAGTAGAAGCATTATTGGCTAATCATGAATCATCGGAGACAGATTTATATATTTTTTCAGATGCGCCTAAAAACGAAAAAGCAATTGAAGGAGTTTTAAATACACGCAAGTATATACATACAATCACCGGATTCAAAAATGTGCACATCATTGAAAGAGAAAAGAACTGGGGATTAGCCAATAGTCTGATTGACGGGATTTCTAAAATTGTCAATGAATATGGTAAAGTGATTGTAGTTGAAGATGACATTGTTGCTTCTCCTTTTTTTCTGCAATACATGAATGAAGGTCTTGAACTCTATAAAAATGATAATAAAGTAGCAAGTATTCATGCTTATGTATATCCTACGCAAAAAAAATCTCCCTGAAACATTCTTCATACAAGGAGCTGACTGCTGGGGATGGGCAACATGGAAAAGAGCATGGGATATTTTTAATAGTAATACTCAAGAATTGCTAGATGAAATTGTCCAAAAAACTACAGCGTAAGTTTGACTTTGACTACACTTATCCATATGTAGATATGCTTAAAGATCAAATTAATGGAAAAGTTAATTCTTGGGCTATACGCTGGTATGCATCGGCTTTTTTAAAAGACATGTACACATTGTACCCCGGACAAGCCATGGCTAAACAAATTGGGATGGATGGAGTAGGTGCAACTCATAGCGGAAAAACAGACATCTATAATGTAGAATTACGCATGACTCAATCAGTTTAAAGCCAATATATGACATAAAGAATTCTCCAGAAGGATATGACGCTTTCAAATCCTTCTTCAAAAAGATTCAATCAAAAAGGATGAAAATAATATATCTTCTCCGATTGATTAAAGGAATTATCACCCATTAAAACAACTATTGTGATAAAAGTAATAAATCTACCCAAAATAGCAGATGGGCGTGGGAATCTATCTATCATAGAAGAATTCAAACAAATCCCCTTTAAAATTAAACGAACATATTGGATCTATGACGTTCCTGGAGGTGTAGAAAGAGGAGGACATGCTTATAGAGAAAATGAAGAGTTTATAGTTGCTTTATCTGGTAGTTTTGACGTTTGTCTGGACGATGGGAACGAACGGAAAGTATTTAATCTGAATCGTTCATATATGGGTATTTATGTACCTAAAGGTATTTGGCGCGTCATGAACAATTTTTCAACAAATTCTCTTGCATTAATCGTATCCTCTACAGATTATGATCCTAATGATTATATAATGAATTATGAAGAATTCCTGCAATACTCAAAACAACAAACCAACAGTCTTTGATTGCTCTCTCTATCAACTAGAGAAAAATCATGAGAAAGAAGGAAATCTGACTTATGTCTATAATAATATCCACGTTCCTTTTGATGTAAAAAGAGTTTTTTATTCTTATGATATTCCTGGAGGTGAAGCTAGAGGTGCTCATGCTCATAAAGAATGTCATCAGTTTCTCATTGCTGCAAGCGGAAGTTACGAAGTCGTACTTGATGATGGGATCAATAAACGGACGGTATTATTAAATCGCCCATTTTATGGTCTTCACGTTCCGCCTGGTATATGGGCTGAAGAACAAGGATTTTCTTCAGGATCCATATGTTTGGTATTGGCTTCTGAAGGGTATTCTGAGAGTGATTATATACGTGATTACAATGATTTTTTAGAATATAGAAAAGAGTTATGATAAAGTTTCTTGACTTAAAAAAATTACGGAAAAAAATTCCGAAGAGATTGAAAAAGTTGTTACTGATGTTATTCGTTCAGGATGGTATTTACAAGGAGAAGCAAACAAAAAATTTGAAGCAGATTACTCCTCATACATTGGAACAAAATATACAATAGGATGTGCTAATGGCCTTGATGCATTAGTATGGATCTATCGAGCCTATATAGAAATGGGAATAATGCAAAAAGGAGATGAGGTCATCGTTCCTGCAAATACCTACATTGCTTCAATATTAGCTATTACAGATAATGGTCTTATACCTGTTTTAGTTGAACCAAACATTGATACTCTAGAAATAGATGATCAAAAAATTGAATCAGCAATCACAGAAAGAACAAAATCAATCCTTATTGTACATCTCTATGGTCGTAATGCATATACAAGTCATATCGGGGATCTGTGCAAAAAAATATAACCTTAAACTTGTAGAAGACAATGCACAAGCTCATGGTTGCATGTTTAATGGAAAAAAGAACAGGTTCTTTAGGAGACGCTGCAGGTCATAGCTTTTATCCAGGGAAAAAATTTAGGAGCTCTAGGAGATGGAGGAGCAGTAACAACCAACGACAAAGAACTGGCAGATACCATCAGAGCATTAGCCAATTATGGTTCACAAAAAAAATATGTATTTAAATATAAGGGACGAAACTCACGCTTAGATGAAATACAGGCAGCTGTACTTGATGTAAAGCTAAATTACTTGGATCAAGATAACACACGTCGTAAAGAAATAGGTGCTTACTACTATAAAAACATTAATAATCCCTTCATAACATTACCCAAGCAGTTACCTGTTGAAGAAAACGTATTTCACATATTCCCAATCTTATGCACACAAAGAGATAGATTGCAAGAATACTTAACTAAAAATGGTATTCAAACATTAATCCACTACCCTATTCCTCCTCATAAACAAGAATGTTACCAAGAATGGAATGATCAGAGTTACCCTATTTCTGAACAAATACATTTACAAGAATTATCTATTCCAATCAGTCCTGTAATGACTGATGAAGAGATGAAAGAAGTAGTTAAGATTATAAATAAATTCAGATAATGCTAAATTTCTGTACACTTTTTGATTCAAGATACATGTCACGTGGTATGGCCATGTATGAATCACTAAAAAAACATTGCAACAATTTTCATCTATATATCTTCGCATTCGATGATCCCTGTTACAACTTCTTTAAAAAAATGCATTTGATAATATAACTATTATATCTCTTAATGAATTTGAGGATCAAGAATTATTGCGCATAAAGCCTACTCGCTCAAAAGGTGAGTATTGCTGGACATGCACATCTTCTACAATTCTTTATGTACTAAATAATTACCCTGTTGATAATTGTACATATGTAGATGCAGATTTATATTTCTTTGCCTCACCACAGATTTTAATAGATGAAATAGGAAACAATTCTATCTTATTAACAGAACATAGATATACTCCTGAATATGATCAAACAAAAACATCGGGCAAATATTGTGTACGCAGTTTCATGTATTTTAAGAAGGACGCGCGAGGGATAAAGGCTCTACAATGGTGGAGAGAACGTTGTATAGAATGGTGCTACAATAGAATGGAAGATGGAAAATTCGGAGACCAAAAATATTTAGATGATTGGACAGAACGGTTTGAAGGTGTCCATGTTCTAAAAAATTTAGGTGGCGGTGTTGCTCCTTGGAATATGCAACAATACACTTTTTATAAAGAAAACAATAAATTATATGGAATAGAAGAAGCGACACAAAAGAAATTTCAAGTCATTTTCTACCACTTTCATGATACATATTTTATTTCTAAACGCTTATTTTCTTCATCTTTTTATCGGAGGAATAACCTCAGTATTATAAAATACGTAATGAAAGAGTACGTTGTGCATATTAAACAAATTCGAGAAAAGTATAATAGCATAAAGAATTATGAGAACTATTTTACATTAAAAAATGCTATTATGCATTATCTAAGAGTTTTTAAAAAAAAGCAGCGAATTAAATCTGAATTATACTTGATATGGTATTGTATATAGATAATATTTCCTGCCTAAGATTTAAAAAGCTATTAGATATTTATAACTCTTATGTAAGCTTCCAAAATTGGCGTATTGACTAGCATGTCTCTTTCGCATACCTTCGTGCTAAACTTAAAACTCGAAAGATTATGTTTAGCGAAAAAGATTTTGAAAGACTGTGGTTCCTCTACAAAACCGAGGGTGAGCCCAATGGAGTTTCCATCAACTCGTTCTGCATTGGCAACAATATTCCATACACGGCATTCTATGACTGGTTCAAGAAGACACAGAAGAAGGTTGTACCTGTAGAAGTGGAAGGAATTCCGGAAGAGCTGATTCGGACAGGCAATGAAGAACGGCAGGAGGTTGCTAAAGACAAGCCCAAACGTACAACTCCCCATAAAGGAAGCATTATGGTGACGATAAGAACTCGTGAGGGCTTGTGCATACAGAAGAAAGGCTTAGACTATCAGGGGCTGAAAACGCTGGTAGAGAAACTGGAGGGCTTATGCTGAGCATCAACGGTCTTCACAACTTCTACTACCTTCCTGAGCTTCACGATATGAGATGCAAGGCTCAGAGTATACGCGAGATAATCCGAGGTCGATACCACCGTGATCCATTGAATGGTGATGTTTACATGTTCATGTCTAAAGACCAGCGCAAGGTTCGCATGATACACTATGAGCGCAATGCCTACTACCTTCATGAGAAGTCTTTCATTAAGGGCTATAAGTTCATGAAAATAGAGCGCAAGGACGATGTGGCAGTATATAAAATAGACTGGAAAGACCTGGTCACGATACTTGAAACTCCAGTAATAACGAGTATAAGAATTTAAAGATAAAACTCTGACAATCAGCGATAAAAATTCTCTAAATATTTGTATATCTCATTGAAAATGAGTATCTTTACATAAAATATTAGAGAACATGGAACTGGAAGAACTCATAGAAAATACACTCAGACGCAAGCATCTTGAAGAGATGATGAACAGACCCGAAAAGGAGCATACACCCCTTGAAGGTATGGATAATGAGCAGATAAAGAGGTTCGCCCTGTTCCTGTTTGAGGAGAATCAGAAAAAGAGCAGTAAGCGTCCACTTCTCCCCAAGGTTGATTAAAAAGTAAGATTTACTTTTGTGCATGAACCAATAAAAACATGCATTATGATAAAGACAGATCAGACAGATTATGCGGCTGCTTACAGACAGTATGTGCACCTATGGGCGTGGACGCACCTTGAAGAAATTCTGCGAGGATGAGGATTACAATTATACGAAGCTTCGCAGATACATTGATAAATCATTCTGGAATGCGAGTAAGGCCGAAAGAGATTCTATAGGCTGCCATTGTGTGCCAGTTGAGGTCGGACAAACCGATTCAGCACCTTCTCAAATTGAGAAAACAGCAGGGAAGTCTATGGAAACAGATCAAGCTCATATTTCGATCAGCTTTGTTCAGGTACAGCTTAGCAACGGTCTTAACCTTCGTGTTGAAGCACCGGCTATTGATTCCTTGGTTGATGTATTACATAAACTGGTCAGCTGATATGGTTTCTTTTACTGATGAACAGAAGTATTACCTGTATCCAGGTCCGATGGATATGCGTAAGGATATAGACAGCTTGGCCGATATAGTCCGTGAAGAGATGTGTCTGGATCCAACCCGCCTTAATGGAGTATTTATCTTTATCTCCAAAAACGGAACATTATGAAGATTCTTTATCGTGGATTGAAGCGGTTTGAACTTACTAAGATTCGTTTGGATGAAGATAAATTCCTGCTTCCTGTCTTTGATGAAGAGCGCAATTGCTATCGTCTGTCATGGAGTGATTACGTCACTATATCGGAGTCAGTTTCCATAAACAGATTACGAATCAGAATCAAGGAAATCGATTGAAAAAAGTTCTGAAAATCAGATGTTTAGTGTTTGATTTTCTTGTATAAACCGCTGAAATTTAGTAACTTAGAAGCATGAATACGGAAATGAATAATAGAATTTTGTTCATCCAGAATGCTCAGCTAAGAGATGAACTTTCAGATAGAGAAAAGATGATAGAATCCATGCAATGCCAACTTGACAAGGCGGCTAGTGAACAACAGTCAGCAGAGCTTCAGCTTAGGCAGGAGTATGATGGAAAGCTGGCATTGCTGGAAGAAAATTATAAACGTGACATGGAACACCGGGATGCTCTGTTTCGATACGAGTTGTCACAAAGGGAGGAAAAACATCGCAAGAGCCTTTTGGAAAAGGAACTGGAACTTCAGCGGCTTCGTGAAGCCAAGGAAGTTCTTTCAGAAACCTGCCGCAAGAGTCTTGCAGATCTTCATTTGAAGAATGAAAGCCTTCAGGAATCATTGGCTAAAAATGAATCCCAGAAAGACTGGTATACTCAGAAATGTTGGTGTCAAAGCACGGAGCAGGCTCGTCTGTTACAGAACCGTAATCTGCAGACAAGGTATGAGGAAAAGGATTCGTTCCTGCTTGACAACTATTCCAGCGGTCATCGGGTTGACACATCCATGTTGGATACTTCGCGTAGAGAGCGTAGAAAATCCAAAAGGCTTCGTTTGGACTACAGTAAGCACAAGCCCTATACTGATAATCCTCACTATATCAAGTTAGATCATTATTTTAAGCCTCAGGAAGGAGAACGGCTAAAGAAGCGGAACGGTGTCACTGAAATACGTACCAAGCATCTGATAAAGATGGTCAATGGTTGTTTTGAAGAGTATTTTATAGAAGTGGGTACCGTCAGATTTCATGGTGACGAACGTGATTCACTGGTCATAGACGGGCTGGTGATACCCGGTGTTCCCTTTGATGCGGAAATGCTGTCCTTTATACTGACAGAGCATTATTGCTTTAATACCACGTGGGCTAACCTTTGCAAGAAGCTGGCTTACTATGGTGTTCACATTAACGACAGCACTCTGGGGAATATAGTACATCGTTCTATAGCTTATCTGAGGAATTCTATGGAGGAGGTCTGGGTCAAAGCGCTGTATGACACCAATTACTGGATGATAGATGAAACAACTTGCCTGGTAGGAACGGAAGATAAGGTTGGCAGGAAGTGCTATCGCGACAAATACCTATGGGGAATCCGTGCCAACAAGTTGAAGTTGAGCTGGTTTATTTATGATGATGGGAGCAGAGGACAGAAAGTCATACGTCCTTTTCTGGACAAGTTTAAAGGATATTTCACAGCAGATGGCTATGCGGCATATAAGATGTATGACAAACAGGAAAATGCGCTTCAGAAGCGCTGTGCCTGCCTGACTCATATCCGCAGGCCTTTTGTAGAATCTTTAAAAGAAAACAGGTCGTTAGTCAGCTGGTTCATCAATAAGATAAAGAAGATATTTGCCGTTGACTCGGAATGTAAAGAGTTTGGTCTCAGCGGTGAGGAACGCCTACAGAAGCGCATCTGCAAGAGCAGCCGCCTCATGCAGGATATTGAGAAGAAATTCAATCACTATTTGAATAATGGTGGTTTCAGTAAACTCGGGGAAATGACGAAAAGGGCATTGAGGTATATCCAAAGAGAATGGGAGGCAATGAAGAATATACTGCAGTTTGGAGATGCAGAGCTGAGCAATAATCTTTGTGAGCAGATGATGCGCCACATAAAGATAAACTTGAAGAATAGCCAGAATATAGGCAGCGAGAAGTGTGCGAAAAACTTTTGTTTTATGTATTCCTTGGTTGAGAGTTGTGATTTTAACAAGCTTTCTCCCATAAAATATATTTCTCATCTGCTGAAAACGCTTCATTTTTCAGATTCAAGCATGGATCGCCGTATGTTGTTACCCTGTTATTGCAACTTATAAAGATGAAAACTTACGAAGAATTAGAGTCCTACATGGACAAGGAACTTGAACTGAAGTCCCGTTATTTATGCTTGCAGCAGCTCTATACTTTTTCAGTGGGAAAGCTGGGTGTTTATCGCAGGAAGACTGACGGAAAGGAAATTCCCGGCCTTTTGAAACTGCTGGATAAGGATGAGAAAGCTACGAGCGAAGCGGTAGAACACTATATGGTAGAGCAGTACTCCAGCTTCTGCAATTATTTGCGCGGATGTATGGAAGTTGCCGACGAAGAATATGCCAAATTGCAGCGTGAAAACGACTGTTCTGATGAAAAAGCAGTTCAAAACAGCCCATCTGATGGCCTTTAAATGTTAAAATCAACTATTATCCTCTTTTTCCTATCTTGCTAATCTTTTGTAAACCAAAAGGTTTTAGACAGTTGGGGAGAAGTGGATGCTTACAAAAGAGCAGGCAGCTTGATGAAATGATAGCACGACTTGATGAAATAGGAAAAGACCTGAAGGAAGTCAAACGTGAGAATGCCTCTCTTTTGAAAGCCTTGCTTGAGGCAAACAGCAATGCAGAGAAGGTTGTTCTTGAATACAAGCTCCGCGACAAGGAATACAGAAAGCTTGAGAAGAAGCATAATGCCCTTGTCAAGCGTCTTTCACTTATGAACACCCAGACCTATGCCTCTTCCAAAAGTCTCAAAGGTATTGACCGTAAAAGGGTCGTAAAAGGGAAGCATGATGACAAGGATGATTTTGACGGTACTCCTACTGCTCTATCAAGCGAGGTTCCACAGCCGGACTCTTCCGCATCATGCGACACGCAGGATACTCCGAAGGCTTCCCTTTCCAAGGAAAGACCATACAGGAAAGGAATGACATACAATAAGGCTTGTGTAGGTACACCGATTATACACAGGTCTGATTATACAATGCTTCCTGAGGGTTCTGTTGTAATATCGTCAAGCTACCGTAAAATAAGAAACATTGTGAGCCATATTGAGGAACATCACTTTGAGGTGCTTAAGGTGAAGCATGCCGACGGCAGGATTGAAAGCATGTTCCTTCCTATGAAGGATGACGTCCGGGCAAGCCTTTATGACGAGATAGTACCGGGTACAAGCATTACGGCAAACATGCTCTCGTATCTGATGTTTAACCGCTTCCAGATGTCAATACCGGCATACAGGGAGGCAAAGAACCGTCTGTCGGATATGGACTGGAACACCTCTGTGCAGAACCTGCTGAACTGGGCCGACAAAGGTGCCATGCAGCTCAATAAGCTGATACCTGCCCTCAAGAAGATTGCCCTTCAGGACGGTGCCAACGTGAATGTGGACGAGACATGGCTCCGCTATCACGCATACAATAAGAAACGAAAGACCTATATGTGGTGTCTGGTAAACAGAAAAGCGCGTATAGTCATCTTCTTCTACGAGGATACAACGGATGATGAAGGTGTACAGAAACATGGAGGCAGGAGCAGAAATGTGTTGAAGGAGTTCCTTGGTGATGCAAAAATCAAATCACTGCAGAGTGACGGTTATAACGTATATATGTATCTTGACAACGAACTTATGGATATAGATCATCTCTGCTGTCTGGCTCATGCAAGGGCAAAGTTCAAGTATGCCTTCGACCAGGGAAGCCCGCAGGCAAGAATCTTCCTTGAGCAGATAGCAAAGCTATACGGCATGGAAGATACTTATCGCCGGGAAAAACTTACTGCAGACGAGATTTACCGCAGAAGGAAACAGTAAAAGGAAACGACGGAAATCATCGATAGGATAAGGACAGGGCTTTATGATCTGCTTGCAAATCCGGATGAGAGCCGAAGCGAACTTATGAGCAAGGCCCTTAACTATCTGAAGAACTTCTGGAATCAGATCTTCGCCTACAGAAATGACGGAGAATACTCAATAGACAATATGGCGGCGGAAAGAGCGATAAGACCAATCACTGTCCAACGAAAGAACAGTCTGTTCTTCGGAAGCGTGAAAGGAATACAGAACTCCGCAATCTATAATACCTTTATAGAAACCTGCAAACAGGTAGGTGTCTCCTTCAGGGATTACTTCTGCAGGCTGCTCAGAGAATTAAAAAAGGGAAGAACGGATTACGAAAACCTGCTTCCCATGACAATATGCAAATAATAATCGTTAAATTTGTGGATTCTTTTTTAGACGGGTGCCGACTGGCGCCCGTCTAAAAGGGGATACCCTAAAATTGGAAGTTTACAATCCGAATTGCCACTGGAGAATGGATCAACTTTATGAATGCAGGTGATAGTTTCTACTCACAACGAACAATAGAAGAATGTGTACATTTCATTAATCATAACTCAGACGTTGATATTCTTTATGGAAATACAATTGTTACATACAAGAATGAAAAATATTTGTCAATCCCCAAAAGAAATCAGTCTATTAAAAAGACATACAGTCTTTTGTCATCAATCTAGTTTCATAAGAACTTCTCTACTTATCCAATATAAATTTAATATAAAATACAAAATATTAGCCGATTACAATCTATTTAGATCTTTATACTTTAATAAGTATCGCTTTAAATATATAGATCACCCTATTTCTAATTATGAATCAGAAAATGGAGTTTCGGCAATCCAAGTCCAAAAGGTTGAATTAGAATACGCACAAATCAAATATGCAAACAATAAGATAAAACTATTTTTTTACATATATAAAAATATATATATACCAAATAATAAAATATTTAATACCTAATACAATTATTGAGTCAAGAAAAAGGAAACTAAGATCTAAAGATTTATATTTAAAAAAAATAACAAAATAAAAATCCACAGCTAGGCCATGCATTCTCCATTTATATCAATTATTATAGCAGTATATAATGCAGAAAAATACTTAAGCAGATGTATCAAGAGTATACAAGCGCAAGATTTTTCAGATTATGAAGTTCTGTTAATAGATGATGGAAGTACAGACAAGAGCAAAGTCCTTTGTGAACAATTTGCCCAAAAAGATTCTAGGTTTCTTTTATTTCATAAAAAAAATGAAGGTGTTAGTGCAACTCGCCAGTTTGGAATTGACCATTCGAATGGGTTATATACTATACATGTAGATCCTGACGACTGGATTGAGCCTCATATGTTATCTTCTTTATATAAAGAGGCCACTAAAAGTAACCCAGATATAATTATTACAGACTATTTTATAGAATTTAAAAATAAAACTGTTTATAAAATACAAAAGCCTTTAAGCCTTTCAAACAAAGCTATCTTAAATAATTTTTTTTCAATGGTCTTCATGGAAGTTGTTGTAATAAACTTATAAAAAAAGATATTTATGATAAATATAACATAAAGTATCCTCATAACACAAATTATTGCGAGGATTTACTTGTATGTCTTCAAATATATCAACATCCGGTTAAAACAAGTTATCTTCCACAAGCCTTTTACCATTACGATCAGGTTTGTAATGCAGATTCTATTACACGTAAATATAATATAAAAAAACTATAGAACAACATCTTAATTACATAAAAAAATCTAAGAATTATTTTATCAAAATATCCACAAAAGGAATTGATAAAGAAAGGGATACTTATAGCACTTTATGATGAGTTCAGCCATAATGCTATTTACTATCCAGAGTTTAATGATTTAGCCGATGAAACAAAAGAGGTTATTTTACAAATGAATGTATCCACTATTGGAAAGTATTTATTTTATAGTGCTATCCAATACAACAAAAAATTTTTTAGTTTTATTTTTAGAATAATCTATAAATTACATACTCAATTAAATAGATAGTATTATTTCTATATGATTATCTATATTATAATATATATATGTCTACTCTTATTTTCAATAGCGGATTTTTCTATAGTTTCACAGAAGAAAAAAAGTCCTATACTTTATAGGGCTAGCTATGATTTTATTTATAGGATGTAGAAGAGAAAGTGGTGCCGATTCTATAAATTATATAAACTTCTTTAAATATCAAACAGACACTATTCAAAATTGGACAAATGTAGAAAAAGGTTATTCAGAGTATGGCTTTTTATTATTTATCCGTATTAATAAAAAGTATATATAATAATATTGACTTCTATTTCCTTTCAATATCTGCTATTACTATACCATTTCTTCTTAAATCACTGATTAATTATAGTATATACCCAATACTCGGCTTTTGCGTATACTATTCTCGATTTCTGCTTTTAAGAGATATGAATCAAATAAGACAAGCATTAGCAATTGTTATAATTATATATGCATTAAAATATTTATCAGATAATAAGGTTAGGTTATTTTGTCTTTTTACATTGATTGCATCATGTTTTCATTATAGTAGTATTATTATCTTACCCTTCATCTTTATTTACAAATACGACCTATCTTTTAAGCAAATCTTATATATACTAACAGGAAGTGCTATTGCTGGATTTACTGGTGGAATTTTACTAAAAGCTTTATTAACAAGCCTAGGAAATATTGTTTTACTAACCTATGTCAATACCTCAAATTTAGGATTGACTAATCCCCTATTATATTTTCAAATACTTTTATGTTTACTTTTTTCATATTATGAACCCATTTTAAAGCCCAAGCAGGAGCTATATAATATAATTAAAAACGCCTATCTATATTCAATAATAATCTTATTACTCACATCCGGCCTTGGAGAGATTGGAGGCCGATTAGCTACAATTTTTGCAACGTGTGAAATATTTATTATTCCTGCATTAGCTTTAACAATTAAGCCTAATTATATAGGATACATCATCAGTATAGTATTAAGCTCATTTCTTTTTTATTTAAACTATAGCAAACTACAGCAAGTAGCTGATATCTGGATATATTTCTCATAAGGAACAATGAACATTGCTTATATTATCCCCAAACGAATAAATGCTGGGCCTATTCTTGTTGTACAAGAACTAGTAAAGCAAATGATCTTACATGGACACTCATGTATAGTTTTCTTTTTTGATGAAGGACAAGAAATCGATTTTTTATGTCCAACAAAAAAAATATCATTTTCACAAAAGATCGATTTCAACTCTTATGACATTATTCACACACACGGATTACGTCCCGACCTCTATATCTTTTTACATAAGCCAATAAATTGTAAAGCAAAATGCATTACGACCCTACACAATTATGTTATTCCTGATTTCTCTTATCAATATAATAAATTCATAGCATATACCATTGGTAACCTATGGATGATATGCCTTACACGACATAATAAAATTGTTACCCTTAGCAAAGATGCTATGCAATATTACAAGAAAAAATTCTCTACAAAGAAATTAACTTATGCATATAATACACGGAGTGTACCTTTATCATCCTCTATAGCAGAAGAAGAAAAAAAAAAAGAAATATTGAATTTTAAAGGAGACTCAATTCTCATAGGGGTAAATGCCGCACTAACAGACAGAAAAGGAATTGATCAAATTATTAAAGCACTTAAAAAACTTCCGAACTACAAACTCATAATAATAGGAGAAGGAAAAAGTAAATTGACATTAGAGCAATTATGTATTGATGAAAATGTATCAAAACAAGTGCTTTTCTTGGGCTATAAAAAAGATGCTTATCGTTTTTTACCATACTATGATTTATTTGCACTTCCTAGTAGAAGTGAAGGTTTTGGACTTACCCTCATTGAATCAGCCATATATAAAAAAAAGAATGTCATTTGTTCCAAGATTCCTATATTCCAAGAATTATGTCCCAATAATGAAGTCGTTTTTTTTTGAATTAGAAAACATTCAATCTTTAGAGCAAGCTATTCAAACAGCAACAAAAGACAATACTTTAGGAGAAAAATTGTACAAACAATATTTAGAAGAGTTTTCTCCTGACAAGTTTTATATAAAATATTATTCAATTTATAACTCTTTACTGCAATAACAATTATGAATTTTTCTGTTCTTTTTATCCGTTTATATTAAAGAAAATCCTCAATATTTATCACAAGCATTAGACAGCATAATAAATCAATCTGTACAACCTTCTGAAATTATAATAGTTAAAGATGGGCCTTTAACAAAAGAGTTAGATGATATTATAGATCAATATAATAAAAATTACCAATTCATCCAGATTGTTACCTTACCTAATAATTTGGGATTAGGGAAAGCTTTAAATGAGGGCATAAAACATTGCCAATACGAATTAATAGCCCGCATGGATACTGATGATATTTCTAAGTCTAATCGTTTTGAAAAACAATTAGAGATATTTAAATTGTATCCAGAAACAGATATATGTAGTGCTTGGTTAGAAGAATTTGAAGGAGATCTTAATAATATTTTATTCATAAAAAACTCCCTGAAAAACATAACGAAATTATGCAGTATGCACACTATCGATGCCCTATTAATCATGCTGTAGCGATGTATAAGAAGAGCGCAGTTTTAGCTGTTGGAGGATATTCTGGATTTCCCGAGGATTATAATCTATGGATCAAAAATGCTAATGAATGGAGCACATTTCTATAATATTCAAGAAAGTTTATATCTCTGTCGATTCTCTAAGGATATGATAAAACGTAGAGGTGGATGGAAATATGCTATTGCAGATATAAAATCCCAGGTCAGTTTCTATAAAATGGGATTTCTGTCATTAGCAACACTCTTATATAACATAATTATAAGAATCACTGTAAGATTGATTCCGAATTTCTTACGAACATTCATTTATAAAAAATATCTACGAAAATAAATTCTAATATGGACAATAAAAAAGATATAAAAGAAATAGATTTAATGGAAATCATCAAAAAGCTGCAAAATAATAGAAAATCTATTTTTAAAACTATCGGATTGGGATTCATTATAGGAAGTATTATTGCTTTTAGCCTCCCGAAAACATACAAAGTAGATATAATGCTATCTCTTGAAGCTGGCCAAAGTGGCAATAACAGCAATCTAGCGGGAATGGCCTCTATGCTCGGTATAGGAGGAATGGGGGAAGCAATCAAGACGCTGTAAACTCCACAATGTTCCCTGACATAATTCAATCTACTCCTTTCATTCTAGAAATGTATAACATAAAAGTAACACCTAAAAATGCAAAAGAAAGAATTAATCTATCTGAATATATAGAAAACCAAAAACAACCATGGTGGAATAATATCCTTGGACTTCCTAATAAAATTATTGGTAAATTAAATATTCTTTTTTCATCGAAAGAAAGAAAAGATGAAAAAAAAATCATTGACCCATTTAGATTAACAGGAGAACAAAAAAGCAAAATTAATTCAATAAAAACAACTTTATCTGCCAGTGAAGATAAAAAAAGTGGCATGACAATTGTATCAGCAACCTTTCAGGATCCAGAAGTTGCAGCCACTGTGGCAGATAGTGCTGTACTTAAATTACAAGAATATATCATTGACTACCGTACACGAAAAGCTCAAGAAGATTGTAATTATCTTGAAAAACTATCACATCATCAACCTCGACAAGTTGACTTACGCAGGCAACCTGGCTAACCTCAAGGACATCGAGGACAAGCCTAACTATACTTTCGTTAAGGGTGATATATGTGATTTCGATCTGATGCTGAAGCTGCTAGAGGACTACAAGGTGGATGGCATTATCCATCTCGCAGCCGAAAGTCACGTAGATAGAAGTATCAAGGATCCATTCACTTTCGCTCAGACCAACGTGATGGGTACCTTGTCTCTGCTCCAGGCGGCAAAGATTTACTGGGAAAGTCTTCCTGAGGGATACGAGGGTAAGCGCTTCTACCACATCTCTACCGATGAGGTATTACGGTGCATTGCAGATGACTCATCCAGAGGGTGTCCTGCTCCTTTCACTACCAAGGCATCCAGCGGTAAGAACCACGAGGCTTACGGCGAGGAGTTCTTCGTAGAGACAACCAAGTACAATCCTCACTCTCCATATTCAGCATCTAAGGCAAGTTCAGACCATTTCGTCCGTGCTTTCCACGATACATACGGTATGCCAACCATCGTGACCAACTGCTCTAACAACTACGGTCCATACCAGTTCCCAGAGAAGTTGATTCCTCTGTTTATCAACAACATCTGTCATCGCAAGCCATTGCCAGTATATGGTAAGGGTGAGAACGTGCGCG
>VOFC01006299.1_pt1 | contig 76554 bp, 105 predicted proteins | sample 5384161 | NCBI WGS metagenome assembly VOFC01 (sample SAMN12384722, study PRJNA508395) | human gut metagenome | isolation source: healthy gut B | host: Homo sapiens | reverse complement strand
TATAAGAATGTATCGGGATGATCTTTTTAAAGGTGGGCGGAAAGTCCGCCCGTCATTCGCACTGTCCTCTTTAACAGCAATCAGTAAGTGAGGCTCTGTCTGCCCTTGGCTCTGCGGCGGGCAAGCACCTTGCGGCCATTGGCTGTAGACATTCTCTTGCGAAATCCGTGCTCCTTCATTCTGTGGAGCTTCTTCGGCTGATAAGTTCTCTTCATTTTGCAAACCTCCTTTGCCATGCGTTACGGTCATGAAGATATATATAGATGTATATACACGGGAATTTTCCGTTTGATATTCCGTACAGGATACAGTGATCAACATAACCTATCAATATAGAATTATATCGCAAGTCATATATGTGTGTCAACTAAAATTTGCATGTTTAAAGAAAAAATATTCCCACAAAAAGCCGGTTTGCCCGTCTCTATTTACCCATCTGGTCCCGTTTTTTCCTTTTCGGCTATCATGACTCTGGTCGCGACCTCAATGGCATCGAGCAGCTTTTCCCTGTCCTCCATGCTCATAGGCATGCCGTTCAGCATAATGCCGCTTCCGTGCATTATCCTGTCGCGCATCTCGGTTATTATATCCGTAGCCTCGCTTGACAGCTTGCTGACTCCGAGCAGACTGTCGGTCGTCACCGAAAATACACTTCCGATCTTGACCAGCATTTCGTTATCCGGACTTCTGTGTCCGCTTTCGTACATTCCCACCGTGCTTGTTGACACACCAAGTCTTACGGCAAGCTGATGCTGCGTCATACCTGACTCTGTCCTGAGCTGCTTGATCCTTTGCCCGATCATATTCATACCGGTCGGCCCTCCGTTTTTATAAAAATAATGGATCCATATGTATTTTAACACACTTCGTGTTAAAATTCAACTGCAAGATTCGTTATTATATTTCAAAAGTTGGTGCAATTTTTGTACAACTTTTATATTTTAACACGAAATGTGTTAAATTACCGCAAAATAACTTGAAATTTAACACATAACGTGATAATATATAAATATCAGCCGATAAGACTGCAAAGAATTCTTTGGAAAACTAAAACAAAATAACACATTATGTGTATCACGGAGGAAGAAAATGGAGTTAGTTGATTTAGGATATGAGTACTTAAGGCGTTCTGAAGAGCTCATAAATCATATCCACAATTTAAAGGAGCAGTGTGAAGGCTTGTGCGGCAATGAAAAGGTAGTAATGAAAAGGCGGATATATTCACTGTATTCCGATGCGGCGAGCTGTCGGCAGCTCGCTCTTATGATGATATCATACGGAAGGCACGGTGATAATGAATGAAGCGCGCAGATTTCAGTCTTGAGGTATTCGGCGACCGCATCCCGATGCATGATATTTTTTCTTCGGGTGAGGACAACTCAAAGCAGCTGGCAACTATGAAAAAGGCGCTGAAAAGCGCCATTGCCACCGAGCTGACGCCGCGTCAGCAGGAGATGCTGTGTGAATACTATTTTGACGGTCAGACCGTAACATCCATTGCCAACAAGTACGGGCTTTCAAAGTCCACCGTTTCAAGACACCTCTCGCGTTCAAGGGAAAGACTGAAAAAAGGCTTTGAGGTACGGAATGTATGTGATGTGGAGCTGAACACAAAAACGCAAAAGCGAAGGCGCTCTCCGCATTCGGAGAGCGCCGAAAAATATCAGAAACACAAACAGCGTTTACAGCAGATAAAGACCTGAATCGAGAACAACAAATTCGCGCTCGCCGATACGCAGATACTTGTGCACCGGTTCCTCAAAAACGGCGCGCTCCATAACGGTGTATGTTTTCATATCGACCTCAAGCAGGTTATTGCCGGTCGAATTGCAGACGAGCAGCTTGCCTGCCGGCTGGTCTATCCACATGCCCTCGGGAGCGGAAAACGATGAGTCGTTTGAGCCGCCGCTACGCAGCTCCTCCCTCATGGTACGGAGATTAAAGCGTATAAGTGCGTTCTTCTCGGAAAACGAAGCCCACAGAGTATGCCCGAAATGAGCTATCGCGGACGGACCGAAGTCCTTGTATCTGATAGTCCCCCTGCCATTCGGTACAGCCGTTTGGCTCAACTATTTTTGCATCGCCGCTTTTTGATACGATAAAGAGCCTGCCGCCGTCAAGCTCGACGCAGCTGCTGGTTATAAAATTATCGACCTGAAAATTTACGGTGCTGTAATTCGGACCGAATTTTACAAATTCATAATCCGCCTTTGTCCTTTTGGTAACGACTCCGTTTTCAAGTGAAACCGACTTGTAAGAAACGACCACCTTATCATCTATTTCAGGCCGTCTGTATACAACGATAAACCCGTTTCCCACTTCGAGTATATCATATATTTTATCCGAAAACAGCTTTTTCACGGTATCCCTCATCTTCATAGTAAATGTGCCCGCTTTTCCGGCACATTCCGGCTCACTGCCGGTTGCACACGAATTCACTATTATATTGTAGCCTAAACCGATCACAATTTCAATCTGTTTTTTAAAAAATATTAATATTTTAGCCGATCGCCGTCGCTTTGTGTCGCAAAACGCGTCAATCGGTGTTGTGTCCGCTGTGGGACATGCGGCATAAAATATATAAAAACAAAAAACATGACTAAACCGGGGATATAAAGGCAAAAATACTATCACAAACAATGTCAAACGGAGAGTGAAACAAAGTGACAGTAAAAAGAGGAGAAATATACTACGCAGATCTCAGTCCGGTAGTCGGCTCGGAACAGGGCGGAATACGTCCGGTACTTATAGTTCAGAACGATGTCGGCAACAAATACAGTCCTACCGTTATCGCCACCGCGATAACGAGCCAGCAGGACAAAACCGAGTTGCCGACCCATATAAAGGTCGACGCCGACGATTGCGGACTGTCCAAGAACTCCATAGTACTTTTGGAACAGGTGCGGACGATAGACAAGCAGCGCCTCAGGGAGCGCATGGGCAGTCTCGGCAGCGGCGCAATGAACCGCATCGACCGTGCATTGTCCGTAAGCTTCGGGCTCGGCAATACACTTTAAATTATATTGTCTTAAAGTCACTTACAGCGACTCCGGTTCCTCCGAGTCGTTTTCCTTTTGTGCTTTTTATAGCGGTCCTCCTCGCTGAATATGCAGCCGCAGTACTTCTGCATATAAAGTCCGGCTTCGCGCGCCTTTTCCTGACCTTCCTTTGAAATACGGTCTGAAATCGCGGTACAAAAACTCAACGCCGTATTTTTCGGCTGCCTGTCCGGCTATTTCCTTCATAAGCTCATGGTTCTGATACGGACTGATAAAAAGTGTAGACGTAAAGGCATCGTAGCCATTGTCCGCGGCAAATTTTGCGGTCGTTTCAAGCCGCGTTCTGTAGCAGTAAGCGCATCTGTTATCAAAATCGGGATAAACGCCCTTTATGAATTCACGCAGCCCGTACCCGTTTTCCAATATCAGCTTTGCACCGACCGATTTTGAATACTCGACAAAGTATTTTTTCTCATTTTGAATTCCTTCAGGGGATGTATGTTGGGGTTAAAAAAATACAGCACCGGCTCAATATCCTCATATCTCAGTGTTTCTATACACATGACCGAGCACGGAGCACAGCATGTATGCATAAGCAGTTTCATCTTTATCGTCCTTTCATATGTTGATTATACCGCCTTTAATATGCATTTGTCAATCTCCGCAACGCGCACCGCACGCAGGGAGACATACTCCCTGCGTGCGGCTGTAATTTATAAGTGTCTGCTGTTTACTGCCTTCTGCAGCGACAGGCGCGATAGATTATCCAGATTATCAGCATAAGTGCCAGCACTACGGCAAGCACAATGAACGCGGCAAGATTTGAAAAAAATAGCCTCTGCCGCAACGGCGCCCACTATCAGTCCGACCGTTGCGAAGAGAGCGGCTATCAGTATTCCCGGTATGAGAAAAAGGCAGACAAGCCTTCCGCATGACATTCCGCCGCTGCACTGCATCTGATTGTTTAACATAAGCTTAGCCCTTCCTTTAATTTGTTATTCTGAAAGTCCGGCTTTCCTTACATACTATGCCGGGAGGTCGGCATTTGTCACAAATCGCGGACGTTTTATGTACAAAAGGAAGTGCCTTACAAATTGCAGCGGCTGTATTCTATATTTCTCACATATTATTTGTAGCAATGCACAAACAAGGCAGTCCTCTTTCTACACAAATGAGCCTCTTTGGTGCTTGATTTTACCGCTTTGTTGGTTTACCTTTTTAATCAGAAAGGAACGTGATATCCATGACGCATTTCACATTTTCAAAGACAAATTTAAAGAAATACTCCATTGTTTATCCGCGCTTCAATATGTCATATCTTGTAACACTTGAACTTGAAAAGCTGAAAAAAGCGATAAAGGCAATAACCGGCAAAGAGCCTAAGCTATACCCCGATGACGGTAAGGAGCATATATATGAAATAGTCGTTGCAAACGCAAAGAGAGACGACGCGCCGGCAGCGCCGGATGGCGACGGTTATGTAATAGTGCCTGTCGGGTGCAGGCTGTTTGTGTCGGGCGAAAAGCCCCATTCGTCAGCAGCTGCCGTGGCAAGGCTCACTTCTCTCATCATCAAAAGCAGAACAGACTTGACAGCGCGGTATACGGCAGCTACAGCGAAGATATAAAAGCGGCAAAGGCTACCGCCTTACATGGGGAGATGACTTTGACGGTGACGAAATAGACACCTCGAAATGGGAAATATTCTACGGCGACCGGCTTTGCTACAACAAGGGCGTCAACGGCAAAAAAGACCTGCCGCTGCCGTGAGGATGTTCCCAATACATATGTAAAGGGCGGAAAGCTCAATATATGCGCCGTCGAGACAGAGGACACATACTACGGCGGCATGCTCTGCACCGACGGCATAATGCGGTACAAATACGGTTATATTGAGATAAGCACGCAGCATCCAAAAGGTCTGGGCTTCTGGACTGCACTCTGGATGAACGGCGCACCGGGCAAAAGCGGCGACTATTTTGCAGAAATAGATGTTGAGGAATGTTACGGCAACGGCGGTGACTGGGCATACGGCAACACCTTTGCGTGGCCTACCAAGGAATGTAAGGAAAACAAAACGGCAAGCTCGTACACGTCAACAATAAAGTAAGCGCAAAAAACGACCGGGGATTTTTCATGGACCTTCACACCTTCGGCTTTGAGTGGGATGAAAAAAGGTCACCTTCACCTGCGACGGATTCCCGTATGTCACGCAGAATATAACTCAAAACCCCGCAGAGGTCGAAGCACTCAATATGCCGTTTTTCTTAAGACTCAGCATGGCGCTCGGATTTTCTTCACGCGGCGGCATAACCGATTCCAAAGAGGAATGGGAAAAAGACAAGCCGGTATATAGTTGATTATGTAAACATATATCAGAAGCCGGGGCAAGCCTTATATCTCGGAAAGGATCAGACCGAGAAGATTATTAAATAACAATTCGGGAGTTTTGATTTATAAACATCAAAATGTTACTTGACAGACCCCTTTTTGTATGCTATAATTTCAGCGTGATAAACGGCTTTTCGGAACTGACGGATAAGTGGAGCACCACATGAACCGAAAAGTTATAACGCCGACCGTCTGGGCATACTTATCCTGTTTTTAGGATAAGTATGCCCTTTTGATTTTCGGAGGAGATGCAAATGAAAAAAAGTAGCAATAATTATGGGCAGCGACAGCGATCTCGCTGTTGTAAAAAAAGCGATGGATACGCTTGCCGGCTTTGGAGTGCCATATGAAACGCACATTTTCTCGGCGCACAGAACGCCTGAGGCTGCAGCCGAATTCAGCCGCAGCGCGCGCGATAACGGCTTTGGCGCAATAATAGCGGCTGCCGGGATGGCGGCTCACTTAGGCGGTGCCATTGCCGCGAACACAACGCTCCCGGTCATCGGCATACCCATAAAATCAGGTAACTTAGGCGGTATTGACGCACTGCTTTCGACCGTGCAGATGCCATCGGGCATTCCCGTTGCAACGGTTGCTATTGACGGTGCAGTCAATGCCGCTTTGTTGTGTATAGAAATTTTAAGCGTTTATGATGACGCTCTTGCGAAAAAGCTTACTGCCAAACGTGAAAGTGACGCAAAGGCAGTGCTGGAAAAAATGACAAAAATCTCGGCGAAAGATCATATAACGGAGGAATTTGAAAATGGAAAAAGCAGCACAACTTTATGAGGGAAAGGCAAAAAAGGTCTATGCAACAAGCGACCCCGGACTTGTTATCGTGTCGTATAAGGACGATGCCACGGCGCTTGACGGTCAGAAAAAGGGCACGATAGCCGGCAAGGGTGCGATCAACAATAAAATGTCAAACTATCTTTGCCGACTGCTTGAAAGCAACGGTATCCCGACACACTTTGTAGAGGAACTGAATGACCGTGAAACGGTGGTCAGAAAGGTTTCCATCGTTCCGCTTGAGGTCATAATCCGCAACATTTCGGCAGGCTCCTTCGCAAAGCGCTACGGCGTCAGTGAAGGCATAGTTTTTGACGAGCCTACAATTGAATTCTCCTATAAAAACGACGAGCTGCATGATCCGCTCATAAACTCATATCATGCACTCGCCCTGGGTCTTGCGACAAAGGAAGAAATAGAAACGATCAAATCACTGGCGTTTAAAATAAACGATATACTAAAGAAATATTTTGCGTCGATCAATGTAAAGCTTGTCGATTTCAAGCTTGAGTTCGGAAGACTCAAGGATGGCAAAATAGTTTTAGCGGACGAAATCTCGCCTGACACCTGTCGTTTCTGGGATGCCGACACAAACGAAAAAGCTTGATAAGGACCGCTTCCGCCGCGATATGGGCAAGGTTGAGGATGCTTACAACGAAATGATGAAAAGAGTTTTCGGCAACAGGTGATTTGGAGGCATAAATGAGCAGTTTAAGAGAAGAATGCGGAGTATTCGGGGTTTATTCCGCAAAAAGAGTGATGTTGTCAGCACCGCATATTACGGTCTGTTTGCACTTCAGCACCGCGGTCAGGAGTCCTGCGGAATAGTTGTAAATGACGACGGCGTTTTCGGATGTTTCAAAGGATACCGGACTTGTGAACGACGTTTTTACCCCCGATATCATGAAAAATCTCGGCGAAGGCAACATCTCGGTCGGTCATGTCAGATATGGAACAACTGGTTCAAATGACCGCAGCAACGCGCAGCCGATAGTTGTGAATCATATTAAAGGCAAAATGGCGCTCGCCCACAACGGAAATCTTATAAATTCAGGCGAACTCCGCCGCGAGCTGGAGCTTGAAGGCTCGATTTTCCACACTACGAGCGACACCGAAGTAATATCCTATATTATAACCAAAGAGCGTCTTACCGCCCCATCGATAGAGCAGGCGGTTAATGCCGCGATGAACCGCATAAAGGGAGCATACTCGCTGGTCGTTATGTCGCCGTCAAAGCTTATAGCCGTAAGGGATGAAAACGGCTTCAGACCGCTTTGCTACGGCAAAACGGCTGACGGCAGATACATCGTAGCGTCCGAAAGCTGCGCGCTCGATGCGGTAGGAGCCGAATTCATAAGGGATATAAAACCCGGCGAAATAGTGGTGTTTGATAAAAACGGTGTCAGATCAATAGACGATCACTGCGGCAGAACGCCCTGCTCGCTTTGTGTTTTTGAATACATCTATTTTGCCAGACCCGACTCGGTCATTGACGGCTGCTCTGTCCATGCGGCAAGGCAGAGAGCAGGCGCGTTTCTTGCTCTTGAGCATCCGGTACAGGCAGATGTGGTCATAGGCGTTCCCGATTCGGGACTTGACGCGGCGCTCGGCTATGCCAAGCAGTCGGGCATACCTTACGAAATCGGCTTTATAAAAACAAATATATAGGCAGAACATTTATCGCTCCCGGTCAAAAAAAAATAGCCGTGAGGACAGGGTCAAAATAAAGCTCAACCCGATAGCCGATGTGGTAAATGGGAAAAGGATCGTCATGGTGGACGACTCAATAGTAAGAGGTACGACCAGCGCAAGAATAGTAAGACTTTTGAGAGAATCCGGCGCAAAGGAGATCCACATGCGCGTATCGGCTCCGCCCTTTATGAATCCCTGCTATTACGGCACCGATATCGATTCGAGGGAAAATCTCATAGCATGCAACCACTCCATAAAAGAAATCGAAAAAATAATCGGGGTCGATTCACTCGGATACTTAAGTGTCGGAAACGTAAAACAGATAGCAAAGGGCGTCTGCGGCAGCGGATACTGCACCGCGTGTTTTGACGGCAATTATCCCACCGCGGTACCCGACGCCCCGATGAAAAACAGATTTGAAACGAAAATTTCCGAAAATAAGGAGAACGGCAATGAATAATTCGCAGTCAAGGTCATACGCCGAGGCAGGCGTTGATATCACAGCAGGCTACAAATCGGTCGAGCTCATGAAAGCGCATATTGCAAGAACAAAGACAGCAGGCTGCCTTGACGATATAGGCGGCTTTGGCGGCTGCTTTGCTCTTGATCTTAAGGGCATAAAGGAGCCTGTGCTTGTCTCGGGGACCGACGGCGTCGGCACCAAGATAAAGCTGGCAATGCTTTTGGACAGGCACAACACCATAGGCATCGACTGCGTGGCGATGTGCGTAAACGACATAATCTGCTGCGGAGCGAAACCTCTTTTCTTCCTTGATTATATCGCCTGCGGCAAAAATGCACCTCAAAAAATAGCCGACATAGTAAGTGGTGTTGCAGAAGGCTGCGTCAGGGCAGGGTGTGCGCTCATAGGCGGAGAGACTGCCGAGCATCCGGGACTTATGCCGGAAAACGACTATGACCTTGCAGGCTGCTGCACCGGCATTGTCGATAAAGGAAAAATGCTTTGCAAGGAAACGGTGTCGGCAGGCGATGCCGTGATCGCACTCCCCTCCTCCGGTGTTCATTCAAACGGCTTTTCGCTTGTACGCCGTGTGTTTGACATTGAAAACCGTGATCTTACGTCTCCTCTTGACGAGCTTGGCGGCAGAACGCTCGGCGACACGCTTTTAGAGCCGACAAGGATATATGTAAAGCCCATGCTGGCGCTTTTTGAAAAGGTTAATGTAAAGGCGGTATCGCACATAACCGGCGGCGGATTTTATGAAAATATTCCGCGCGCGCTGCCGGACGGATATTCAGTGAAGATCGACAGGTCCTCTCTTAAGATCCCTCCGATATTCGAGCTTATCGCAAAAACCGGAAATATTCCCGAAAGGGATATGTTCAACACCTTCAATATGGGTGTCGGCATGAGCATAACCGTGGCGGACTGCGATAAGGAAAAAGCTCTTGAGATCCTCCGCGCAAACGGTGAGGACGCGTATATAATAGGAACCGTCATAAAATCTTGCGAGGGTGTTGTAATTGAGTAAAAAGGTCAGGATAGCCGTGCTGGTATCGGGCGGCGGCACAAATCTTAAGGCGCTTATAGACGCGCAGAACAGCGGTATTATCAAAAGCGGCGAAATAGTTCTGGTTATATCAAGCAAAGCCGGTGCATATGCGCTGCGGCGCGCCGAGGCGGCAGGCATCGCAACCGCCGTCTGCGAAAAGGGCGGCAGGCAGCAATCGCTTTTTGAACAGGATATCCTGTCGGAGCTGAAATCGGCTGACGCTGAGCTGATAATTCTTGCCGGCTTTATGAACATATTGAGTGCCGATTTTGTAAAGCATTACCCCGATCGTATCATAAACGTCCATCCGTCACTTATACCGTCATTCTGCGGTTCCGGCTTTTACGGACTGCGCGTTCACAAAGCCGCCCTCGAATACGGCGTCAAGGTGACGGGCGCTACCGTACATTTCGTAAACGAAGTTCCCGACGGCGGCAGGATCATAATGCAAAAAGCCGTTGAGGTAGACCCCGAAATACACCCGAAACACTGCAAAAAACGCGTTATGGAAAACGCAGAGTGGATAATACTGCCTGCCGCCGCAGAAGCGTCTGCAAAGAAATAGGTGATAATAAATGAGCACATATAAAACACATAATATATCGGACATTTTAAAAGGCAACAAATACCCGGGACGCGGAATAATCATCGGCACCTCACCCGATAAAAAGATACGCTGTATGTGCATATTTCATAATGGGCAGAAGTGAAAACAGCCGCAACCGAGTATTCGTGAAGCACGGCGAAACACTGATGACAGAACCGTTTGACCATTCAAAGGTCTCAGATCCGTCGCTTATAATATACAACGCCGTTCGTAAGGCAAAAAACAGTCTTATCGTTACAAACGGTGACCAGACCGACACCGTATATGACCTGACATGTAAGGGGCTCAGCTTTAAAGAGGCGCTCGAAACGCGCGAGTTCGAGCCCGACGCTCCCAATTTCACCCCCAGGATCAGCGGTATGCTCCATTTTGAAAACGGCTTTTGCTATGAAATGAGCATACTCAAAAGTATAGATGAAAGCGGGACGGACTGCTGCCGTTATACATATTCCTATCCGTCGGCAAAAGGTCTCGGACACTTTATACACACCTATGACTGCGACGGCGACCCTCTGCCGACATTTACGGGCGAACCGCACCGGGTAAATATCAAAGCATCCGTTGATGAGTTTTCGGATGAAATCTGGGAAAGCCTTGACAAAGACAACAGAATTTCGCTTTATGTTCGTTACACCGATATAAAAACCGGAGAGTATACCGATAAGATAACAAACAAAAACGGGTGATATAAATGAAAGAATTTGAACTGAAATACGGCTGCAACCCAAACCAAAAGCCCGCCAAAATATTTATGGAAAACGGCAGCGACCTGCCGATAAAAATACTGAACGGCAGACCGGGATACATAAATTTCCTTGATGCGTTCAATTCATGGCAGCTTGTAAAGGAACTAAAAGAGGCATTGGGACTGCCTGCGATCACTTCCTTCAAGCATGTAAGCCCTACCGGCGCTGCAGTAGGTATCCCCCTTTCGGACGCACTGAAAAAAGCCTGCTTTGTTGACGATATTGAAGGCTTGGACGATTCGCCTTTGGCATGCGCTTACGCAAGAGCAAGGGGCACCGACCGTATGTGCTCGTTCGGGGACTGGGTCGCGCTGTCCGATGTATGCGACAAAAAAACCGCCGAGCTTATAAAGCGCGAGGTGTCCGACGGCATCATAGCTCCCGGATATACCGAAGAAGCGCTTGAAATTTTAAAGTCAAAGCGCAAGGGCACATATAATATCGTCATGATCGACCCCTGCTATGTACCTGAGAGTACCGAACGCAAGCAGGTTTTCGGCATAACCTTTGAACAGGGCAGAAATAATTTCAGAATTGATGAGTCACTGCTTTCGGATATCGTGACCGAAAACAAAAAGTATTCCGGACAGCGCCGTGCGTGACCTTATAATTTCACTGATAACCCTTAAATACACCCAGTCAAATTCGGTCTGCTTTGCATTTGACGGACAGGCAATTGGCGTCGGCGCCGGTCAACAGTCGCGTGTGCACTGTACGAGACTTGCCGGTTCAAAAAGCCGACACATGGTTCCTGCGGCAGTACAAAAGGGTCTTGGAGCTTCCGTTTAAGGACGATATAAAACGACCCGACCGTGACAACATAATCGACGGATTTATAAACCGCAACGAAGAAGATGTTTGTGCCGACGGCATATGGCAGAAATACTTTAAAACCCGCCCCGAACCGCTGACCGATGGAGAAATCAAAAATTACCTGTCGGGCATTTCGGGTGTGTCCTTAGGCTCCGACGCGTTTTCCCGTTTGACGACAACATAGAGCGCGCACACAGAAGCGGCGTTTCCTTTATCGCCCAGCCCGGCGGTTCCATAAGGGACGATATTGTAATTGATTGCTGCAATAAATACGGCATTGCAATGGCGTTTACGGGCATGAGGCTTTTCCACCACTGATAAGGAGTTTAAAACAATGAAGGTAATGGTAATAGGCGGCGGCGGACGCGAGCACGCCATTATTAAAAAGCTTAAGCAAAGTAAGGAGATCAGTGAGCTTTACGCCCTGCCGGGCAACGGCGGTATTGCAGCCGACGCGACCTGTGTCGGCATAGGCGCAACCGATATAGCGGCACAGGTGAAATTCGCCGTCGAAAATAAAATTGATTACGCCGTTGTGGCGCCGGACGATCCGCTGTGTCTCGGTGCGGTGGACGCGCTGACATCTGCCGGTATCCCCTGCTTTGGTCCCGACAAAAAGGCTGCGATAATCGAGGGCAGCAAGGTTTTTTCAAAAAACCTGATGAAAAAATACGGCATACCTTCAGCAAAATATGAGGTATTTGATGATGCCGGGAAGGCTCTCAAATATATAGAAACAGCACCGCTGCCCACTGTTATAAAGGCAGACGGTCTGGCGCTCGGCAAGGGTGTTATCATTGCAAAAACGCGCGAAGACGCAAAACGTGCCGTGCATAATATCATGGAGGACAAGGTCTTTGGCAGCAGCGGTGAAAAAATAGTAATCGAAGAGTTTCTCACCGGCCCCGAGGTCTCGGTGCTGTCCTTTACGGACGGAAAAACCGTAGTTCCTATGGTCTCATCCATGGATCACAAGCGTGCTTTGGACGGTGATAAGGGTCTCAACACAGGCGGCATGGGCACAATAGCGCCTAATCCCTATTACACGCCCCGGATCGCAGAGCTTTGCATGGAAAAGATATTCCTGCCAACGATAAACGCCATGAACAGCGAAGGACGCACCTTCAAAGGCTGCCTTTATTTCGGGCTGATGCTGACGCCGGGAGGTCCTAAGGTCATAGAATACAACTGCCGGTTCGGAGACCCTGAAACGCAGGTCGTGCTGCCGCTGCTTGAAAGCGACCTTTTTACCGTAATGCGCGCCGTTACAAACGGCACATGCAGGCGCCGACGTTCGCTTTAAGAAACGGCGCCGCAGCCTGCGTTATAATGGCGTCGGGCGGCTACCCCGTAAAAATACGAAAAAGGGCTTTGAAATAACCATGGATGCCGACACGGCAGAGCATGTATTCGTAGCCGGAGCCGAGCAGAAAAAGCGGCAGGCTTATAACCTCCGGCGGCAGGGTGCTTGGTGTGACCGCCACGGCTGAGAGCCTTGAGCAGGCAATCGCCGCCGCATACGAAAGGGTACAAAAGATATCCTTCAAAAACGCCTTCTACCGTAAGGACATAGGCAAAAAAGCGCTAGAAGCCGGAAAGGAAAGCTGATATGGTATACCGTATATTTACCGAAAAGAAAAGGAAATTTGCAGCCGAGGCTGCTGCCCTGCTCTCAGATATAAATACACTTTTGCAGATAAAAAGCGTAACCGCACTGCGCATCGTCAACCGTTACGATGCCGAAAACATAACAGAGGAGCTTTTCCGCTACGCGGTAAAGACCGTTTTTTCCGAGCCGCAGCTCGACGATACATACGAATCTCTTGAAAATGACGGTGCCGCTGTTTTTGCCGTTGAATATCTTCCCGGTCAGTTCGACCAGCGTGCCGATTCCGCCGCCCAGTGTATAGGTCTTATATCAAAAGGCGACCGTCCGCTCATCAGAACGGCAAAGGTATATATGCTGTACGGCGATTTAAGCAGCAGCGAAATGGACGCAATAAAAAAGACATGTCATAAACCCGGTTGAGTCGCGTGAAGCAGCCCTCGGCACCTTTGATACCCTTGCCGCCGAATACGATACACCGACGACGGTCGAAACGCTTGACGGATTCTGCCGCCTTGATGAAGAGAGGCTCGAGGAATTTCTCAAAAAATATGCCCTTGCGATGGATAAGGACGATATAAAATTCTGCAAAAACTATTTTGAGTCGGAGCACCGCGACCCTACCATAACCGAAATAAGAATGATAGATACATACTGGTCTGACCACTGCCGCCACACCACATTCCTGACAAACATCGACGACGTGGTGTTTGAGGACGGGCTGCTGCAGAATACATACAACGACTACATACGCATAAGAAACGAGCTTGGCAGAAACAAACCTGTGTGCCTTATGGATATCGCGACCGTAGCCGCCAGATATTTAAAGGCAAAAGGCTGCCTTGACAACCTTGATGAGTCCGAGGAAATAAACGCCTGCACCGTAAAAATAAAGGTCAATGTTGACGGCAATGACGAGGATTGGCTGCTGCTGTTCAAAACGAGACCCACAACCACCCGACCGAAATAGAGCCGTTCGGCGGTGCCGCGACTTGTATCGGCGGAGCTATAAGGGATCCCCTTTCCGGGCAGATCGTATGTTTACGGTGCAATGCGTGTCACCGGTGCTGCCGATCCGCTTAAAAGAGTGTCAGAAACCATCCCGGGCAAGCTGCCGCAGAGAAAAATAGTTACCACCGCGGCGGACGGATATTCCTCATACGGCAACCAGATCGGTCTTGCGACCGGGATTGTTGACGAGATATACCACGACGGATACGCGGCAAAGCGCATGGAAATCGGTGCCGTTATAGCGGCGGCACCGGCAGCAAACGTAAGGCGTGAAAAGCCTTTGCCCGGCGACGTTGTAATTCTCCTCGGCGGAGCCACAGGCAGAGACGGCTGCGGCGGAGCCACCGGATCATCAAAATCACATACTGCCGACTCTTTAAAGACCTGCGGAGCCGAGGTTCAGAAGGGCAATGCACCGGAGGAAAGAAAGCTGCAGAGACTGTTCAGAAACCCGGACGCATGCCGCATGATCAAGCGCTGCAACGATTTCGGTGCAGGCGGCGTTTCGGTTGCCATAGGCGAGCTTGCAGACGGCTTGCTTATTGACCTTGACGCGGTGCCGAAAAAATATGAAGGACTTGACGGCACCGAGCTTGCAATAAGCGAATCGCAGGAAAGAATGGCTGTCGTAGTATCAAAGGACGATGTGGATAGCTTTTTGTGGCTTGCCGACAGTGAAAACCTTGAAGCCGTACCTGTTGCAGTGGTTAAAGAGGAGCCTCGCCTTGTAATGACATGGAACGGTAATACAATAGTAAGCATAAGCCGCGAATTCTTAAATTCAAACGGAGCCGAAAAACATATCACCGCACATGCGGTAAAACCGCAGCCGTTTGAAAAGCAGATAAGCGGCAGCTTCCGTGACAACTACATTGCCCTTGCAGGCGATCTCAATATATGCTCGAAAAGAGGGCTTTCCGAGCAGTTTGACTCAACCATAGGAGCAGGAACGGTGCTCATGCCGTTCGGCGGAAAAAAATCAGCTGACCCCGTGCAGGCAATGGTACAGAAAATATCGGTCGAAAAGAAGCACACCGATGACTGCTCGCTTATGGCTTGGGGCTATAACCCCTTCATAACCGAGAAAAGCCCTTATCACGGCGCCTATCTGGCAGTTGTCGAATCGGTCTCAAAGCTTGTTGCGACCGGAGCCGAATTCAAAGATGTGTACCTTACATTTCAGGAGTATTTCGAGAGGCTCAGAAAAGACGAAAAGCGCTGGGGCAAACCGCTTGCGGCGCTGCTCGGCGCTCTGAGAGCGCAGCTCGACCTTAAAACAGCATCAATAGGCGGTAAGGACTCCATGAGCGGCAGCTTTGAAAACATCGATGTTCCGCCCACTCTTGTTTCCTTTGCCGTCACGACCGAAAAAACCGGCAACATCGTGTCCAACGAATTCAAGACCACCGGCAATAATGTATACCTGCTGGCACCGCGGTACGGCAGCGACGGTCTGCCAGATACGGCTTCCCTTCTGAATGTATTTTCACGCGTCACGTCGCTTTTGCGCTCCGGCAGGGCTGTTTCGTGCTACACTCCGACTATAGGCGGCATTGCGGAAGCGGTGATGAAAATGTGCTTCGGAAACTCGCTTGGCTTCAGATATGCGGACAGTACCGAACTCGATATCGTTTTTGGCTATTGTTACGGCGGATTCTTGGTCGAGGCAGCCGAACCTGTGGACGGCGCCATGCTTATCGGAGAAATATGCGATGCACCCGAAATATCATGGAGAGGGCAAAGCTTGACCTTAGCATGCTGCTCGGTGTTTACGAAAACAAGCTTGAAAGCGTTTATAAATGCAATATAAAGACCCATGAAAGCAGTATAAAAACATTCTCATATAATACGGAAAGCCGCGTATCATCGGCGATAAAGACCGCAAAGCCTACGGTTCTGATACCCGTATTCCCCGGCACAAACTGCGAATACGACAGCGCAAAGGCAATGCGCGACGCAGGCGCCGAGCCCTATGTGTTTGTTATCAACAACCGCACGCCGGAAAACGTTGCAAGAAGCGTCGAGCAGTTTGCGAAAGCTCTGAAATCGGCACAAATAGTGTTTATCCCGGGCGGATTTTCCGGTGGCGACGAACCGGACGGCAGCGGAAAATTCATAACCGCATTCATGAGGAATGCCGCAATAAAGGAACAGATAGCCGATCTGCTCGATAACAGAGACGGGCTTATGTGCGGCATATGCAACGGTTTTCAGGCGCTTATAAAGTTAGGGCTTGTGCCCTACGGCAGGATAATCGATACCGACGAAAACTGCCCTACACTTACTTACAACACCATTCTGCGCCACCAGTCTAAAATTGTCAGAACGCGGATAGTCTCAAACAAATCACCCTGGCTGGCTGACACAAACGTAGGTGATATAGTAAGCGTGCCGATCTCCCACGGAGAAGGCAGATTCATAGCAGGCGAAGAGCTTATAAACCGCCTTGCCGAAAACGGACAGATAGCCACACAGTATGTCGACCAAAACGGAACGCCACATACGATATACATTTCAATCCAAACGGCTCGTACTGCGCGGTCGAAGGAATTACCTCACCCGACGGCAGAGTGTTCGGCAAAATGGGTCATTCGGAAAGGTACGCCTCCGATCTTTATAAAAATGTCCCCGGAAATTATGACATAGGAAATGTTCCGCTCGGCGGTAAAATACTTTAAATAAAGCCGTTTTCCAAACGACGCAGACTGTTACAGGCAAATTGGACAAAACAACAAAAGGCTTCGGCATAACGCCGAAGCCTTTTGTAGGTAAAAACGAAACTTCCGCCGGCACGGATGCCGGCAAAGCCCGAAGCAAGGAACAATTACTCGATGGTAACCTTGCTGCTCGAAATCAACTTTTTAGGATCATGCTTCGGAACGAGAACGGTCAGAACACCGTGTTCGTACTTGGCCTTGATGTCCTCAGGCTTTACGTCGCCGACATAAAAGCTGCGCGAACAGGCGCCTGCGTAACGCTCCTGGCGGATAACACGCCCCTTCTTGTCCTCCTCGTCCTTGTCAAGACCCTTCTCGGCACTGACGGTCAGATAACCGTTGTTGACATCAACATGGATCTCATCCTTTTCAAATCCCGGCAGATCAACAGCAAAGCGATAGCTTTTTGCATCGTCTGTCTCACGGATATCTGTCTTCATCAAGTTCCTGCCGTTCTTACCGAACAGCGGATCACGGCTGCCAAAGAAGCCTGTGCCAAAGAAATCATCAAACATATTTTCACCATAAATGCTGGGTAACATAAAACATACCTCCAATTTTTGATTGCTGATCAAATTTCAACGGTGCGCAAAGCGCACCGGAAATTGCTTTTAAAACTGTTTTCCAACGGCTTTTGCAAATCAAAGCCATTGCTTTTAATGTCAGACCCTGAACGCTCCCATGTTCCGATCGCACAACCTAAGCTTCAAAACTGCGCCGGCCTGATATCCGGTTTTTCAAAACCTTATTCAACTTACCAACCACATTGCTTATCATCACTCTTTTTTCTTTTTCTGAGCTTATTTTAGTCCTTTCCCCCTTGAAATTTCAACGTTTTGGGAGTATAATAATTATATAAGTTATTGTGCTATCTGCACAAATAGGAAGAAGGTCGGTTATGGATCAGATAAATTGGGAAAGCAGCAGCGTTGAAGCGCTTTTGACGGAATTTTTTGTACAGGATGATCTGAAAGCACTCGCGGCAGATGCCGGAGCACTGCTCCGATGCCCGCTCCTTGTACTTGACGATACATTTCATGTGACGGCACATTATCGACCGCTCGGGTTTTCGGATCAGCTATTTCAGGATGCCGTCTGCAGTGGCGAGATCACATATGAAGCAGGCGCGATCATAAGCCGGAGCGAGGCATTGTCGTCCGGCTCCTCCGACTATGTAAAACTTGAAGGCAGCGCCTTCCGCCGCCGCTTTGCTCCGCTGATCAGCTCGGGCGTACGGCTCGGTTATCTTATTTGTATAGATGTGGATGGACATCTCCAGAAAATTCCGCAGGACATCTGGGACAGGGTCGAACAAATCTTAGCAAAGCAGGCATTTATCGAAGCCAACAGGCAGGATAAACCGTTTGAAACCGCAGAAGACATCCTGATGCACCTTCTGGACGGCGGCTTTTCGTCGGCAGCATATTTCCGGCTGCAGATATCCGGCACATACCTTGCGGACCTTCATCCGTCCGGCTTTGCCCTTATTGATCTGACCGCCTGTCACAGCGAATACCAGGATAAGCAGCATTTAAAGGATAAACTTGACAAAAAGATCCCCTCACTCTCATTCCTTTATGTATCGGGGAGATATATTTCTTTTCCTGCACGGGAAGGAAACCGCCGCAAGTTTTTCCGAACTGGCAGAGGAATTCGGACTGAAAATGGTTATATCCGATGAGCTGAGCGATATCTTTGAACTGCCTGTACTTTATCGCACGGCACGCGAAGCGCTTGAGCTTATGACCGACAGCCGCTTTCACGGCGGAAGCGTATGTACCGTGTCTCAGCTTCGCACACCGCTGCTGCTGAAAAGTCTTGAAGGACACAGCGACCTGATTGCAAAGAGATCCGGGCGCTTGCCGCACACGATAAAAAAAAGGACACGCAGTATTGCGAAACGCTTTATCACTATCTGACCTGTTGCCGTTCGCTGAAAAAGACATGTGATGCACTTTTCACCCACCGCAACACTGTACTTTTACCGCATCCGCAGAATAGAGGATGACTTTTCCATTCCTCTTGACGATTCCGCCTCACATACAGACCTGCTGCTCGGTGTTTCACTGCTTTTGTTTGAAAAAAGCGGTCCCGATTTTTTTCTCCATACCGCAAATAAATACAGAGGGAACAAAGATCATGAAAGAAAACAGAAAACTGTTAAAAGAAGTATTAAACGATATCCGCCATGATATGACCGATGAAGAAGTGCTGAATCTGCTGGCGGACAGCAAGGTTTCGGTAAGGCCCGAAAGCGGAAAAGATAAATACACATTGGGACAAAGAGCAGCGGACACCATTGCAAAATTTGCCGGCAGCTGGGCATTTATTTTTTTCTTTCACCGGTATTCTTATTGTCTGGATGGTTGTAAATGTTCTGCTTGCGTCAAAGGCATTTGATCCGTATCCGTTTATCCTGCTGAATCTGGTCCTGTCTTGCGTGGCGGCCATCCAGGCGCCGCTGATTATGATGAGCCAGAATCGCCAAGAGGAAAAGGATCGCCGCCGGGCCGAAAACGACTACAAGGTCAACTTAAAAACAGAGATTATGATTGAGGATCTGTACGACAAGATCAATGCAGTTCTCACCAGACAGTCAGCGCTCGAAAAGCTGCTTAAAGAAAACGGTAACGAAGAAAGCAACCGCTGAAATATAAATATTTAATCTTGCAGCCAAAATGTAGAGAAACTAAACCTATACGATCAGCATTTGCCGACATGATTATCCGTAATGCAAAATCAAAGGCGATAGCGCGCAGTGACGACAACACATAGACCCGGCGCAGACGAACTTTCTCCTGGCTTTATTGCAAAGCATTACAATACGGCAGTATAATCGACATTTATACGGCATATATTTAAACAGCAATGCGGATGGAGTTGATCGTATGAGGAACACAGTTGATGAGCGCGCAATAATACTTGGTGAATATATTATTGAAAACGATGCGACCGTAAGAGCCGCAGCCAAGCAGTTCAAAATAAGCAAATCTACGGTACATACGGCAGTAACAAAACGGAACGGTTTATGTGGCTGGCAGCATAGGCAATATGAGAACGGCAAAACGTCAAAGAGATCTGAAACCCTTTGGGTTTTTGCTAATTTCTCTTGACATATCACGCCGGTGCGGCAATGCCGAATGAAGCGTTCTTTTTCATAGTCACAACCTCCGGCAAAGCCGGAGGCTTGAATAAGCCCTAGAAGGGCATTTTACAGGCCACACCCCTAAAGGGGCTCCGAAAGGTTCTGCCAACCGCATTACTTCTTCGGGCAACCCCTAAAGGGGTGTTTTATTTAGCCTACTTTGTCTTGCTACCCGTAAACGGGTCTATATATTCTTGAATGCTCATCTGGTCTGCCATTTCATCTTCTTGCAATTGGTTCCTTATGTATTCCGCTATTTGTTTTTATTGCGTCCTACGGTATCCACATAATATCCTCTTGCCCAAAAATGACGGTTCCCATATTTATACTTCAAATTTGCGTGTCTGTCGAAAATCATAAGACTGCTCTTACCTTTTTAGAAATCCCATTATTTGTGCTACGCTGTATTTTTTGGCGGTATTTCTATAAGCATATGAATATGGTCAGGACACGCTTCGGCTTCTATTATATTTACACCTTTTGTTCGCATAATTTTCTCAGAATTTTTCCTATGTCCGTTTTTATCTCTCTATATATTGCTTGTCTACGATATTTTGCTGCAAATACAATATGGTATTGACATCTCCCACTTAGTATGTTCTAAACTATTTATGTCCTTCTCTTTCATGGTTAGGACCTCCTTGATATATTTTTGTTGGGTTGGCGAACCTCAACTTCAAATATATCAAGCTGTCCATAGCTAAAGCCCACTGGCAAAGCCAGTGGTTGTCCTACGAACACAAACGCGGCTGCCGATGCTTTTTGCGCATCGGCAGCCGCCCATTTTTTGTTTTTTTATTCGATGAGCCCGCTTTCTTTCAGCAGGATCTCGATATCTGTACCTTTGACCTTTTAACGGCAATTTTCAGTATTTCCTTTTCGGCAAAGGAGAGGGGAGCTTCGCTTATTCCGTGGTGAATATGGTGTCGCGGGTCAATGTCGAGTCTCGGCAAACTGACCGATGAAAGCAAAATTTACGGCGCCGTCCGGTACCACCTTCGGACGGTCGGTTTCCTTGCGCGGCTGGAAGAAGGCGTTGATATACGGCATGAAGCAGGTTGTGGTGTTGCAGGCATTGTGTGCCAAATCATCAATTCTGTCGGTCGGCACACCGATGTGATACAGCCATTCGCGGCAGACCTCTTCACCGGTGCAGTCACGCATAGCCTTTTTCACATAATTGCCTTCCTTGTCGGTGTTAAGCGAATATAACCATACAAGCACCATATTCTTGTCCTGAGACTTGAACTGCGGCTGACGGTTGATAGTCCAGGAAAGATACCAGTTGTCGGTGCTGTCCTTAACGGTGACGATACCGCCGGTGGTTACCTTACCCGAACGCGGGTCGCGCTTGCAGATATTCATAATGTGATTTATTACCTCTTCGTCGGAGGTCGCAACGGTGGCACTCATCCAGTTAGTGGCGTCAACATCCGAGCAGAAGGTATCCGGATTGCCGTACTCGCCGTGCTCCGCCTGCGCGGCAATGGCCTTCCACATATCCCACGATTCGCCCGCACCGTTTTTAATGCCGGACAGGTCGGGCGTATGGGTCTGATCGCCGTAGCAGGAGGTATCTGTGCAGCAGCCGTTGGTGATGAACACAAGGTCGTCCTCAATCAGGTCGATAGTCTGCTCCTCGCCGTCCTTGACATAAACGATCCGCTTGGCAACCTTTTTGTCGCCTACGGTGTCAATGATAACATTCCTGACATCCATGCCGTACTCGATGTGCACGCCGTGCGATTCAAGATATTTGACAAGCGGCAGGATCATGCTCTCATACTGGTTGTATTTGGTGAAGCGCAGTGCGCTGAAATCGGGCAGACCGTCAATGTGGTGAACATAACGGCAGAGGTAGCGCTTCATTTCAAGAGCACTTGACCAGCGTTGGAAGGCGAACATGGTCTGCCAATAGAGCCAGAAGTTTGTGCTCCAGAAGGAATCGGGCAGTACATCGGATATCTTCTTGTCATCAAGATCCTTTTCCGGGGTCAAAAACAGCTTCGACAGCGCTAAAGCCGAGTCCTTGTCAAGCTCGAATTTTTTGTCTGTATGTGCGTCCTCACCGCGGTTTACGGTGGCGCGGCAGAGCGAATAGTTCGGGTCATGCTTGTTGAGCCAATAATATTCGTCAAGCACCGAAACGCCCGGAGTTTCAATTGACGGAACATCGCGGAAGGTATCCCACATAACCTCAAAGTGGTTGTCCATCTCGCGTCCGCCGCGCATAAAGAAGCCCTTGGTAACATCCTTTCTTCCGTCGCAACTGCCGCCTGCCAAATCAAGTTTTTTCAAGCAGATGAATGTGCTTCCCTTCATCTGCCCGTCACGGAACAAGATAAAAGGCGGCGGTCAAGCCCGCAAGCCCCGTACCTATAATGTAAGCCGATTTTTTATCTACGTCCTTCGGCTTTTCGGGATGCGCGAATGCTTCATAAGTTCCTGCAGAGTAATACATAACGAAAACCTCCTGTGTGTTTTTATTTATGCTTACATTATACCCATTTCGATGCGGCTTACAATGGGCAGAAAAAAGCTCCGTGATGAAAATTTCATCACGGAGCATAAGAGTGTAAAAAAATTTTTATCAAATCCGCTGAAATGATAAAATTACAGCGCAAAACGGGAAAGAGCCGCAGACATCGAGCCTTTAATCAGCTTTGCAAGCCTCTCCACAATAAGCTGCGGATCCTCGCGCATATCATCTCTGATCCAGTCGAGCATAAGCCCTATAAATATATATGAATACACCTGTGCGATGAACCTTTTATCCTCATCGCGAACGGTCATGCCGGATGATTCTTCGTCTATAACGCCCAACAGCAGATCATCAACCGGGGGTGTAAGATATTTTTCAACCTGCTCTCTGTGTACACAGCGGTAAACATTCATAATAAACGGCTTGTTTTCCAGCACGGCTTCAAAAATCTGCAGTAAGCCCTGTTGCCATGTATCATAGGTTTTCTTCTCATCAAGCGCATGTTTCGCATCTTCAAGACAGGACCATTCCACCAGATCATAAATATCCTTGAAATGATAATAAAAGGTCATGCGGTTGATTCCGCAGTCGTCTGCTATGTCACCCACTGTAATTTTAGTGAGCGGCTTTTTTCAGCAGCAGATTCTTGAGCGACTGTTCCAAAGCTCGTTTTGTTATCTGTGACATGGTGATTTGCGCCTCCTTAAGAACGTTTTCCGATTGTGCCGATTATTTTTCCTCATAGGTGAATGCTGCCAATATTGCAAATTCAAATATTGCCTTTTTATGAAGAAGGCCGTCCTTTTTCAATCGATCCATAAAGAAATCTTTGTAACGGAACTCATTATATCACAAAAAGCGGATAACTGCAATTATTTCTACTCGCTCGTGCTGTTTTTAAGATGTGTACAGAATAAACGGTGAATGTAACCGAGCCTACACCGAAATCCTGCACATCTTCGTTTCAAAGTTAGTTGTTCACGAGCAGCGTGAACGGTTCAAGCAAAACCCGAAATAGCGAATTGATTTTTTATTTCCGTTATGTCGGCAATATAACTTAACGAAGGCGTTCTTTGTGTGAATTTTGTTAATCACGGGTTTTCAGCACAGCTTTTTCGCCGTGCTGCAGTCTGTCGATAAACCCCAAAAATCAAGCTGAGATTGGGATTGAAAGTTTTTCAGCAAAGCAAAACAAGGAAAAGCGAGTAAATGCAGTATACAAGCGTGTTCTATTCCACCGGTGTACTGCATATTTTTTTAGTTCATGACGAGTCTACAGATGAATATAAAAAGGCATGTGATATAACGGATTCATGGGGCGAACCTTTGAACCGTTTTGAGAATGCAATTGTTTCTTTAGAAAGAAAAGACGGGCGCGGAGAAAAAGATACAAGTCAGGAAAGGCTCGTGAAATTGATTTGTCAAAATGAAGAAGAGCTGGGTTCCACTCTAACATAAAATCTCATATGTCATACATTTGGGTAACATATAAATTCTGCCGTCGTTGCGCTCGTAACAGCGGCGTTTTTTTATTGCTCACTGTGCGGTGATCTGTAAGGGGTATCGAAAGCAAGAGCCCTCTGATATGAGGCTGATGTTAGCTGTTTTCCTGACATCAAAGTCACAAAAGTGAATATAATCATATTTTAAGCAACTTTTAAACAAGTGATTTAAGAAAAAATATACTATAATAATATTGCTAACCACTTCCCTTTTCTTATATTCGCTTGGCGTTATGCCTTTATGGCGTTTGAAAAGCTTAGTAAAATAACTCGAATCGTTAAAGCCGCTTTCCAGTGCGGCATCTGTTACCGAAAAGTTGGAATGTATCATTAAATGACATGCGTTTTCAATTCTTAAACTGTTTATGTATTCTATAGGTGTCATTGAAGTGTAGTTCTTAAACAGCCTGCAAAGGTACTTCTCATTTAGATTGCCCACACGCGCCATATCGGCAAGGGTGACGTTTTCGGAAAAATTGCTTTCAGCCCAGTCAAGTATTTTGCTTACTGTACGATTTTGCTTTTTCCGACTTTGCCGGCGGCTCCTGATTTACATATCATTTCTTCCCTGTAAAACGAGGAAAACATCCTGTAAAGAAGTGAATAAATATTAAGCTCGTTGCCGGTCATCGGCTTGTCAAGCTCCTCAAACAACGCGTTTACGGAAATATATGTCTCAGGTCTTCCAATGACAAGCGGCGATATATCAACGGTGCGGTTTATTATCGTAATAATGTAGTTCCCTGCTATATCGTTTTTGTGCTTGCACAGCATATCGGGGTCAAAAACGACACATTCATATATGCAATCGTCCGGTTCACCGCGGTGGAGCGTTCCGCCCTGAATTATCAACTGCTCCCCGGCATTTACAGTATACGGTATATTGTTAAGAACATTTTAATCTTACCCGTTCTGACCCTTATAAGCTCAAGTTCTCTGTGCCAGTGAAGAGGCATAACATATTGTTCGTGCTTATCATTCACATAATAGTATTGCAAGGGGAAATCGTATTTTCCGTGTTTTTTCTTTTCGCTGTATTCTATGTATTTCAAAATACCACCCCACATCTGTATTTTAGAGCATCTTAATAGAATATTCAACAAAAACTAAGAGGTAATCAGCGTGAAAATCACGCTGATCACAATATAGAGACGGCATTCCCGTCGCCTTTCTATAAAAGGCATCCTCAAAACATACCTGATTAATCTCCATTTGCCGCTGTTGGAGATTATAGCAATCAAATTATACAATGTTCAGCGGCAGAATGGAGATTAATATGGCAGAAAACAGATATGTACAGGATTATCCGGTAATAGGTATTCGTCCTACAATCGACGGACGGCGCGGCGTTTTGGGCGTCCGTGAGTCTTTGAGGACCAGACAATGAATATGGCGAGAGCTGCCGCAAGGCTTTTTTCTGAAAACCTTAAATACTCAAACGGCGAACCGGTTAAGGTCATTATTGCGGATACCACCATAGGCAGAGTGGCAGAGGCTGCCGCCTGCGCAGATAAGTTCCGCAAGGCAGGTGTAGATATCACTTTGACCGTAACCCCCTGCTGGTGCTACGGTGCCGAAACCATGGATATGGAAAAGGATACAATTAAGGCGGTATGGGGCTTTAACGGCACCGAAAGACCGGGAGCGGTTTATCTTGCAAGCGTGCTTGCGACCCATGCTCAGAAAGGTTTGCCTGCATTCGGCATTTACGGCAACGATGTATGCGATGCGGACGACACCGGGATTCCGTCCGACGTAAGGGAAAAGCTTATCCGTTTCGGCAGAGCGGCTGTAGCGGCAGCTACAATGCGCGGCAAATCCTATTTGCAGATAGGCTCCATCACAATGGGCATAGGCGGCTCAATAATTGATCCGCATTTTATTGAGGATTACCTCGGTATGCGCGTTGAATCGGTAGACGAGGTGGAAATTATCCGCCGTATGACCGAGGGTATTTATGATGAAAATGAATACAAAAAGGCTCTTAAATGGTCTGAAAAAAGTACTGCCGTATGGGCTTCTGATAAAAACCCCTGAAAGCCTCAGAGAACCGATGAGCAGAAGAAAGAGGACTGGGAATTTACCGTTAAAATGTGCGTCATTATAAAGGACCTCATGAACGGCAACAAAAATCTTCCGAAGGGCTGCGAGGAGGAAGCGGTAGGTCATAACGCAATAGTCGCAGGATTTCAGGGTCAGCGCCAGTGGACCGACTTCTATCCTAACTGCGATTTCCCGAGGCGCTCCTTAATACCTCGTTCGACTGGAACGGAGCGCGAGAACCGTATATACTTGCAACCGAAAACGACGTGCTTAACGGACTCGGTATGCTCTTTATGAAGCTGCTTACTAATCGTGCGCAGATGTTTGCCGATGTAAGAACCTGCTGGAACGGTAAGTCTGTGAAGAGAGTTACAGGCTATGAACTTGAAGGTCACGCAAAAGAGGCAGACGGCTTTATCCACCTTATAAACTCGGGCGCCTGCTGCCTTGACGCAAACGGTGCGGCAAGGGATGAAAAACGGCAGCGCGGTTATGAAGCCCTGGTATGATATAACAGATGCCGATCAAAAAGGCTATAATGGATAACACCACCTGGAACTATGCCGATCTCGGATATTTCCGCGGCGGCGGATTTTCCTCGCGGTTTGAAACAAAAGCCGAAATGCCTGCTACAATGATAAGGCTGAACCTTATAAAAGGCTTGGGACCCGTGCTCCAGATAGTCGAGGGCTGGACTGTGGATTTGCCGGCAGAGGTAAGCGATACACTGTGGAAGCGCACCGATTACACCTGGCCCTGTACCTGGTTTACTCCGCGCGTTACAGGCAAGGGCGCGTTCAGGTCCGCTTACGATGTCATGAATAACTGGGGTGCAAATCACGGCGCTATATCTTACGGTCATATAGGCGCGGATCTTATAACGCTTTGCTCCATTCTCCGAATCCCGGTTTGCATGCACAATGTACCGGAGGAGAACATATTCCGCCCGGCTGCATGGAACGCTTTCGGAATGGATAAAGAGGGTGCGGATTACAGAGCGTGTGCAAATTACGGAGCGCAGTTCAAAAAAATAATCGGCAAATACAGGCGTTGTATGCCGATATTGCGGCACAGAAAATAACAAGGGCAATAAAAGGAAAGAGTCAAGCCGCTTTCCCCGGACGGTATTATACCGAAACTTATTGAGGAATGATAAAAATGAAATTTCAGGAAATAAGAGAACAAATATGTGATGTGTGTCATAAAATGTGGCAGCTCGGCTGGGTAGCGGCTAATGACGGTAATGTGTCGGTAAAGTTAGAAGACGGCAGCTTTTTGGTGACACCCACCGGAATCTCCAAAAGCTTTATAACTCCGGAAAAGCTTGTTATTATCGACAAAGATATGAATATCTTGGATGCCAAGGATAACTACAAACCATCGAGCGAGATTAAAATGCATATGCGCTGCTACACCGAGCGTGACGACATAGGCGCGGTGGTACACGCCCATCCGCCGACGGCTACGGGCTATGCGGTTGCAGGCAAAAGCCTTGATGAATACAGCATGATTGAAACCGTAATAGCGATAGGTTCAATACCGCTTACTCCCTACGGCACGCCATCTACAAACGAAGTGCCTGAGGCAATAGCACCGTATCTTGCAGAACACGATGTACTCTTGCTTCAAAACCACGGAGCACTGACTGTAGGATGCGACCTTATAACCGCATATTACCGTATGGAGACGCTTGAGCTTTTTGCGAAGATCTCGCTTAATGCACACCTTTTAGGCGGAGCAAAGGAAATCCCCGAGGAACAGATAGACAAGCTGTTATATTTAAGGGATAATTACTACCATGTAACCGGCAGGCACCCCGGCTATAAGCACTACAACTAATAATTACCGCTTTAGAAATTTACAGAACGGCTACAGCAGTTTTGTTTTTAAGCCTGTAAATTTAAAATTCCAATGTATTTATATTTTAAAAAGCCCGTGATCAACGGGCTTTTTTTTTAAAGTTTTCTGGGAACCAGATAAAATATAATCAGCATATTAACTGCCACGTAATAAAGAGTAATACTGTTATTTGTTTTCACATAGAATTTAGTAACGAAATTCGGGAGGGGCCGGGGATGAAGCAATCAAAGCTTAAATATCATTTTCACAACCCGAATCCGCCGGACAAGTCCGCTGAATACATATTGAAAATACTAATAATCGCCAATGCCGTAAAGGCTGAAAACGCTTTAAAATCGGCACAGGAAAAATTCAAATCAGCCGATAATTGTTGAAGCAGTTTTCGGTGAAATGGATCGGTTTATTGATTCCGTAAAAAACTTATTTAACAAAAAGCAGATTAAACGGTGTAAGTGCCCTGTTTAGTCTGCTTTTTTTCTCAAGCTTTATTTTGACGACAAAACACATAATACTACTGAGGTAAATCAAATGAACATTGCGGCATATTGCAGAGTGTCAACCGAAAAAGAAGATCAGCTTAATTCGCTTGATGCACAAAAAAGTTTTTTGCGGATTACACCGCCAAAACCGGAGATAACCTTGTAAGGCTTTATGCCGACGAGGGACTTTCGGGTACAAAAATCAAAAACCGCAGGGAGTTTTTGAAAATGATGTCCGATGCCGGGCTGCATTTGTTTGATATGGTGGTTGTTAAGGATATTTCCCGGTTTGCGAGAAACACGGTTGACCTGCTTCAAAATATCAGAAAACTAAGGGCACTCGGAATTGAAACACAGTTCTTGACCGCTAACATGACAAGTATGGGAAACAGTGAGTTTGTGCTCACAATATTCGGAGCATTGGCGCAGGAGGAAAGTGCAAACACCTCAAAGCGTGTTAAGTTCGGTAAAAAAATCAACGCCGAAAAAGGTAAAGGTGCCGAACCTGGTGTTCGGCTATGATAAAATACCGGGTGACTATTTTAATCTTTCAATTAACGTACGGGAGGCTCAGGTAATAAAACAAATATATGACCTATATATAAATTACGGGTGCGGCGCTGCGAAAATTGCAAATGTACTTAACGAAAACGGCATTAAAACCAAAAGAAACTGTCGCTGGAGCCAAAACGCCGTATGCCGCATACTTACAAACGAACTGTATACGGGAAAGGTAATAAACGGCAAGGAAGAGGTTGAGGACTTTCTGACCGGCAAACGCGCGGAACGCAGTGAATCCGAATGGATGATAACCGAAAAGCCGGAGCTTAAAATCATAGAACCGGAGCTTTACAAACAGGTAAGGCAGATTATGAGTGAACGGAACAGGCGCTTTAAAACGGATAGCATTAAGCAAAGCAACAAGCACTTGTTTTCAACCCTTATAAAATGCAAGGAGTGCGGCTGGTCGTTCCGGCGGAGCGTGCGTAAATATAAAAACACATATATTAAGTGGGTATGCTCCGGTCACAACGGCAAAGGGGCAGACAGCTGTCCGAACGCTGTAACGGTTGATGAAAACGAACTTATAGATGTTCTACAGAATTATTTCGTCGAATTACTTGCAAACAGAAAAAATGTTGTTAATTATGTTGTGAATGAATTTCGGCGGGTCTATAAGGCGAAGGATGAAAATATCTCTTATGAAAAAGAGCTTAAAGCCAAAATTGCGAAGCTTGAAAGCACAAGGCAAAAAATATATAGATTTATACACCGACGATATTATAACAAGAGCCGAAATGAATGAAAAAATAGGCGGCAGTAAAAAAAGAGTTGGAAAGACTTCAGGACGAGCTTAAAATGGTTTTGTACCATCTTACAAAGGAAGAGCAGTTAGAGGGCATATTAAACAATACCTTTAAGGAAATTGAGGATATAACAGATGTCAGAAATATGACAAACGCCCAGCTGAAAAAAATCATTCAGCAAATCGAGGTTGACAAATACGGCAATGTGGATATATATTTACGCTTATTCGGCGAGCTTGGCTTGGATCAAAACGTTCTAATATATGACAGCCGTACATAAAGATGTAACCGAACGTCTCAAAAGCAATGATCCGGTGCTTTGGAAGCAGGTAAATGTAGTGCTCCAAAAGAATAAGAAAGAACGCCATATCCGCGGCGGAATGGCGACCAGAAGAAAATATAAGGGAGAGTAGCATTTCTGCAGCTGTTTAAAAAGCTGCTCATTAAGTAAATACATTATATTTACCGGCGCATGGCAGGACTCAGCTCCTGCCATTATCATTATATGCCATGTAAAGATAAATTTTAGTTTAGCAACCGAAATACTGACTGATTTTTTTCGGTCGCTAAACTAAAATTTACTCATTATTAAAAAAATACGGCGGAAGATTTTTCCCGCCGTATTTTTATAAGCATCAAATTCCAATCGCTTCTCTGAGGGCTTCCGTTTTATCGGTCTGTTCCCATTTTACGCCCAGCTCCTCACGGCCTAAATGACCGTAGGCAGAAAGGCTTGAATAAATGGGCTTTCTCATGTCAAATGCATCGATTATAGCCGCAGGTCTCAAATCAAACACCATGTTTACTGCTTCCGATATCCTTTCGTCGGATACGATACCGGTACCGAAGGTATCTATCATGACCGAGACCGGATGCGCTACACCTATGGCATATGCAAGCTGTACCTCGCATTTCTTTTGCTATTTTCGCCTTTACAATGTTCTTCGCGACATACCTTGCGGCATACGCTGCCGAGCGGTCGACCTTTGTGGGGTCCTTTCCGCTGAATGCGCCGCCTCCGTGTCTTGAGTAGCCGCCGTAGGTATCGACTATTATCTTTCTGCCTGTGAGTCCGGTGTCGCCCTCGGGACCGCCTACCACAAAAATCTTCCGGTGGGATTTATAAATATCTTGGTGTCGCTGTCCATAAATCCTTCGGGAATCACGGCATCTATGACATGCTTCTTAATGTCAGCGCGCAGCGTTTCAAGATCGAAACATCGGCGGTGTGCTGAGAAGAGACCACTACCGCCTCAATGCGTACCGGCTTGTCGTCGTCATATTCGACGGTCACCTGCGTTTTGCCGTCCGGGCAAAGATACGGCAGGGTGCCGTTTTCTCTTACCTCTGTCAGCTTTTTAGCCAGCTTATGGGCAAGTGATATAGGCAGCGGCATAAGCTCAGGCGTTTCATCGCACGCAAAGCCGAACATCATGCCCTGATCGCCGGCACCGTTGAGGTTGTATGCATCATCCTCACCGTCCTTCAGCTCAAGCGAGCGGTCAACACCGAGTGCTATATCAGGCGACTGCTCGTCGATTGAAGTGACAACAGCGCATGTGTTGCCATCAAATCCCTTTGCAGGATCGTTGTAACCGATATCGCACACTACCTTGCGGACGATCTTCGGAATATCGACATAGCAGCTGGTCGATATCTCGCCCATTACATTGACTATACCCGTGGTGCAGAAGGTCTCGCAAGCCACCCTGGCATACGGATCCTTTTCAATTATTGCGTCAAGCACCGCGTCCGAAATGCTGTCGCATATTTTATCGGGATGCCCCTTCGTGACCGATTCTGATGTAAATAAATGTTTTGACATACTGTTCTCCTTAAAAAAACCTGCTTCCGACGGAAGCAGGTTAAAATACAAGCCTCATCTTCCGGTTTATACCGCTGGATTTAGCACCTTGAAAAACAGGTTGCCGGGCTTCGCAGGGCCAGTTCCCTCAGCCGCTCTTGATAAGGAATTATTCAATTTACTATAATATATTACCACAAAAAAGCCTTATGTCAAGTGCTATTTTTCACACGGTTTCAGTATCTGCCCTTTATTATGGGTGACAGCTGTTTATAGCAGGCAAAACAGACCGCCGCATCTATCATTCCCTTTATAAACGTGAACGGCACATTGAATATAATAAGTGCCTTAAGCAGCGTGTTTGCCGCAGGCAGTATTGCCGAATATGCCCCTACTATCGCCTCATACGGCATACCATAGAATTTTACATAAAAGGGATAAACAAAGAAATAGTTTGAAATTACACTGAAAATCGACATTGCGACAGCACCGGATATCACCCTAAAACAGCCCTGCCAAAGGTCTTTTTTTTACGCTTGTAAATGATACCTGCTATAGACACAAAAACGGCACCGAGAATGAAGTTTGAAAGCTCCCCTACTCCTGCCGACGATGTGTTGAACAGATGCAGCAGGTTTTTGAAAGGCACACGGCGACGCCGTAGAGAGGACCCAGTGCAAAAGATGTGATGATCGCCGGGATCTCGGAAAAGTCCAGCTTTATAAACGACGGTATTATAGGCAGCGGAAACTCAAGCAGCATGAGTATATAGCCGAGCGCGCTCATAATTGCCGTGACGGTCAAAGCCCTGATTTTTTTTACCTGTAGTTGTTTTCATAAAAATGCATCTCCCAAACTGTCGCCAAGGGCAAAACGAAAGCCCTGTTTACACAAAGGTAAACAGGGCGAAAATGCGGCACAATATAAATGTCGTATATCTTCTTTCATCCGGACTGTACCGTCGGCTCCGGAATCACACCGGATCAGCTTTTTAAGGCTCGCGGGCTTGAAGCGAAACGCTTTTTACCGCCGGTGGGGAATCTCACCCCCCCGAAGACATTAATTTTTTTTAATATTATACACTCAGGAAACTGTTTTGTCAATATCTCCGAAACAAATATAAATGCAAATATCAGCTCATATTATTGGAATAGGCTGACGCCTACGGGTAATAGGCGCAAAGCTGCATGAATTAAGGCGGCGAGCGAAACCGTACGGGGCTTTTTCTCCCGTCAGCCTAAGCCGTATTTATATGCTAAAACTATTATTATACACTGAACGGCAAATATGAGCGGTATTCCGAAAACAAATTTGTTTTCTGCGTTTTGTGGTGAAAAACATTCATTGAAAGGTACATAACTGCGCTGCCGCCGAGTGCGGAAAAGAGCATCAAGGTCGATTCCCGTATTCTGCGGCGCCCTCTTATGGCGTTCAGCTTGTCGATTATCACCAGAAAAAACGATATGACCGAAACCGCTATTATATATATAATAAAAAACATTTCTCTTTTAAACTCAAAAAAAATTCCTATCTTCAAATTCTTATTGTTATTTACAACATATTATACTATAATAATACATGTATAGCAACTGTAAACGGAGGTTATTTTATGAACGGTGAATTCACCTTGAAAAAATCTGTCATTGTTCTTGTAGCGTCCGTGCTATCGGTTGTTTATTCGCTTTCGGTCATTATGTGCTCGGTACTTCAGTTTACCGGCAGTTCCGTTTTGTCCGGTAACGCTTCGTCAAATACCATGACTTCCGCATTTGACACCGCTGGCTCTTCAAGGTCGGACAGCTTCAATGTAAGCTCGTCGGATGCATCGTCGGATGCCTCATCCGACCCTCTGCCGGCGGAAGTAATAACTCCGCCCGACGAAATGCCAAAAGAGCCTGATAATGATGTGAGCGAGCCGTCTGTTCCGGTCGTAGCACCGCCGAAAAATGATGACGGCAGTACCGCCCCACCGGAGCCGTCAGAGCCGACAGAACCGCCAAAGGCTGTGCCGTCATCCTTTAAAAGCGGCATATGGTATACATATTATGAGCTTTCATTTATAGGTCTTGATGAAAACGCTTTCAGATCAAAGATCAATAAAATGTTTGACGATGCGGTAAGCACCGGCACTACCGATGTTATATGTCATGTAAGACCGTATGCCGACGCGTTTTACAGATCGGCTTATTTCCCTGTGAGCTATTACGTTTCAGGCTCGCAGGGGACCGATCCCGGATATGATCCGCTCCAATATATGGTCTCGGCTGCACATGCGAGAGGACTAAAAATACACGCGTGGATAAACCCCTACAGGGTCGCCAACAGTGACAATATCTCAAAGCTGTCACAAAGCAGTCCAGCCTATAAATGGCGTACCGACGGCAACAGCGATACCGACCGCAACGTTATATCATGGGGCGGAAAGCTGTATTTCAATCCCCGGCAGAGCCGAGGTCAGGAAGCTTATAATAGACGGGGTCAGGGAAATAGTTGATAATTATGATGTTGACGGCGTACAGATAGACGAGATTACTTCTACCCCACCTCACCTGGAGCGACCGAAGAATTTGACAGCACCGAGTACAACGCATATAAAGACAGCTCGGGCGGCAATTATCTTTCTTTGCCGGATTGGCGGCGTGCAAACGTAAGTGCGCTTGTATCGGGCATTTACAGTGCGGTCCACGCTTCCAAAAGCAATGTTATATTCGGTGTAAGTCCTGCCGCCAGTATTTCAAAGGATCATTCGGACGCAAACTACAACAGTCATTACGCCGATGTGACCATGTGGATGAGCAATAAGGGTATATAGATTATATTGCTCCACAGCTTTATTTCGGCTATGAATATAAGCTGCAAAGTTACAGATTCAATAATCTGTTGTCGTTATGGACCTCGCTTCCGAGAGCCGATGGTGTTGAAATTTACATTGGTCTTGCGTCATACAAGGTCGGCACGACCGATGCCGGAAGTCGGGAATGGATCGAGAAAAGCGATATTTTAGGCAGGCAGGTCGAAGACTCGTTTGCCGCCGGATGTAACGGCGTAATCGTGTTTTCATATTCGTCGCTTATGGATAATAACAGCCTTAAAAAAGCGGAAAGAGACAGCTATGTGGCGGCTGTAAATTCTGTCAAAAGCCGCATAGGTTAAGCATAAGTTAAATTACAGGAGATAAAAATGCAGCAGATCAAACATATCAATTACCGTGTTATATTGCCGATTTTATTGTCTTTGGTTGTGGCAATAACCTGTTCGGTTTCAGCAATATTTATTGTCCAAAAGGAAAGAAGAACCGCTCGTCATCAGAGGTCGATCAGCCGACAGTTTCGGAACCGTCGATTTTTGATAACGTGTACTACGAAAAATCAAAGCCCAAATTCAACAGATGCGGTACCGTTACAGTCGGCACCGATATACTGCGTGACGGCAAGTCGCTTGACGCCTCATCTGCCGAGGTCGCCGACCTTGTAAAATCGGCTGCCGCAGACGGATTTGACGCTCTGAACATCAATGTAAATACCGAAAACGGTCTTATATTCAGCACATCGGATGCCGACAGTCAGTACGACGGGCTGCTCCAGTACATAAACAGCTGTGCAAAGCAGTACGGCATGACCGTTGCAGCTACTATCGATATCTCAAAGCTTGCCAAAAAAAGCGTCACCGATCATGAGGATATCCAGTACATATGCTCAGTTCTGTCCAGTGAAAAGCTGCTCGATCACATTGATATGCTGATCATTTCGGGTGCAGCGATGCCCTATGATGCTGACACAGCACAGGAAAGCACGGTTTCTGAGCAGGACAGTGCAACAGTGTCTGAAGTTTCGGTCGCCGATGCTGATCTTTCGCTTGCTATGAGATATTTTTACCGCGCTGTCGCAAAGGTCAACAGTTCTCTTTACACCGGCGTTTTGTGCGACGGGCTTTACACTGCCGCCGGCGGCAACAGGATCGACGGTATAGAATACATGCTCGACGATAAAAAAGCGGATATACTTACCTGGAAGACCGACGGATATACCGACTTTTTCTTTGTGCAGATCCCATGGTCGACCTCCGATAAAACACTTAATTTCAGGGACGCGGTAACGTCCTGGAGGGATGCTCTCGGCAGCACATCCGATGTGTTTATGAATTGTCATATTCAAAGCTTGGCGGTGATGGCGACTGGAAAAAACCGACCAGATACTTAATCAGCTTATGTGCCTGTCCGAGCTTTCCGTAAACGGCTTTACATTCGACAGCTATTATAAATTCATGGCTGACACGACCGAGAGCAGAAAGGTCGTTCTGAAATATTTAAGCGGCGCTTTACAAAGCGATTTCGTACTCAAGGACCTTACCATGACCTCCCCTGCCAAGACGGCATTTACAACGAGCGAAAACTTCTGCGCGTTTATCGGTGCGTCTGACCCCGAATTTTCAATAACCTTCAATGGAAAAGAGATCGAGCGCAACGAGCTTGGTTATTTCTCATTCGACGTTGATCTTGAGCTTGGGCTAAATACCTTTGTTATAGAACACAAAGGACAGAAAACGGAGTACAAAATAACCTACAAGCATACGATCATCAAGTCCATAAGTCCATCATCGGCGCAAAAGCTGGACGGCGGCTCGGTACTGACCGTTGAGGCTGAGGCGGTTGCCGGCAGCACGGTCACCGCAAAACTGAACGGCGAAACCATAACGCTCACGGAGTACCCGGTGAAGCTTGAAGACGGGTCTGGAGCAGAATACAGCAGCTATCTCGGCAGCTTTACCATGCCCGTGAACTATGATAAAAACGTTTCGTTAGGTAAAATAACCTTTTCCGCCAACAGCCCCAAATACGGCAAAGATTCGAAAACCGGCGGCAGCGTCACGGTGTTAAAATCAGAGCGTCCGGTAACGCCGTCGAAGCCTGTAACACCTGAGGGCGGCGATTATATGGATGTCGGCAGCACATATGTTGCCGAGGTAGTGAAATACGAGGCTGAGACCTTCAACGGCAAGGATTTCGGCGACTTTTCAAGACCGACCAACAACTTCCTGCCTCTCGGTACCGTAGACTATTGTTCGGATACTACCATCAGCTACGGTTCAAGCAAACTCCGCAGGCTGCGCTGCGGCAAAATGATGTATGACACACACAAAGGCGTCGACAACATCAAGGTATATGCGGCGGAGCTGCCCGATCACAATGAGGTGAAGATTGCAGGTGTAAATGACGGCGGCAGGCACACCGAAATAACGCTTGACATTCTCTGGAAAGCGCCGTTTAAGCTTGATCTTCTGAATCAGGATTATATCGGCAGGACAGAGACCGGCGGCGACGGCAGGGATTACAGAATAACCTCTGCGACATATTCTTATGTTGATATAACCTTCAACTATGCGACAGTATTTGACGGTGAGGTCGTTTTTGCCGAAAGCAATCCCCTCTTTAAGAGTGCCGAATGGATAAAGGGTAATGCCGACTGCACTCTGAGGCTGCATTTAAAGCGCACCGGGCAGTTTTACGGCTGGTCGGCAAGCTACAACTCAGAGGGTCAGCTTGTGTTCAGCTTCCTTAATCCTGCCAAAATAACAGCCGCCGACAATGCTTACGGATATTCTTTGAGCGGTGTTACAATAGGCATTGACGTCGGTCACGGCGGAAATGACTGCGGAGCAGCCAACGGCAAGTTCTATGAGTCGAATATGAATCTGACACTTGCGCTCAAAGCTTAAGGCTGAGCTTGAATCGCTCGGCGCTACGGTCGTCATGAACAGAGAGACCGATAAAACGCTTGATAATGACGAACGCATGCTGATAATGAAACGTGCAAAACCGGACTACATGATAGCGATCCACCGCAATTCAGCCGGCAGCGCAAAGCCAAACGGATTCAGCGCTTATCATTATAACGCGTATTCTTCGGTTGCTGCGAATCTTATACAAAAACACCACCGACAACGCAGGGCTTTATAATGATTCGATTTGGTCAAGTCTTAAGTGGCATAATTACTATGTCCTGCGCGGAGTCAGCGAGTGCCCGACCGTTCTGACCGAAAACGGATTTATTTCCAATGCTTCCGATCTCGAGAAAATGAGGAGCGACGAATTCAATACGAACTGTGCCAAGGCGCTGACCAGAGGCATAGTCCAATATTTTGCCTCAATACAGTAAGCGGTATCGGTATCCCGAAGAATACGATCCGTAAAACGGCAATATAAATCGGCAGGAATTTTGATATGCACCCCATTTGTTAGACAGTATGATATAATATCTAACAGATGGGGTGCATATCACTACGCTCCTGCCGATTTTTCTTTAAGCCGGTTATTAAATTTTAGTTTATTGACACAACGAGTATCTTGATAGACGTAGGGCAGGGGCACGGGCCCTGACTACAATGTGAAAATCAGTTTTTATGTTTATTATCAAATAGCTTTGAAATTTAAATTTTCTGTTTTGTCGGAAGCTTTTCTGCAAGTATTGCGGCAACGGTCACTGCCCTGTCGCACTGCGGCTCCTTTTGCCGCAGCATATATCGCTGCCCATTTCCTTTTTTAAAGGCATCGGCAAGCTCTCTGCAAACCACGAGCGCCTTCTTGCGGCTTTCTGCCGGATCGTCACCCCGGCACTTCAGAGACACAACATAAAGCGCCCCCAAAAGCGCGCCGCAAACCGCGCTGTCCCCTATCACCGAATGATCAAATCCCGAAAAGCTCTGAACCACCGTCAGCTTGTCAAGCGAAAGCTCATCGCAAAACGGAAGTGCTACTGCCTGAAAGCAGTTGCAGCCTTTACGGTAAAGCTTGAGCACTTCGATTGTTTTTTTTACTCGCCACCTCTTGATCCTCCCGAAAATTATCTGTGTGATTTTTTTACATCATACATAGCATTATCGGCTGATTTCAAAGCCTGTCAGCATCAAAACCGTCGCCGCCCGACACAGTCGAATAACCGATACTGACCGCAATCTCATACGGCTTTTTGACTCTTCTGGCTGATTCGCTTACCGCGCCTGATATGCGGCTGCTCAGAACTTCAGGCATATCCGGATGGGTATCTATACCTATAACGGCAAACTCATCACCGCCGTATCTTGCATAAAACAGTTCATTGCGTGGGTAAGCCTCGCGGCATACGCGCCTTATTGCCCCTGCGACAAGCATGAGGGCGCTGTCGCCCTCGGCATGTCCGTAAAGATCATTGATCGACTTGAAATTATCAATATCAATGATAAACACCGTAACACTTTCGGCTTTTGCACTTCTGACTGCAAGATACCTGTCAAATTCTTCACGGTTGTTTATACCGGTGAGCCCGTCGGTAGTTATACGGTCATTTTGACTTTCCAGGAAAATGAGAAGTATAGATACGGTGAAACCAACCTGCGACAACGTAAGACCGTAAATACAAAACTGTATCACGCTGACAACGACCGGCGGCGCTATAAACAGCAGCAAGCTCAGCAGCTTGTTCCGTCCGAATTCGTTTTCCAGATATTTTATGTTTTTTATGAGAACAGCCTCGGCAAACAAAAGATATCCCCAGCAAAGAGCCGGAATGAGGTATGCAAGCAACTTCCTTGAATAGACGTTGCCGGCAAGGCTGAATGCAATTTCAGTCCATGGATTAGTAGCGAGCAGACATATCGCCAAAACGGACGGCATCAGCAAAACAAACTTCCTCACCCTGCCCGAAAGCAGCCTGCCGGCCAAAAGGCTGTCAATATATTTTACCCATAAAAGCGTTATAATGAGCGGCATGCCGATATAAGCAGCATTGCTCACCCAAAGCACGGGTCTTGCGTACGGCTGTGAACTGCCCCTGAAAATAGCCGCGACCATATCCGTAACACAATAAACGCAGGTGAAAATGGCCATGGCACACCAGGTTTTATTCGAGATTATTCTGTTTCTATGCCCGACAGATCTTAAAAGCAATATCATAAGTATGGTGATACAGATGATATTGGTCTGAAGATAATAAGCGAGATACATTTATGTCACCGCCGTAAATTCTTCAAATACTGTTATATGAAAAACAACCTAAAACAGGAAAAGCTGCTTTTCGATACAATTCAACAAATATATTATAGCATTCCGAATTCAACATATCAACGGGTTATTTCTTTGCTCAAGGTACAAATTTATACGAAATCGGTAAAAGCAGGGTCTATCGGCATGCAGTTTTCCGGCGCAAAAGCCTCGCTTTCAAGGCTGAGCAGCGCTGCAAGATCTATGGCATCGACCCCCATTTTTGTTATTGCCCTGTACCGCTCCGGCAGCTTTAATGCATCAGGATCCACGGAGCACCCACCTTTTCCGAAAACCGTTCCGGCTTCCACCCGGCACCGTAAGGGTCAAACAGCAGCTCACAATGATCTATTACCGATGGATATTTTGAGACAAACGGGCAGGTTCCGGTTGTCAGTATACAGCTTTCGCAAAAATCGTCAAGCTCAGCATGGGTTCTTATCCTGACCTCGGCAGCATGTCTTACAAGCGGCAAAAGACGTGTCGAATACCTGCCGAAAATATCATTGACCCCTACAGTCAGTCCAAGTCCCGGAAGTGAAAGCGCCAGGGACATAAACGACCTGAACAGCAGCTCTTCGCGGTAAGCGTCGGAAGTAAACGACGGTATTTTCCGTGATCTATACCGCGCGCAAAAACAACATCTCCGTGAAACGGCCGGACGGCTCTTTGCAGCCTCAGCTGTCCTACCGAGCGTCCAACCGAAATAATACACATTTCGCCATCCTTGTTTATCGACACCGAATGTTTTTTGCCGTCATTTCTCAAAACTACTACAGCAACCGTTTTTCTCACCCCGTATTTTTTTATTTTATATAATAATACGGCAGTATGACGGCATGTATACCGGCATTGTATTTACTGGCGGCAATGGCGTTAAGGATGGATTTTAAAATTTTTTCTGCAAATAATAAAAAAGACTTGCAATTTGTAGGCAGCTTGTGTATAATAATAGAGCGTTCTACATCGCGGGGTAGAGCAGCTTGGTAGCTCGTCGGGCTCATAACCCGGAGGTCGTCGGTTCAAATCCGGCCCCCGCAACCAACAAGTAGCACCGAAAAGATATCGGGGCTGAAAACCCAGAAACCACAACGGTTTCTGGGTTTTTTTCATGCCGATTTTAAGGTGGAATTCAAAAGATATCATTTCCCAAAAACGACCTTTGGGGGAGGACTTGAACTAAAAAGTTGTATCGCAAGTGCCGCTTGACAAAATCAAGTGACATATTCTTTATTTTTGCAAGACTTTCTGTTATAATCAAAGCAGACAAAAGGAGGCGCCTTTTATGACAGTTGGTGAAAAAAAATTCAGAAATATAGAAAAGACCTCGATTTATCACAAGAGGAACTTGGTCAAAAATTGCTTGTAAGCCGACAGACAATTAGTTTATGGGAAAAAGATCAAACCGTCCCTACGATTGACAACTTAATAAGATTAAGAGAAATATTCGGTGTTTCCGTTGACGAAATATTAGGATTTGAGACTATAGAGCAAAATAATGAGATTTTACCTAACGAATTGTATCGGTTCACCTTTTCAAAGGAAGAATTAAGTGAAATATACCGCTTACAAAGAAAAAGTGTTTATAAAAGCCCTCTAATTTTCACCATACTTTGCATTTTGATGATTTTGTTTTTCATTGGATCATCTGCTCCGGACGTTATGATTGGTTTTGCTTTCGGTATGTTTTTTAATCGGTGCTGTTTCGCATATTAAAGGAATTCGAGCATATAGTAAAGCATGGAAAAACAGCACAGAACAAATTTGCAAATCAGTATACGAATATAAAGTTTTTGAAAATTATATACGTGTTAATATCTATCGCGAAAACGAAAGAATTCGTGAATCAAAATGTTTCTTTACGGACATTGAGCAAATTCAGCAGTTTGGCAAATGGCTTTTCTTACAATTCGGTGGGCAATCGTTTATTATACGAAAAAGCGATTTGAAAGAAAAACTCCGCATTTTATTCATATATGTATAAAAACCCATCAAAAATAATTGAACCCCCAGTTTCGAATAAGTGGAGAACGATATCAATCACTTTATTCGTTGCTTCTCTTTATCGATAATGGGTGCGTTGGCTTTGGTTGGGGCAGTATCAAATGCAAATGGGCTATTTGTTGAAAATATGTGGTTATTCTTCTTGTTAACGCCTATTCCAATCACATCAATTATTTTTGGCTTTGTTTTTAAAATCAAAAGGGATACAAGTACAAGAAAAAATATAATAGTCGGGTTTATAATGACATTTTTTTCTTTGTATATATGGCTTGTTTACCTTTATGTTTTAATGATATCTTTTTCGGTGCGACATGCCAATGAAAAAAGCAATTGCATTTTGCAATTGCTTTTTTTCAATTATATTCGCCTTACGGCGAGAGGTATTGCTGTGCAGTGATATCCGGCGTTGCCGGGTGATATTCGCTTCGCGAGTGTAAGGGCGAATATAATATAACTGTGAGCTTTAGCGAACAATATCACTTTTTGCCTATGGCTAAAAATATCACGCCGAGCACAGCTCGGCATATCACTGTCCCTTTACAAATAGGAAATATTATGATATATTTCATTTAGGTGATGAATAATGTCAGACAGCATTTTTCGGTGTAAATCAAAGGACTTTGCAAAGGAAAAATTGTATTTCTTTGCCGTGATATTAAAACCAAAACGAACTGAAATGAACCGTTTTGGAACACTTGTCAGGTGGACTTGATATATGAAAAAAATATTTCAGAAAAAGACCGTGCAGCTGCTCGTCCTTGCCGTTGTCGCCGTTCTCTTATCGGTACTTTTAAATATCGTGATGGACAAAGCGTACAGCGACTGGATCCCTGCTGATGCAGTGATAACCGGCTGGAGAAGCGCAAAGGGCATCCGGCACATTCTGTATTTTGAATACAGTGCGGACGGAGCTTTGCACAGCGGACAGGACTCCTTGCGTGGAAATTTTCCGAAAGTAAATACAGGAGATACCGTTACCGTGTGGTATGATCCCGATAACGTGACGCGCGTCATGATTGAGGACACAAAGCCGGACGCCGGACTGTGGACCTACGCTCCGTTTTTCTTTGCGGTTCCGACAGCGGTTTTTATAATCCGGCGAAAATGAGATTTATGGTGCAGCGGTTTATAAATGGTCAGATGCTGAAAAAAGAGCCTGTCACTTTTTGTGACAGGCTCTTTTTTATCGGTAAATTACGACTGCCGGTTGTTTCAGCGCGCGGCTCTTTTTTTCTATCTCGGGCTTTAATATCTCCCAGAAGCGGTCGGCTATCATTTCCATTCCGAGGTCGCCCGGATGGTTGAACTTTCCGTGAGAGTCCTCCCTTGCCCTTATATCGGTAAGATCGGCATAGGCGTCGCCATACTTTTCGGCGACCTTTTTTCTTCTCGGCGTCAAGCACCGGACGGATGTAAAATCCGTCGGATATAAGAAAGAACGTATTGCCGGTGTCAAGCGCATTGCGCAGCGCCTCAAATGCCTCGCCGAATTTACGTTTAGGATTTTCGCAGACGTCATATTCCTTGCTGACGTTTGCTCCGAAAAACATTATTACCACGTCGGGCTTAAATTTTATCTGCTGACTGTAATACACAGCCGGGTCCATATCGGCAAATTCATGCTCAAAGTGTGCCACCTGAAGCAGGCCGAATGCGGCGTCTTTATCTATCTCGCCAATGCGCCTTTCAAGAATGTGTACATAGTCCTTATCTATGCTCGACGCAGCCATGCCGCAGTCGTTTGTCCAGCCTATCTGAGGCTTCGGTGCATGCTTGGTTATCGAGTTTCCGACGAACATCACCCTGACACCGCCGCCCTCTTTGTGCACATAAAAATCTCCGGCGTTCTGATTTTCAACCGGAACTATGTTTTCCTGCAGATCTTTCATATCCTCTACCTACATTTCCACAAAATATCCCATAACACCGAACCACTTTTTTCGCACTTTCGATCCCCTCGGCGGCATGTGACGGTGCCGTCGGCTGAAGATCGTTGGTGAGGTAATCGGCAGTTGCAAGTCCGTGCGGACCTGTGGGGTAAATGTGCATTTCAAACGGTATCTTATAGCTTGCCAGTGCCTCGGCATAGAAAATGCTGTTATATATCGGCACGGCGTTGTCCGACGCGGTGTGCCAGATAAATGCAGGCGGCGTTTTCGCGGTAACAAGGCGGTCGCATGAGAATTTTTCTATTTCTTCCGGTGTGCGCTCACTGGTCCCAAGCAGCGCGTTGAAGCTGCCGTTGTGTGCAAATTTCGGGTCAGCCGTTATGACCGGATAGCACAGCACCGATGCGTTTACAGGCTTGCTTTTCGGGAACACCGCTCTTATCTCGCCGCAGCCATACCTCGTGGAATAATGTGCCGCAAGATGACCGCCGGCTGAGAAGCCGAGAATGGCTATCTTCTCTGTGTTGCAGTTCCACTTTTCGGCGTTTTCATAGATAAGCTCCATGAGCGCCGCCACCTCCCTCAGCTGAGTGGGAAAACGGTGCGGTCTGCACGAATATGTAATGACAAAAATATTGAATCCGAGATCCAAAAAATTTAACGCTATGGGTTCCTTTTCACGCTGTGAGCATCCGCAATATCCGCCGCCAGGACAAATGACAAGACAAGGTCTTTTTTGCATTCTCGCGGTGCATTTCAGACATGTTGTACGGCAGATACATTTCGACCGTCGGGTCGCAGCCGTCGTCGCCTAAAAACGGGTAATACTCTTTAAGGTGTATTATTTCATGCTCCATAAAAGTTCCTCTTTTCCGGACTTGCAGTCCTTTCTTTAAGGGTATGTTACCACCATAATATACCTCTGTCAAGCCGAAAATATAGAGTTTTGACGGCTTATTTACTTGAAAATTGTGCAAAACAGTATATAATAGATGTATATATTGGCTTTAGGAGACGCATATGAAACTGCTTGCAATAGACGGTAACAGCATAATCAACCGCGCTTTTTACGGAATAAAATTGCTTTCGACAAAATCGGGACTGTATACAAACGGTATATACGGCTTTATGAACATACTCGGCAAGCTCTGCGACATGGAAAGTCCGGACGGAATTGCCGTTGCCTTTGACCTTAAGGCGCCGACCTTCCGCCACAAGGAATATGCCGAATATAAAGCCGGCAGAAAGCCTATGCCTGAGGAGCTTCGCGGTCAGTTTCCGCTGCTGAAAAAGGCTATTGACGCTTATGGGCTATACCTGCATAGAAAAAGGAAGGCTTTGAGGCTGACGATATTTTAGGAACGCTTGCACATATATGCGAGACCACAGGTAACACCTGCGTTATTGCCACAGGTGACCGGGATTCGTTCCAGCTCGTATCCGACAAGACCCATGTGCTGCTGTCCGCCACCAAGGCTGGCAGACCGGAGATCACAGAATACACCCCGGAAACGATAATGGAAAAATACGGTGTAACACCGCCGCAGATGATCGACATAAAGGCACTTCAGGGCGACGCGTCGGACAACATTCCCGGCGTCGCCGGCATAGGTGAAAAGACCGCCGGTGAGCTTATAAGAAATTACGGCAGCATCGACCGTATCTATGATGAGCTTGACACACTCGATATCCGCGACAGTCTGCGTATGAAGCTTGCCGCAGGACGCGACATGGCGTTTTTGAGCCGCAGGCTTGGCACGATATGCCGAACAGTACCTATAGAGGCCGATATCGAAAGCTACAGGATCGGTGATAGAAACGACCTTGAACTGGCGAGGCTTCTGCATCAGCTCGAGTTTTTCGGCATGCTGCAAAAATTAGGTCTTGAAAATATAAAAATCGAGCAGGAACCGACAGCTGCGGAAGAATTTGTCCGCAAGGAACCCGACCTGCTGCTCAAAGAATATGCCGGCGGCAGGCTTGACGCCTTTGCAGGCGACGGCATCTCACTCGCGTTTGAAGGCAAGGTCTGCACAGTTTGTCTTAATGATATAAAAAATATACAAGGCAATCGGCTTTATATATATGACTCAAAGCATTATTACAAGGAGCTTTTGAAGAACGGCAACAAACCGTCGGTGGTCGCTTTCGACACGCAGCTTGCCGCCTATCTTATAAACCCGTCGGCAAAGGATTATGCTCCTTCCCACCTCGCGACCGAATACGGCGTAAACGTCGCGGTATCAGACGACTGCACCGAACAGGAGCACTGCGCCGCCCTTTTGCCATGCCGTAAACCGGAAGCTTGAAGCACAAATTGAACAGACCGGGCAATCCCGGCTGCTTTCCGATATTGAATTGCCTCTGGCGCTCGTGCTTGCAAAATGGAACTTGCCGGATTTTCGGTTGACAAAGCCGGCATAGAGGAATACGGCAAAGCATTGTCGGTCCGGATAGAAGAGCTTGAAAAGGCTGTCTGGCAGGAGGTCGGCTATGAATTCAACCTGAACTCCCCTAAGCAGCTCGGCGTTGCTTTATTTGAGTCGCTGGGACTCCCCCTGCCGCAAAAACCAAAAGCGGATATTCCACCGGTGCCGAAGTATTGGAGGATCTTCGCAGCATACACCCTGCGGTCGATCATCTGCTGCAGTACCGCACCCTTGCAAAATTAAAATCGACATACTGTGACGGTCTGCTGTCACAGGTCGCAGACGACGGCAGGATACACTCTACCCTTAATCAGACCGAGACCAGAACCGGCAGGATAAGCTCTTCCGAGCCTAATCTTCAGAACATTCCAGTCCGCAGACCCGAGGGGCGCGAGATGCGAAAGCTTTTCAAAGCACAGGACGGGTATGTACTGTGCGATGCCGACTATTCGCAGATAGAGCTGCGCGTCCTGGCGCACATAGCCAACGACAGCAACATGATAAACGCCTTTAAAAACGGGATCGACATTCATACCCTTACCGCAAGTCAGGTCTTTGGCGTGCCGGTCGAAGGCGTCACTCCCACAATGCGTTCGCGCGCAAAGGCGGTCAATTTCGGCATAGTCTACGGCATAGGCGCGTTTTCGCTTGCTAAGGATATCGGGGTCACAAGAAAGGAAGCCGCCGCTTATATCGACGGATATCTTGCAACCTACCCCGAGGTAGATAAATACATGCACCGCGTAGTGGAACAGGCAAAGGAGGACGGCTTTGCCTCCACCATGTTCGGCAGACGCCGCCTGCTCCCCGAGCTTAAAAACTCAAACGCCATGTTGAGGGCATTCGGTGAACGAGTGGCACGCAACATGCCGATACAGGGCACAGCCGCCGATATAATAAAGATCGCCATGATAAGGGTCAACGACCGGCTTGAAAAGGAGCTGCCCGACGCGCGCCTTATTATGCAGGTACACGATGAACTTATAGTTGAAGCGCCAAGAGATCAGGCAGAAAAAGCCTGCCGCATTTTAAAAGAGGAAATGGAGGGCGCCGTAAGTCTGTCGGTTCCTCTTTTCGGTTGACGCGCACTTTGGTGACACATGGTACGACGCAAAGGGATGATATTTCATGACCGACTCTAAAAAGGTTATAATATTTGTCTGCACAGGCAATATGCCGCAGCCCCATAGCGGAGGCGCTTTTCCCTGCGCCGCCTTAAAAGGGATGGCAGGGATGATATAATAACGCTGTCACGCGGGCTTTCAGCCGCAGGCGGAGAGCCGGCGTCACCACTGGCTGTCAGCGCCATGGCAGCTTACGGGTGTGACATTTCTGCACACCGTTCGGCACCTCTTACAGAACGCGAGATAGCTGCCGGCGACCTGTTTGTTTGCATGACAAACGAACACGCTGCCGCCCTTGCGGTATGCGGCGTGCCGGAAGGAAAGACAATAGTGCTGTCGGTACCCGACCCGTATGGCGGCACTGCCGACGATTATATGGCGGCAGCGGCAAAAGATCGATTCACGTCTGGAGGATATTTATGGACTCCTCATATAATATAGTCGTTCGCCCTTTGAGTGCAGAGCTTTTTTCCAAAAGCGGCGGCGACCGAGCGTGAGGCTCTCGGCAGCGAGGGCTGGTCTCAAAAGGCGATAGCCGATACCGTGGCTTTGAACGGTACATATTTAGGTGTGTTTTTGACGGTGAATATGCAGGCCATGCAGGCATGACAAAGGCTGCCGACGAAGGATATGTCACCAACATCGCCGTAAAGCCAAAATTCAGGCGGCGCGGCGCCGCAACGGCGCTTATAAAAGCCCTTTTAGGTGAGTCCGAAAGGTCGAAGCTTGCGTTTTTATCGCTTGAGGTACGGGCATCAAATACTGCCGCTGTTTCGCTTTATAAGAAATGCGGATTTAAAAAGGCAGGCTTAAGACCGAAATTTTACCGCGATCCTTGTGAGGACGCGGTCATCATGACCTATTATTTTGAAAAGGAACCAAACCTTTATGAAAATACTCGCTATTGAATCCTCGTGCGACGAAACGGCGGCAGCCGTCGTCGAAGGGCGCACGGTTTTATCAAGCATAGTTTCGACCCAGATCGAGGAGCACAGGCTGTACGGGGGCGTAGTACCCGAAATAGCGTCAAGGCGCCACACCGAGGCTGTTTCACAGGTGGTAAAATCTGCGCTTTCGGATGCCGGTCTTAAATTCACCGATATAGATGCCGTTGCCGTGACCTTTGCGCCGGGACTTATAGGTGCTTTGCTGGTCGGCGTAAACTATGCGAAGGGTCTTGCCATGTCGCTCGGTGTGCCGCTTATTCCGGTGCATCATTTAAGAAGCCACATAGCCGCAAATTATCTGTCCGATCCAACTCTTGAACCGCCGTTTCTTTGCCTCATGGTATCGGGCGGCAACAGCCTTATAGTCAAGGTAAACGGATACACAAGCTTTGATATAATAGGAAGAACTCACGACGACGCCGCCGGAGAATGTTTTGACAAATCGGCAAGATCGATGGGGCTTACGTATCCGGGCGGAGTGATGCTTGACAAGACCGCTACGACAGCCGACCTTAAAAAATATCCCATGCCCTGGCCGCATGTTGACGGCTGCGAGCTTGATTTCAGCTTTTCGGGGCTTAAGACCGCCGTTATAAATCTTACGCACAATGCCGCGCAGAAGGGCGAGGAAATAGACGTGCCGGTGCTTTGCGCCACGGTAAGACAGCGCGTCTGCGACATTCTTATCACCAACACGATGAAGGCGGCAGAGCTTACGGGGCTAAAAAATAGTCATTGCCGGCGGCGTTTCCGCAAACTCGGAATTAAGACGGCGCATGCGTGACGAATGTGACAGCCGCGGTTTTGAGCTTTATTATCCAGAACTTAAATACTGCGGCGACAATGCGGCAATGGTCGGTGCACAGGCGATATATGAATATAATTCCGGCAATATTGCAGGGGTGGATTTAAACGCTCAGGCAACTTTGGATATAGACTATAGGGAATAAATCTATAAGGGGATATCTTAATGAAAACAATAGCTCTCGACAATGAAAAGCTCCGTTTCCACGGCAGGTGGAGCGGCGACAGTCACAAAATGACCGGATACTGGTGCAGACCGTACCTTGAATTTAAAATTCAGGGCAAAAGCTTCGGTTTTTCGACCGAGGGCGATTCGGCTGTATATTCCGTAAAGCTTGACGGCGGTATGCTGACCAACTGCTCACGCAGCACCGGTTCCCTGACCTTCTATATGCAGGACGACAAACCGCACACAATAAGGATAACCGGTAACAGCACCGAGCGGCCGCTTATAATAAAGGATCTTGTGATCGACGGCAGCCTTTGCGAAATGGAAAAGCGCAGCAGACATATTCTGTTTATAGGCGATTCGCTGACCGCAGCCAACGGTTATTCGGCGGTCATCCCTGAGGAGATGGACTGGGACTACACCTGCGTTGCCCTCGGTGGATTGCCGCTTTGCGACGGCAGGGGCTACTATTCCCTCCCGGAAAAGGAAAAGGATGCGGTCCGTACCGGCATGGAAACTGCCTTTTACAAGCTCTGTCCTCCGTCGGTCGCCATAAAGGATGCACCCGATTATGACCTTTCCCTTGCCGAAACGCCGGACGATATTTTTATAAATTTGGGCACGAACGATGCGCTTATAAACGAGGAAAATGCAAAAGGCTACCTCGAAGTTTACAAAGAATTCGTTCCGAAAATAAGACAGCTTTACCCGAACGCAAGGATATTCCTTCCCTGCCGTCTGCCGACAGTGACACGAAAATGCGCCTTGGCACTATAGAGTCAGCGGCAAAGAATATGGAAGCAACCCTTGATAACGTAAAATATATAGACACGCGCAGCTGGAACATTGAAATAAGCGGCGACAATGTTCATCCCACCGCCGCCGGATATGCCGAGTATGCAAGGCGTCTGATAAAGGCGGTCGGATACAGATAACGGCAAAAATTTAAGCAGGAGATGTATCATCTCCTGCTTTTATGTTATCATCATATATTTTCTCAAAACAGCAATATACCGTAGCTTTCAAACAAAAAGTCCTCAACAACATCCTTCAGCTGGCAAAGCTCAAGGTCACTGCGGTCCATATTTTCAACGAGGTTTTTCATTCTGACAGAGTCCTCGGACAGTCCGGGAATAGTAATAATATCGTTTCCGCTTTTGCCTCTCACTCCGTACATTTTGACCGGCAAACCGTCAACTCTCTCGGTTGATGTAGTCATAGAGTACTTCGCATTTCTATAGTTGTACATATAAGTATTCATCAAGCTACCTCCAAAATGTTAATCAAATTCACTCTTTGAATACATTATAGCACTAATTCGACAAAGTCAACACATTTTGTGAATATTATTCACAAAATTTAAGCGATGAAATCAATTCCCCCCGGGGTTGTCATATGCATTTCTATATACCTCTATGAGAGCAGCCCCTTTGTATCCGTCATTTTCGAGCCTTGATAAAAAGCGCTTGCAGGTCGTAATCTCCGTTTCCCGGCAGCATACACTCAGTGGTGCTGCTGTGGTCGCTCAGGTGAACGTTTACTATATTTCCTTTCATGGCGTCGTATATGACCGACGGGTCAAAGCCTGCTCTTATGCACTGCTTGACATCAAAGGTAAACTTTATCCGTCGTTTGTAAAGCGCCTTATCCGCGTATATTTTCCGGCGTTGACGCGCGGAAGCGGTTGACGTTTTCGTGTGTGACCGAAACGCCGTACCTGTTTGCCGACCGGTTCATGAGCATCAGCCGCTCACAGTAGCGCTCCATAGATAATGTGCCGTGTATTGAGTCGCCGTGCAGCACTACATATTTTGCGCCAAGCAGCGCCGCCGTCTCATAGTATTGCTCATAGAACCGCAGGGTTTCCTCTGTCCTGCGGTTATATTCCGAAAAAAGAAAATATGGCTCTGCCACCGATCCGCACGGATGAACCGACACTATTTCCGTACCAAAACCGTCGGCTGTGCATTTTAAGCGACGCACGTTCTCAGGTTTTAACTCGTCAAAGCTGTTGAAAAATATTTCAGTAACCTTAACGCCGTTTTTGCAAAGAAAAAAGCAGCGCTTCCTCGGTTCTCATCGGGTACAAACTGGCTGTGGAGATGCCAATCCTCATTTTTCCACCTCTATCGGAGTGACAAAAACCGTGCGGTTGGTCTTGTATATGACCATACCCGGCTTTGCCCCTGCCGGTTTTTTGACGTATTTCACCTTAGTATAATCTACCGGCACCGACGATGAATTTGCCGCCTTGGAATTCTTAGCCGCTATCAGTGCAGCAAACATGACCGTGCTTTCCGGCAGCTCGTTTCCGTCAGACCGCACTATAACGTGCGACCCCGGTATATTCTTAGTATGGAACCACCAGTCGGTTTTATCCGCAATTTTCAGCGTCAGTTCATCGTTCTGGCGGTTGTTGCGTCCTATAAGCACCTTAAATCCGTCGGGCGAGATCATTTCTATAGGATTTTTCCCGGCATTTTTTCTTTTATTCTGCATGTTGCCGCCTCTTATATATCCGGCAGCAGCAAGCTCGTCCCTTATCTCGCGCAGATCCTCAGCCGTTTTGGCTCTTTCAAGCTCATCCATTACACTTTCGATGTATATAAGCTCCTGCCTGCTTTCGGCTATAAGATCGCCCAATACCGCCGCGGCATTGCAGCTTTTTGTATTCCTTGAAATACTTCTGGGCATTCTGCGTCACCGACAGCGAGGTGTCAAGCGGAACACGCTGCAGCTTACATTCCGGATCATAATAATTCGGCACATCGACATACGGCACGCCGCGCAGACTCTGATCACCATAGGTTTTGAGCAGCTCACCGAGTATCCTGTACTTTTCCCCATCTTTGCAGCGTGACAGTTCCTTTTCCCCTTACGGCAACCTTTTTTGCAGCCCTTGCATGCAGGTTCTTCAGCAGTCTTACAAGATCCGACGCCAACGCTTTGAGCCGTTCGCGCCGGTCGCGTTCGGCATAGACTGTCTCAAGAAGTGCCGAAAAGTCTTCAAAACTCTTACAAACGGCACTGTCCCCATACTGCGTTATACTGCGGTATGAAAATTCAAACGGTACGCCGTCCGCGCCAAGAACGGCTGTGGGCTGAGGATGCGTAATGCTGTTTTTAAGGTCGTCAAGTGCCCGGCACAAAGACTCCCTTTGACTGCCGCCGATTATTTTTACATCGGCTGCGGTATCGATATGAGCCAATGTGCATATCTCCCGGGAGATCAGCGGCGACACACCGTCCAGCACATCTATCAATGCGGTGCAAAGGCTCCCGTCCCTATTAATTACCGCATCGGCAAGAAAATGTGCGGAATTTTCGGTCACACTCAGCTTGCTTTGTCTTTCAGGTTTTTCGTAGATAGCACCCGGCTGTATCATCCTGCCGCCCGACTCTATATCCGAACGCCGCAGGGCGTCTATTATCCTGCCGTCCTGTCTTATAAGTATAAGATTGGTCTGCTTTCCTATGAACTCAGCCGCAAGGCGCACCTCTGACCGGTCGCCCATTTCGTCGGTTGCCAAAAGTATGAAGGTCACCATGCGCTCAGCACCGTCGTCACCGACCGACAAAAACCTTGCGCCTGACAGATGTTTTCTCAGCAGCATGCAGAACATCGGCGGCTGAGGCGGATTTTCGGGCGTACTTTCGGTAAAACAGACGCGCGGCGATGAAGGGCGCACCGATAAAAGCAGCTTTTTGCCACGCCGGACGCTCTGAACAAAATCACGACCTCATCCCTTGACGGCTGAAAGATCTTGTCTATCCTCGTGCCGTCGAGTACGTCTGCTATTTCCTTTTTTACTTCGGTTAAAAATATTCCGTCCTGACCCATTATTCTTCTTCACAAAGCAGCCTGTCCATCTGTTCAATAACCGAGAGAAGCCTGCTGTATCTTTCCTTTTTCAGTATCTATAGAGGATATATCGTCCGATAGCTTGGCGAGTATCCTTCTTTTTTCGTGATATGTATTTTCTTTCCTGTTCACCGATATTGCGCGGCAGCATGCCGACATAGTAAAACAGCGGATCACATTCCGTCCTTACACCGGAATAAACCGCCTTTATTATTGTATATATTCTGCCTGCCGATGTCACGGCGCGTTCTTCCGTTATTGGGAACCCGTTTTCCGTAAGATATTTTCTAAGATCCTCAGCCGAGGTCATTGGCTGCAATATAAGCTCGTATCTGCTGTTCTTTATCCAATCGCAGCCGGACAGTATTTTAATTATAAGGTCTCCGCCCATTCCGGCTATTACGAATGTATCGGCGTCATAAGGACCCACAGCCGCAAGTCCGTCGCCTTTTCTGACTGCAACATTAAAAACGCCCGATCTTTCGATGTTTGCACGGGCGTTGTTTATAGGTCCGTCCGACACGTCACAGGCGATGGCGGACGGCGATATTCCGGACTTTACAAGAAGTATCGGAAGATACGCGTGGTCGGAGCCTATGTCCGCCACGCGATCTCCTTTGCGGATCATCTCCGCAATCGTTGCCAGACGGCGATCTGCCGCCATTACTTGTTCTCCAGATAGTTGTTGAGCTTGGCTATGAGCTCATCACAATCGGTTCCGTGAACGGCACAGGCGTCCTCAACCGACTCTCCGCGTGATGCCGGGCATCCGAGGCAATGCATGCCTATCTCAAAGAAAAATTCTGCTGTTCCTGCATCCATATCGAGTATATCGCCGATGCACATATCCTTTGTAACCTTCATGATTCATCCTTTCCGCCGCAAATACGGCAAGGCAGCGAAAATACGCGCCTTAAAATTTATATTTATCCGCCTTGAGGTTTCTCAAGTCAAACCCTGATGCCTTATGGCTCCGGGTGTAACCTACAGTAAACCGAGGCAGGCGGCTGCCTTTCATTTAAAGACCCGATGCCGCAAATCTTTTTCCGGCAAGTGAGGTAAACCAACAATATATCGCCTCGCCGAGCTCCTGATACACCGGGTCACCCTCATGCGAGCACAGCATCGCAAAGGTCTGACCTATTCTGCGTTCGATATCGGCGCCGCGCCGGTAGGCGAGATAATAAAACGAGAACGCGCCCGAATCGCCGACCGCACCGTAAAGCACCGGCGACAGCTTTTCTATCTCGGCGTTGAAGCTGTTTTTGGCGGCTAAGGACACCACCGAGCTTGAAGGCATTTTCTCAAGCACGACCGTTGCGGCAAAGGTCATGAGCAGACCGCGCTGCACATCCATTTCTATATTGCCCCTTTTCTCGTCCTCCATTGTAAAGGTGCCCATTTTATCGACCACCTCGTGTGCTAAGGACACACCCAGTTCGCGCGCCCTGGAAAGGTTTCCGTTGGCGTTTTCCCTGTCGTATTCCTCCTGCACATCCGGGACGCTTTTTGTGTCAATACCGATCTTAGAGCCTTTCGGGCGGGCAATTTTTATATCTTCATCACACATCTTCATCCCTGCCTTTTAGCTTAGTTTAAGAATCCTGATCAGTGCACACTGTTTTTGTATGCCATCAGCGCATTTGCCAGCTGATCAGGACATGAGGTCTGCTTGAAACCGCATTTTATCCCCTTGGTTTTTTCTATTATATCGTCGATCTTCATGCCGCTGCAAAGGCTCGATATGCCCTTGAGGTTGCCGTTGCAGCCGCCCTCAAACTAGACCGAACGTAAAATATCATTTTCAATATCAAGCGTTATCTTCCTTGAGCATGTGCCGCTTGTTTTGTATTCAAATTTCATTTCGGGTCACCTTTCCCTGAACTTGTTGCTTCTTACCGGATGGCGCAGCTTCCTGAGTGCCTTTGCCTCTATCTGACGGATGCGTTCTCTTGTGACGTGGAACTCTGTTCCGACCTCCTCAAGGGTGTGGCACCTGCCGTCTTTGAGTCCGAAGCGCAGTCTTATGACAGCTTCCTCTCTCGGTGTAAGTGTCTTTAAAACAGCGTCGATGTCCTCGTTGGTTATGGTCTTGAGCGCAGCGTCGTCCGGTGCCAAGGCATCCTCGTCGCGTATAAAGTCCATAAGCCGGCTGTCCTCCTCAGGACCTATAGGTGTTTCCATAGACACCGGCTCCTGAGCTACGCGCATTATCTCACGCACCCTTTCGACCGACATATCCATTTTTTCGGCTATAAGCTCCTCGCTCGGCTCGTGTCCGTTTTCATGCAGCAGCTGGCTCTGTACCTTTTTTCAGTCTGTTTATGGTCTCGACCATGTGGACCGGTATGCGTATGGTTCTTGCCTGATCTGCAATGGCTCTCGTTATTGCCTGACGTATCCACCATGTGGCGTAGGTCGAAAATTTGAAGCCCTTGGTGTGGTCAAATTTCTCGACCGCCTTTATAAGGCCCACATTTCCCTCCTGAATGAGATCGAGGAAGTGCATACCGCGTCCGACATACCTTTTGCAATGCTGACAACAAGACGCAGGTTAGCCTCGGTAAGACGTTTTTTTGCAGCCTCGTCTCCGTCGCCTATGCGCTTGGCAAGCTCTATTTCCTCGTCTGGTGTCAGCAGCGGTACTCTGCCTATTTCCTTTAAATAGACCTTTACCGGATCGTCGAGCGAAATGTTGTCCATGGACATGACCGTTTCCTCAAGCTTGTCCACGTCCTCGATATCCGCCATTTTGAGGTCTTCCTCGGTCGGCTCAAGGAAATCAAGATCAAGCAGAGGAGGCTCAGCCTCAAGATTTTCGGGATTATCCGGGATCTCGTCCTCTATTTCAAGATAATCATCCTTCTGATCCGAGTCGTCCTTGGTATAGCTGTCGTTAATGAGATTTTCCTCCGGCGTGGTCTCAGGCTCCGCATCCGGTATAATATCGTCATTAACGGCGGTCTTTTTTCTTTTTTCTTCCATGTTCAAACTCCCTATTCTCCCTATATTTTGACCCGATAACGGGCTTTTTCTCTTTTTTTTGCTGTCTGTCAGTTTTTTTGCTTTTCTGCCCATTCATCATCCGGCAGGCTGTCGATATTGCGGTCCGATAACGCCTCACGTTCCTCGTTTATAACCTTTATGCTGTCAAGCAACACCCTTTCGGGATTGTCCTTTCCGGCAGAACCGGTCATGATGCGAGTCACGGCACCGATCTCGTCCGGTGTGAAATCTCCGCCCAAAAAGCATAAGATCAAATTCTTCCGCTGTTTTCTATTTCCAGAATACGCCGGTAGACCCTGCGGTCAAATTCGGTAAGCATGTTGTCGGGCGGCAGCTCCTCCTCATCTTTAGATGCCAGATCAGGGTGCTTTATCAGAACGCATATGACCGCCTCCTCGGCTGCCGCGGCACGCCTGTGCTGCTGCTTTTCGGGGTTTACCACATCTCTTTCCATGCGCGGTCTTATAATGTTGTCAAGCTGTTTCTTCGCGCTCTTTGACCTTTGCTTTTTTGCAGATCGGCGGTATTTTTAAGCAGGACATCCTTTGAAACGCCGTATTTTTTTCCGAAAGCCTGCCGGCATAAAGATCCACAGCCAAGCTGTCATCAAGCTCGGCTAAAACGCCGCATGCTTTTTGAGATATTGCAGTCTGCCGTCGGGCGCGTCAAGATCGATCTCCTTTGCTGCGGTGTAAAGCCTGTATTCGATATCGCTGACCGTGCCCTCAAGCAGTGCCCCGAAGCGCGCAGCGCCGAACTTTTTATGTATTCGTCAGGGTCCTTGCATTCGGGCAGTCTCAGCACCCTTGCCTCAACGCCAACGCCGTCAAGTATCTTCATCGCGCGGTCGGTCGCCTTTTCGCCGGCTGCATCGGCGTCAAGCGTTATTACTACCTCTTTGGTGTATCTGCCGAGCAGCCTCGCCTGCTCCTCGGTAAACGATGTGCCGAGCGCCGCGACCGTGTTGCAGAAGCCTGCCTGATGCAGGCTTATAACATCAATATTGCCCTCTACAAGTATCATCTGCTTTGAGCAGCAGCTTTTTGCAAAGTTCATGGCATACATGTTGTTGCTCTTTTTAAACACCGGCGTATCGGACGTGTTTATGTACTTACCGCCCTGCTTTTTTCATTGCCCGGCATTGCCCTGCCGCCGAAGCCTATGACCTTGCCGTGGATATTGATTATCGGGAACATGACACGGTTACGGAACCGGTCGTATGTAAACTGCGTTTCGCTGCCGCTGCCGTTGGTCTTGTTTGACACCGCAACAAGGTCAGCCTGCCGCATAACATAGTCGGAAATGCCCTTAGAACGCAGGTGATCCTGCAGTGCATGCCAGTCGTCCGGAGCGAAGCCCAGTCCGAAATGCCGTATGGTCTTAGGCGTCAGCCCACGGACAGAAAATAGTCAAGTCCTGCCCTGCCGCCCTCACTCAAAAAGGTATGAGTGGTAAAACAGCGCCGCCTCGCGGTTAGCTTCATAAATGTCGTTCTTTAATTTGAGTTCCCGGTCGTCCTGCCCGTTTTCCGGCATACGGAGCCCTGCGCGATCGGCAAGCCGGCTGACAGCGTCCATATAATCGAGGTTTTCTATCCTCATTATAAATGTGATGATGTCTCCGCCCTGTCCGCAGCCAAAGCAATAGTACGACCCGTTTTCAGGATAAACGGTGAACGACGGCGTCTTTTCGTTATGAAAAGGGCAAAGACCCACAAGGTTGCTGCCGCGTCTTTTAAGCGCAACATAAGGCGATAAGACCGACTCGATGTCGTTTTTATACTTAAGCTCCATCAGGAACTCCTGCGGCAAAGCCATCGTATCACCACCTTTATATCTCACTCATTAATACTATTCGTAATTTTTTCTCTTTGTACTCTAAATTTTTTTCAAAAAAATCTCTTAAAAAGGGCGAAAAATCGTTTTTTTACTTCGCATGTCAGCTTTCCGGAAAATGTGTCGGTGATTTTTGCACAAAGACCGTCAAAAATGTCGAACGGGACCGAAAAAAAAGTAACTGCTGTCGCCGCGCCGTATTCCGTGTTTTGCACCGACGCTCCGTTGTCAGCCAAAAGTCGGACGACCCTGTCGTATGACGGATAGTCGCATGTTATCTTACATATCCGGCACATTTTCATGACCGCGATTCCTGCCGCCTCCATTGACATTTTAGCCGCTGCGGTATACGCGCGCACAAGTCCGCCCGTGCCGAGCAGCACGCCGCCGAAATATCTGGTCGTTACAATAAGGCAATCGACAACTCCTGCCGATCTTATGACCTCCAAAGTCGGCATACCTGCGGTGGAATGAGGCTCGCCGTCGTCGGAGCAGCGCGACAGTCCACCGTCTTTAAGCATATATGCATACACATTATGCCTTGCGCCGAAATTCTCCTTTTTGATCCGCTGAATATGCGCCGCAGCATCCGCCTCGGTCGTGACCGGTATGCACTGTGCTATAAATCTCGACCGCTTTTCCTCATATTCCGCCGTGGCGCTTTGTCTTACAGTTTTGTACTCTTCCATCCGTCCCACCACCCTTATATAAAAAACAAAAAAGCCGCAACTGAAACCCAGCCGCGGCTTTGCGATACACGAAACAATTATTTCGTTTCCATACCGAAACGCTTTTTAAATCTGTCTACGACCGCCGGTATCGACGAGCTTCTGTCTGCCGGTGAAAAACGGATGACATTTCGAGCAAATATCCAAACGGATATCCTTTTTTGTCGAACGCGTTTCAAATTCCGCTCCGCATGCACACTTAACAATCACCTTGTCATACTGCGGATGAATACCCTCTTTCATGTTGTCACCCCTCTCATTCGCTTCACATTAACAAAGGAATGATACCACACCTTAAACCAAAATGCAAGTGATTTTTAAAAAAACATTAAATTTTTAAGTTTTACTATGACAGCCATTTGTAAAGCCGGTTTTTGATGTCCTCGTAAAGCTCGACGACCTTGAATTTTGCAACATATTTATCGCTGTTTTTCACAACATCGGTCTCGTCCTCGGTAAGCACAGACGATATGTCTTTTCCGCCGTCAGACGCCGCAGGCAGACACACTGCCGGAAACATTACACACCACCAGTTGTGACCGCTGCCGTTTCCAATCACCACACGGACGGCCTTGTAGGTCCCGGCAGGCAATGTAAAATCATCATACTCCCTGTTTGAGAACCACGCGTCGCCCACCGACACGGTGACCTGGCTTTTGAGCCGAAATCACGGATGGCATCCTCGGCGGTGCGCTGCAAGAGATTTATGTTTTCTCTGCCGCAGCCTCTGCATCGGCTTCGCTTATACAGCCGTCAAACACTTCGGGCGATACAGCCAGCAGCCTGTCCCTTACAAACAGCTTAAGCTCCTGATCCTTTGCCTCGTCGGAATTGGCTATTATGTGCATCCTCAAAACGCTGCTTCTTATTCCGTCGCATTTCGCGCCGAAGCCTGCAAACGAGCAGGCTGCCGCAAAAAACAAGTCCGCAGGCAACTGCTCTCACCGCCATTCTGCGGTCGATGTTTTTAAGTACGTTTTCTATTATATGTGCTGCTTTCAAAGTCAAAATACTCCCTTCGAAATTCTGAGCTCAAAGGAAGTATTACCTTTATTTTCCTGTTTTATTCGCAAAGATGTCTTTGCGGCTCGCAAATATAGACCTCGCAGCCGCCACACTTCAGTTCGTCTGCCGCACCGGCAGCAGAACGCCTGTCATTGAAGATACCGAAAACCGACGGTCCGGCGCCGGACAATCCGCTGTACAATGCGCCTTTCTCATACATGACCGCCTTTGTTCCGCTTATAGCGTCCCCAGAACAGACAGCCTCAAAGCAGTTGTAAAGGTGACGGCTGACAGCTGCAAGGTCGCCCGTTTCAAGACCGTTTATTATGCTTTTTGTGTCCGCAGTTTTTTCTAAGCTCAGCCCGTCAAGCCTTTTATACATTTCGCCTGTCGAGCCTTTTTTCGCCTTTCTTTGCAATAACTATGTGACAGTCCGGCAGATCGGGCAGCCGCGTAAGACGTTCGCCGATGCCCTCCATAAGCACCGTACCGCCTGCCATGCATACCGGAACATCGGCGCCGAGCTTCAGCCCGATCTTATATAATGTATCCTTATCAAGCGGTCTGCCGTACAGCCTGTTCAGTGCCGAAAGCAACGTTCCGGCATCGGTACTGCCGCCGCCAAGCCCGGCGGTCACGGGAATGTTTTTCCTTAAAACTATTTCAGCATCGGGCGCTATGCCGGCGCTTTCGAAAAACAGCTTTGCCGCCATAAAGCACAGGTTGTCCTCTGTTTTGATATTTTTATTGCTGCACGAGAACCGCAAAGCCCCGATACCGGTAGTTATCTCAAGCTCATCCGCAAGCGACACCGACTGAACTACCGAGCTCAGCGTATGGTACCCGTCATCACGTTTTCCGGTGACGGCAAGCGACAGATTTATCTTAGCGTAAGCCTTGAATATCTCCATAACATCCGCTACCTCAATCCGTTTTCGGAAAGAAATTCGCCTATACGGTGCAGCGCTTCTTTGATATGCTCCACGGAATAGCAGTACGAAGCCCTGATGTGTCCCTCACCGCTCTGTCCGAAGGCGTTGCCGGGAATGACCGCCACCTTTTTTGAATAAAGCAGCTTCTCGCAGAATTCCTCAGACGACATTCCGGTTGATCTTATAGACGGAAAAGCGTAGAAAGCACCCAGCGGTTCAAAGCATTCAAATCCGAGCGTGCGGAACCCGTCAACTATAAGTCTGCGGCGCATGTCATATTCCTCTACCATGTTTTCAATATCGTGTCTGCCGTTTTTTTGACCGCTTCGATGGCGGCGTACTGCGATGTAGTCGGTGCCGACATTATGGCGAACTGATGTATTTTGGTCATCTGTTTTATGACAGGAGCCGGTCCGTAGGCGTAGCCCAGCCGCCAGCCGGTCATTGAATAGGTCTTGGAAAAGCCGTTCACAACGACCGTTCTTTCCTTCATGCCGTCGATACATGATATCGAAACATGGCGGTCGCCCGTGTATGTCAGCTCTGAATATATCTCGTCCGATATGACCATAATATCGGTTTCTCTCAAAACAGCCGCTATCGCCTCAAGGTCGCTTCTCCATTATAGCGCCTGTGGGATTGCCGGGATACGGCAGTATGAGTGCCTTTGTGCGCGGTGTTATGTGCTTTTGAAGCTCATAAAGGGGTCAGTCTGAAGCTGTTTTCCGCCTTGGTCGGCAGCGCCACGGGTATGCCTCCAGCAAGCCTGCATATAGGCTCATAGCATACAAAGCTCGGCTCAACAATGAGGACCTCGTCGCCCGGCGACACTAACGTGCGGACAGCGGCGTCGATAGCCTCGCTGCCGCCAACCGACACAAGTATATCGGTCTCAGGATCGTATTTCACTCCGGTGCGGTCGTTTATATATTTTGAAATGCAGGCGCGCAGCTCTTTAAGTCCGCGGTTTGAGGTGTACCTTGTCTTGCCGTTCTGCAGCGACACTATACCTGCCTGTCTTATATGCCACGGCGTCTGAAAATCCGGTTCGCCGACGCCAAGTGATATTACATCGTCCATTTCCGCGGCGATATCAAAGAACTTTCTTATCCCTGACGGCTTTATGTCAATGACCGTCTGATTCAGTATCTTTCCGTAATCCATCACAGTGACATCGTCTCCCTGTCGTCGCTGTTTCCCATAAGTTCAACGTCAAGCTCCTTGTATCTGCGAAGTATAAAGTGCGTTGCTGTTGATATCACATACTCCATAGGTGCAAAGCTGCTTTGCAACGAACATTGCGACCTCCTGAAAGGTCTTGCCCTTTACTATAACGCACAGATCGTATCCGCCCGACATAAGATAGACCGACTCGACCTCTGAATACTTCATAACGCTTTCGGCTATCTGTTCAAAACCGACATCGGGTTGCGGCTCGACCTTCAATTCGATTATTGCGGATACCATTGCGCTGTCAAGGCTCTCCCAGTCTATAACAGCCTTGTATCCCCTTATAAGACCCTGCTTTTCCATTGAGGTTATCTCACTTCTGACCTCATCGTCGGTAAGACCCGACATAACGGCAAGGTCGTGTATCGTATAACGTGCGTTTTTGCTGAGCATTTTAAGCAGTTTTATATTCATAGATCATCACTCCGAAAAATTATTCTATTTTAAGCTGGAGAGGACACGTCCCTCGTAATAGGTAACATATTCAAATCCGGCGGCAAGCGCCGCATCATATGCGTCGGCAATACCTCTGCCAACATCATAGGCGTTGTGTGCGTCGGAGCCGACCGTGACATACTCTCCGCCCAGCTTTTTAAAGAGCTTCAGTATCTCAAGCGGCGGAAAAAGCGATGTTTCGATATCCTTTGTAACTATCCTGCCGCCGGAGGTGTTGATCTCAAGCGCCTTTTTTGTTTCTGGCAAGCGTTTCAAGTATATAATATATCTGATCTCTGCACTGCATGATGCTGAAATCAGCCAGCTGCTCAGCAGGGAAGCAGCGCAGCGGATAGGTCAGATGCGCCAGCGAATCAAAGCCGTTCCATTCGACCGTTTCAATGATATCGTCAAAATATCTCGGCATAAGCAGCTCGGGACGGTTGGAGTCCCTTTTATAATCAAGGTGATAAAGCCCTTTTTCTTGCCTCTTATCCTGTGAACGGAGGCAAGCACAAAGTCGAATTTGTTTTTCATGACGTCGTTTACCGCGTCGATATTTCTTGCCGGGCAGCCAAGCTCAACGCCGGTCGCGACGGCAAGCTGCCCCTCAAAGACCTTTCGCACCTTGACCGTCTCAAATACCGACTGTCGGCAGGTCACGGCGTGATTATATTCTTCGTATTCGATACATTCGCAGTGATCGGTCACGGCTATGGCGCGCACGCCTTTTTTAACAGCCTGTTCGCATATGAGCGTCACCGAATGGTGAGCGTCCTTTGAATTGTCCGAATGAATATGTGTGTCAATAATGTTGCGGTATTCCACTTTACTTTCCCCCACCGGATATATACAAATACATGTTACCATTAATCGCTTAATAATACAAGCATTATTTGCGGTGATCGTAAATATACTGAAATTTATATTTTATGTGTAAAAAAAACGGGCAGGAGCAATAGCTCCTGCCCGGATGCGTTATCGATATTATGCTTTGGATGCATGCCTTATAAGCGCGGTGATTCCCTTTATCGCGAGGTTTACTATGAGTATTGCAAGCGATACTATCGCGGCTAATTCCAGCTGCATCTGTGCTTCAAACTGATTTATCATCAGTGAAACCGGCTTGTTTGACGTGTTCGCAAGGAACGACACAGCCGATATCGTCATCATGCTGTTTACAAAGAAATAGCTGAACATTTCAACAAGGGTCGAAAAAGCTCTGCGGTATGAAAACATCCTTTACAAGGCGCAGTCTTCCAATACCCAGCGTATCGCCGACAGCTTCAATGTTCTCGTTTATTTTACCGAGCGAGTTGTACATCATCAGGTAAGGCGAGGCGATGAAGTGGACGATGTTGACCATTATTAGTATGGCAAGCGTACCGTATATAAATGTGCCCTTGAACACGAGCACATACGAAAGGCCGAGGACTATGCCCGGTATCGCCATTGCGGTTATTGCTATCAGGTGCAGCAGCTTTGACGAAAACGTTCTTGAACGTGCCGTAAAATATGCCGTCACAAATCCGAGCGCCGTACCTATTACCGAAACAAACAGGGCAATGATGACCGAATTCAGAAGATAATCGCCGCCTTTAAGATCAAGCACCTTTCCGATGTTTGCAAAGGAAAATGCAAGATCGGTAGGGTATTTTTCAGCAAAGCCCAATATCATGAACGATACTACGGGCAGCAGCGTCAGAGCTGCAATCATTATGGTATACGCATATGAAACCATAAGCGCTGCTGCGGATCTTGCCTGCTCAAACGGCTTGATAACAAATGACTGATTGCCTTTATCTTTATTTGTAAGGTCAAACAGGAACGCTATAACGGCAGGGATAAGAAGTATGGCACCGTACACGCTGCCGCGGTCAAAAATTCAGCTGACCTATAACCTCCTGATACATAAGCACCGGCAGAGTCGTGAACTTTCCGCCGACCATGAGCGGTACACCGTAGTCGGTTACTATCATGGTGAAGGTTGCGAATACTATCGATATCAGCGGACGGCGCAGGAACGGAAAGGTTATTGATGTTATCTGGCGCCATTTGGGTATCCCGAGCACGCGTGCCGCCTCGTAAGGCGAGCGATCCTCGTATTTCATGACATCGGCAAACATCAGAAACGCTACCGGAAACGCATAAAGCACAGATCCTATAGTTATACCGCCGAAGCCGTAAATACTCATTTTAAGATTAAGCAGCCTTGTTATTATGCCGTTGTTTCCAAGCAGCAATATAAGTCCCATACCGTGCGAGATTGAAGGGATAAGCATAGGGAGTACAAGTATAACCCTGAAAAGTCCCTTTGCGCGTATGGCTGTGCGCTCCACCGAGAGCGCAAGCAGGTAGGCTATTATTACCGTTATAACCGTAGCGGTAAGCGACACGGTAACGGTATTGAGTGTCACCCTGACTATTGTCGGTGATGAAAATACCTTGCTTATGCTGTCGGGCGTTATATGTGTCAGCATTCTTATAAGAGGCACCAACACTATTGCACAGAAAAGCAGAAGCAGGGCAAGCTTTGACAGCCCCGTTCCGAACGAGCGGCTGCGACGCCTTGCAGGTGTTTGTGTCACGGTCATATCAGTCCCTCACATACTTCTTTATGGAGTCGACCTTGGCACGGAGATTATCAATGACAAAGCGGTGGACATAATCGTTTGCCGGATCATTTACGATATTTTCCGGTGTGTCGAGCTGTATGAGCTTTGCATTGTCCATTATCATCACACGGTCGGACATGGCAAACGCCTCCTCCTGATCGTGGGTAATGTATATCATTGTTGTGCCGAAGCGCTTCTGCAGATCCTGATCTCGCGGCGCAGGGATATTCTCGTGTCAACGTCAAGCGCCGACATGGGCTCGTCAAACAGTATTATATCGGGATTCAGAACCAGCGTACGCGCGATGGCGACACGCTGCTGCTGACCGCCGGAAAGATCGCGCGGCTTTTTATTAAGGTGTTCGGAAAGCCCCATTATATCGAGCATTTCGGTCGCATCGGCTTTTGCCGACGCCTTCCGGTCTTTGCGTATCTTCAGCGCATACTCAACGTTGCCGAGCACGGTCATGTTTTCGAACAGAGCATAATTCTGAAACACTATTCCCATATTGCGGTCGCCCGGCGCCAAAGCGGTGATGTCTCTGCCGTCTCCGTTTACAATGGTGCCGGAGGTCGGCTGCAAAAGTCCGATAAGTATTCTCAGCAGAGTTGTTTTTCCGCAGCCGGAGGGACCGAGTATTGACAAAAAATTCGCCGTCGAAAACATCGAAGCTCACATTGTCAAGTGCCATTTTCCCGTCAAATTTTTTGCAAAGATCGGTGACCTTCAGCTTGATACTCTGATTCAATATTTCCACTTGGCAAGCAGCCTTTCTGTCAGTACTTCCATTTGGCAAGAAGATCTTCCTTTGCCTCAGGTGTATCGCCGCTCATATCGGCATACTTTATATCAGAGGGAAAATTATCAACGCTGAAATTCTTGTCCTTATATATTTTTTCGGGACAGAATTTTTCCGTATTTTCTTCGGTCAGCTTTCCGCTGAGGAATTTAAATACTTCCTTTACCGCTTCTTTTGATTCTTTGCCCTTAATGATCGATTGACCGTAGAGGCAGTACGGCGAGCCTTCATCAAAGAACTTGATCTTCAGTTCTGTCCGACCTTCGTTGATCTTGGTCACAGCCTGCGGAGTCATACCGAGACCTATTGCGACTTCCTTTTTTTGTATAAGGGAGTTGACAGGACCTGATCCTGAACTTGTGTACGAAAGTATATTTTCAGTGAGACTGTCAAAATACTTAAGAGCTTTTTCTTCTCCCCAGGCATTGACAAGAGACTTATAGAACATATAGCCGGTTCCCGATGACTTCGGATTCGGCATAGATATAAGTCCTTTGTACTCCGGTTTCAAAAGATCGTCATAGCTTTCAGGCTCCGCAAGACCCTTTTCTTTCAAAACATCGGTATTCAAAATGATCGCGCCGCCGTTGCGGTATGTGGGAACATAGTTTTTGCTGACAATAGTATCATCCGTAAACTGTGCTTGATCACAAAGCCCCGAAACATCGGCAAGATTGCCTGCCTTGTCCAGCTTCAGCATATAATTGTATTCAAGCTCATAGATGATATCGCATGCGGAATCCTTGCCTTCTGAGATCAGCTTTGCCGCAAGCTCTCCTGTCGACATGTATTCTATTGTAACATCATAGTCCGGGAATTGTTCGGAAAGGCGTGAGCGTATATACTCAATACGATAATCCTCCGCTGCCGTGTATATTATTACCTTTTTCCTTGCTGCTGCCGCAGCCGGCAAGTGCGGCGACTGACACGAGCATCAGTGCCGAAAAGAATAACGGACAAAAAGTTTTTTGATTTTCATTGCAATATTTCCTCCATAACAGACTGTAATTGTTCACAAATAATACGTTCGTAAACTGTTTTGAACAACAAATCGTTCAAAAGCGAACGCAAAATCCGAGCTTGTCCGTCTGTTCATTTAACAGACGGACAAATTCGAAACTGAACAACTACATACTACACCATATACAAGGTGTTGTCAAGTACTATTTATGACGGTTTGTGACGATCTCTATTTTTTTTGACCTCTGACAGGCGGTGTTTTGAGACCGCTCTTTCGGAGTACAGTATATCCCAGTCGTTTCCCGTAAGCTTCCAGTTCGAAACATCGCGCGCGTCGCCGGTGACGGCATACTCTCTGAGTGCTATTTCGCCGTCCTCATCGGAATAAAGCGCCTGGTTGTAATAATACCTTGTACGCTGCTCACCCTCTGTGTGATCCCAGACCGGCGTGCCGTATTTTTCGTAATTGCCGTCTAAAGACGCGATCACCGTCGAGAACAGATCGGCATGACACACCGGAGCCGTCGATGTAGTAACGCCCTCATTGCTCATACCGCAGCCCGAAGGCTTCACAAGCATTGCAACGGTAGGTGCAGAATCAATCACAAGAGGCCTTTTGTCACTTGACCCGTTTGACGATCCGTGATCCGCAGTTATAATTATGGTGGAGTCCTCATATACGCCGAGCTCTTTCATCTGCCTAATGTAGTCCTGGATTATAAGGAAATTGCCGCGTATGCATTGCGTGGTGCTGCCTTGCTTTGCAGGCTGCATGTTCTGATCGAATTTGCCGCCCGGATGCGCGCCCCACATATGATACAGCCTGAATGCTTTTGAGTAACTGCCGGAAACGGCGATACCGTCAGAAACAAGTCTGTTGTAAAAAAGCGACATCATTCGAGGTGATGCATCTCTGAGGCGCACTTTTGGGAATAAATATAACGTTTTCATTCACAGATTCACCGCCGTATCTGAATCGGCTTTTAAGCGCATATGGCACATTGCGGTAAAGAGAAATCCTGCCCATTTGCTTTAGTGTTCCTATGAATGATATGCGCGTTTCACTGTTGCTTACACTGTTGTCAATAGACATCATGCCTTTGTTTGCTACATACTGGTTGTTTGTATAAAGTCCTATGTTGCACCCGGTTGCCTTTATATCCTCAATGTAACTGTTGTTTTTTTGTATGCTTCGTCTACATATTCATTGTACGGCTTGTCGAAATGACATATTTCTCCTGTCAGAAGATATGGCATGGACGGGTATGTGCGGCTGTGCGTGCTGGTGGCGTTGGGATAATATACAAAGCCGTCAAGTCCGTCAAAAATATCCGGATATTCCGATATGGCCTGTTCAAGATATCGCCCGTCGCAGGTGTCAATTATGAACATTACCGTGTTTTTATCGCTTGATATTTCATATTCTCCGATATCGCTCATGTAATAGCTCTTTTGTACACCGGAGCCGATCATGCCGTCAGATGTGAACACTGTAGATACAAACGCCGTGAGCTGCATAACTGTAAGCGACAGCGCCAGAGACATGACAAACACTGCGCGCCAGCTGTTCCTTTTTGAACTTTATAAGAAGTATTGCTCCGACAATTATGACAGCAGCTATAAGCACCCACAGCAGAAGATTCACCAAAACAGTCGATAAGCTGTAGTGATCGCCTTCGCCGGTCAGTGTGCCCATTTTACCGTTCAGGAAAAACGACTGAACATAACAGCAAAGTCCGCCTGAAAATTCAATTGCGTTCAATATAAGCGACGCTTTAAGCGGCAGCAGAGTGCCGACGGCGGTCATTACGGCGGTGGCAGCGGCACAGAACGCGATCAATATCCAGATGATCTCACCGGGAGAAAATATGAATTGATTTATGTTACCGTATACAATGCCCAATGGTGCAAAGAACATTACTGTAAACGAGCAAAAAGATCGCGACCGACAGTGATAAAAACAATTTTTTCAATATAGTTTTGGATCTTATTCCAGATTTATCGGTGTTCAAAATATTATACATCCCTTCCCGTTTTCAGATTGTGTTATACATTTTTTGATTATATCACAGTAAAAGTATTGTTGTCAATTTATGAAACTTGATATAGACATTTGTGAAATTATGTGGTACAATACTTTTTACTTGTTGCAATAAAAATATTAAATAGTGAGGGTGAAGTGCGTGCAAACAATAACCGATATTATCGCGATACCTCTTGGTTATGCCATGAATTTCTGCTACAGACTTCTGGGCGACTACGGGCTTGCAATAATCCTGTTTACATTTTTTGACAAAAATAATACTGCTGCCGCTGTCGGTATGGATACAGAAAAAATTCCATCAAGATGGTGCAGATACAGCCTCAGGTCAACAGGATCAAGGCAAAATATTTCGGGTCTCCCGATACGATAGCCGAGGAAGAGTCCAAGCTGTACAAAAAGGAAAAATACCATCCGCTTGCAAGCCTTATACCTCTTGCGGTACAGCTCATACTGCTCATGGGTGTCGTTGCGGTCATCTATCGCCCGTTTGACTACATTTTTCATATGGATAAAGGGCTTATCGCCTCTCTCACCGAAATGACCGCACATGCCAATACCGAATCGTCGGCAGCGCAGCTTTCCGCAATAGAGGCTATAAAGTCGGGCAATATGAATTTTGATTTTGCCTCACTTGCCGCAAAATATCCCGGCATTGACGTTTTGGGATACATAGACGAAATAAAGTCCTTTGACCTGCATTTTCTCGGATTCAACCTTTCATGGAACCCGAGCGAGGTGTGGGGTATTTCGATCATAGTGCCTATAGTTGCAGGTCTTTCGTCACTGCTCCTTTCCGCCGCCCAGAATGCATCAAATGTCCTTCAGGCAGAACAGGGAAAGGTCAGCAAGTACGGCATGCTTGCGCTGTCTGTAGGTCTTTCGCTTTATCTTGGATTTTTCGTTCCTGCCGGTATTGCGCTTTATTGGGTCGCCAGCAACCTGCTTGCCATTGTTCAGCTCTATGCGCTCAATGCCGCCATACCGCCTAAAAAATATGTCGATTATGCAGAGCTTGAGGAAAGCCGAAAAGAACTGGCTGCACTGGAGAACATCGGCGAAAAGAAAAAGATGTTCGCTAAGGATCCCAACTCCAAGCGCGAAAAGGCTGATTATAAAAGGTTCTTTACGATAGCCAACAAGCATATCGTAATATACTCCGAAAGAAGCGGTTTCTATAAGTACTACAAGGAAATTGTCGAAGGTCTGCTTAAAAAGACCAACCTTTCCATACATTATATTACAAATGATCCCGACGATCAGATATTCCGTATGGCGGAAAAAAGAGCCACGCATAAAGCCTTACTATATCGGCGTCAATAAACTTATTCCGCTCATGATGAAAATGGATGCCGATATTGTCATTATGACTACGCCTGAGCTTGACAACAACTATATCAAACGGTCATATATGAGAAAGGATATCGAGTATATTTTTCGTTCCGCATGACAGCGCCAGCATGAGCATGGGCTTCAAGGAACATTCGCTCGATAATTTTGATACTGTCTTCTGTACCGGACCGCATATCTCGCGCGAGGTAAGAGCAAGCGAAAAATACTACGGCACTAAAGAAAAGACGCTGGTCGAATTCGGATATCCTCTTATAGACAACCTTATAGAGTCTTATGAGGCAATGGATAAAGCGGAAAGAGACAGAAAGCAGATACTTATAGGTCCGTCGTGGCAGGAGGACAACCTGCTCGACAGCTGCATAGACAAGCTTATAGAGCAGCTGTATTCCGATGAATATAAGATCATAGTGCGTCCGCACCCGGAATATATGAAGCGCTTCAAGCCCAAAATGGATGCTTTAGTTGAAAAATATAAGGATAAGATCGGTGACGGTCTTGTGTTTGAACTTGACTTTTCGAGCAATTCATCCACCTACAGCTCTGATCTGCTTATAACCGACTGGTCCGGAATAGGTCTTGAATTCTGCTTTGCAACGCTCAAGCCGGCACTGTTCATCAATACAAAGATGAAAATGGAAAACCCGAATTATGCAGTGATAGGCGAAGAACCGCAGGAGATCGCGCTCCGCAACAAAATAGGTCTTTCGCTCAATAAAAATGAGCTTGACAAAACTGCAGAAACCGTTAAAATGTTATTGGGCAAGGACAAGTATTACGATATTATAAAAAAGAAATACGCGAGCATTATTATTATGCATTGGGAACACACGGTGCAGCAGGCGTAAAATATATCGTAGACGACCTTGTGAAAATGGCAAAAAGCAAAAAGAAATAAGCAAAACATAAAGGAGAATTTTTATGATGATAAATACCGCTTATATTGATCCTTCGGTTATGACCTTTGCAATTCAGGCTGTTGCAGGTGCGGCTATCGCCGTTGCAGCGGTTGTCGTTGTTGCATGGAGAAAGGCAAAAAGAAGGTCTCGGACAAACTCGGTCTTGATGAAAAGACCAACAAGGAAGTCGAGGAAGATATAGTCGTCACCGACGAGCAGGAGACCGAGCAGCCGGCAGAAGATGCTGTCGATGAAAACAGTGAAAGCAAGCCGGAATAACGATTTGCTTTGAGCAAATATATTATTACATAGGCTTAATGAGGAATGTATTGTGATTACCAAAAAGCAGTTCAGCGTGTTGGAGACGCTCGCACTGACAAAGGACAGGCTGTCCCAAAGGTCGATAGCGTCTTCCCTCTCGATATCAATAGGAAATGCGAACCGTATAATCGGTGAGCTTGATGACATTGGGTTTATAAAGGACGGCATGATAACGGATGAAGGTCTTGCCGCCCTGGAGCCTTACCGCGTTAAACGCGCGGTTCTGATTGCCGCCGGTTTCGGCTCAAGGATGGTGCCGATAACTCTGAATACGCCGAAGCCGCTGGTCAGGGTCAACGGAAAAAGGATAATCGATTCCCCTGCTTGATGCGATATATGCCGCAGGCATAGAAGAGGTGTATATAGTAAGAGGATACCTCGGAGAGCAGTTTGACCAGCTTCTTTATAAATACCCCAGCATAAAATTTATAGAGAATAAGATATACAATGAGTCAAACAACATATCATCGGTGCTGGCAGCCGGGGATCTTCTCGAAAACGCGTATGTTTCCGAGGCAGATCTGCTGCTGTATAACGGTGAACTTATAAAGAAATATCAGTATAGCTCCAATTACCTCGGTGTTCCGGTTGAGGAGACTGACGACTGGTGCTTTGAAACAAATTCCAAAAAGGTCATTACCAAACTCAAGGTCGGCGGTGTAAACTGCTATCATATGTTCGGTATATCATATTGGAATCAAAAGGATGGCAGACAGCTTTATACCGATGTCAGGAAGGTGTTTGAGTCACCGGGGGCAAGGAGCGCTATTGGGATCAGGTGCCGCTTGAGTTCTGCGCCGCCAATTACAATGTCGAGGTAAGACCCTGTACATTTGACGATATTATCGAGATCGACACATTCGGCGAACTAAAAAACTTGACAAGACCTATGACGTATAAATAAGACCGCCGGAAGATATTCAGAACCGGAGGTAATATGACGGACCGGCTGAGGCTTTGAAGCTTCAGTCGGTCCGCTTTTAATGGTAATAAATGTTTTACAGACCTTATATTGCCCTTGACTTTACAGGCAGCATGATGTAATATTTAGTTGTAAGCTATTACATAGACTGACATAAGCCTTAAAATGAGAGGGAGATCATGTATGTTTTGTGAGCATTGTGGAGCAGAGTTGAAAGAAGGCAGCGCGTTTTGTGAAAAATGCGGCACACCTGTAGCGGCACCGGCTGCCGAAAGTGCAGCACCCGAAACTGCCGCCGTTCCTACGGTACAGCCGACCGAACAGTATGCCCAGTATAATCAATATTCGGCTCCGGCAGCACAGCCGGTTTGTGCTGCGCCGGCACCGGCACCGGTAAAGAAAAAATCAAAGGCAGGAATAATAGTTGCAATAGTTGCCGTTATCACCGCCCTTGCGGTAGCGGCAGGCGTGTTCCTTTGCCGCGCGTTTTTAAGGGAGACTCCAAGGACCAGTTCTCGAAGCTCGGCAAAAAATCATTTCAGAGTTTCAATGCATCCTTCGGACAGGAATTTTCGTCGTTAAAGGACGGCTTTAACATTGTTGCAAAGCTGGATATAAGCAAAGAGTTGTTCAGCCTTTTGGGCGCTTCCGGCGGCAATCAGTTCAATAAGGATATAGACATTACAGCCGATTTTACTTATAACAACAACGCGCAGCTTATACTTTCGGCTGAGGCCGGCGGCAAGGAGTTTTGTCGGCAAATGCCGTTGTCGATATGCTGGCGCAAAAAGCATACCTGGCGGTGCCGGGACTTTTGGACGGCACTTTTGAGATGGATGTAAGCGATGTCCTCGATGAGATCATGTCGAATAAAAACACTATGATGCCGTCGTCGGGTATGCAGAGCAATTTTGCGGATTTTTACAGACTTTTGCCCGACAGCAAAACCACGGAGAAGCTTTTCAACGACTATTTTGATATATTCGTAAACGGTCTTGACGAAATTTCCAGCGAGGAAGACACCCTGACTGTAGGCGATCTCAGCGAAAAATGCACCGTTCTTACGGCTGATGTCAGTAAAAAGAAATAAACGATATCACACTGAAAATTCTCAAAAAAGGCACGCGACGACAAGCGCATAAGCGACATAGCCTGCGCCGCATATAATATATCGGTCAGCGAATATGAAGAAAAGGTCGACGACGCGATTGCCGATCTGACCGATAAGGATGCATCGTCAGACAAAGCCGTCACCGTAAGGTTTTACGCAAACAGCAAGGATGAGCTTATCGGTACAGAGGTTATCGCAGACGAGTTCTCGGTTACGATCAACCGCATAGCAACCAAGGACGCATGGAGCATAGATTACACCATTGAGTCGGACGGACAGTCACTTGGAATCGTCGGTTCAGGCACCATAAATGGCAAAAAGCAAAGCGGAGATATCAGTCTTAAAATGGACAACAAAGATCTGCTCATCGCCACACTTGACGATATCGAGTTCAAAAACGCCAATTTGTTCGGCAGGATCGACCTTAAGTTCGGCGACGGATTTTTTGATTACACCGATGAAGCAGTAAATCCAGCAATCAAAGCCATTGTCAAGACGCTTGCAATCCGCATGGACCTTAAGGAGCCAACCGGAAACGTTGCTGACTGTGCCGATATCTCGGTGCTTATGGGTGACACGAGGCTGTTAGGCATAGGATTTGAATTAAAGCCTGCCGGAAACGACGTTATAAATGTTCCCGTCTCAGGCGATTACACCGATATTGAAGAATGGACGGTGACGCTTGATTTTGAAAAGTTTTATAAGTCATTTAGAGATGCCGGTCTGCCTGTTGACCAGTGGATGGGCGCCTTCTTCGGAGACATGTATTGATGAAATTTAAGTTTCGCCGACAGCGGTGAAATTCAAAATTCCGAACGTATGAAAACGACCCCCGGCAGTGATTTTACTGCCGGGGTTGCTTATAGTCGTTGACAAAACGCTTAAACCTGGCGGAAGCCCCTCAGCCGCATAAGCGAGGACAATTCATCCCGCTGCTTTAAAATTAACACATATAAATTTTTAGTTTATAGGTGCAAAAGAGTATATTAACGGACGTAGGACAGGGGCTCGGCTCCTGCCGTTTTTATGTCCCAATATAGCGGTAAATTTTAGTTTAACGGTGTAAAAACCGAAAATCTAATTGTATATTTGTAGGGAACGACCTATGTGTCGTTCCTTAAAACCCAATGAAACCGCGCGGAACGACTCATAGGTCGTTTGGTTCAGTCTGTCAATATTTCATTACGCAGATAAACTAAATTTTACCGGTTTTACACGATCAATAAAAAAGCCAGCAGCCACGGTGCTATCGGTGACTGCTGGCACTTTTATTCACTTTTACAAAGGCAACCTATTCCTTGTTTACTATCTGCATGCCGCTGTTGTCTATTGTATAGTTTTCCGTGGCGACGAGATCGGCAACCTTCACAAAGGTATAGCCCTCGGCGATCAGCTTTTCAAGTATCATCGGCAGTGCCTGCGGCGTGTATTTTGCATCGTTGTGAAACAATATTATGCTTCCCGGCTTGACCTTGCCGGTCACCCTTGTCACTATGCTTTCCACCGTGCTCTGTTCCTTCCAGTCAAGACTGTCAACATCCCACTGTATTGACTGCATTCCGGCAGACTCAACCGCCTCTATGACCTGATCGTTATAATCGTACGGGCAGCGGAAAAGCGTAGGCGTTTTGCCCGTAACAGCCGCTATCTTTTCATTGCATACCCTTAGCTGCTCAGACATCTGCGCCGCCGACAACGACGTCATGTAAGGATGCGTTGCCGAGTGGTTCATGACGTCATTACCTGCCTCAGCAAGCTTTTTTGACCTCGTCGGGGGTATTTATCCACCCACGCACCGACAACAAAAAAATGTCGCTCTGGCACCGTATTGCTGCAATTCGCTTATCAAAAGATCGGTGTCGTCAGCGCCCCACGCAGCATCGAAGGTCAAAGCCACCTTCTTTTCCTCGGTGCTCACGCAGTATATCGGCAGCTTGCGTGCGGTTTTGGCAAATACTCCGACCGACACGGCTGCCCCTACCGCTATTGCAAGGACAGCACCGCACACCGTAAGCAACTGTTTTTTTCGTAAAAATAAAGAACCTCATATCCTCATCCCCTGTTCATTAAATGGGTATGAAGGACAGCAGGTCCTTTATGACAGCCGGACGCCTTTTCTTTACCGGCATGCGTCTGTTATTTTTTCCTTATCCTTTTTTGCAAGCACGTTCTTACGGTATTCCTTGGGCGACATGCCTCTTATTTCGGCAAAGCACCTGTCAAATGTACGGACCGAATTGTATCCTACCGCACCGGCGATCTCGGTCACGCTGCGGTCGTTGGTCTTGAGCATCTCGCACGCCCTTCTGATGCGAAGCGAATTAATATAGCTGTTGAAGCCTATATTCAGTCGGCTGCTGAACAGCCTTGAAACATAATATCGGCTGACATGCAGCGAGTGTGCTACCGTGTTCAAAGAAATATCGGTATTGTAATTGTCATAACAATAGTTGATAATGTCCTTGGCAAGTCCCATATCATATGAGGCATTTTCGACCAGCTCGGCATTGCGGAACATTTCACTGAGCAGTACCAGCATGCTGCCGCGTATTTCGGTCTCCGAATATTCGCCTAGTCAAATATAAAAAAAAAATGATTATATCAGCAAAGTTTATTTTGTCAAGATAATAGTGTATCTGGTTTTGCAAAAATTTCCTTTTTCCGCTATACATGCATTTTCTTCGGTCTTTTTTCAATATGAAAGATGCGGAACCTCAGAAAGTCCTCCATTTTTCCAATATGAAAAATACTTTCGTCAATACACTCAAACAGAGACAATAATTGTCCATAAATTTTCTATATTTTACTTGTATTATACATTGCTTTGCGTTAAAATTCAAGTATAAAAGCCAGTGAATGGCTAAAGGGAGGAAACTAATATGTCAAAGTTACCTGTAGAATTCAGCTTTACTCTGTAAGAGAAGACATGTCCAAGTGACATGGCAGGCATCGATCAAAGCCATCGGTGCGATGGGTTACGATCTTGTCGAGTTCGCTCGGTGTGTTCGGTCATACCGCCGATGAAGTAAAGAAAATGTGTGAGGATGCCGGTGTAAAGCCGATCTCGACACATGTCGGAATGAATGAAGTTGCCAAAGACTTCACGGTATCGTAAAGCTTTATCACGATATCGGCTGCAAATATTTTATAATTCCGTGGATAGACAAGAATTACCTTCCGGGCGGCGAAAACTACCAGAAGTTCCTTGACGAAATAAAGGAGCTTTCGGCTGAATGTGCAAAGTACGGAATGAAGCTCTGCTCATCACAATCACGATTTTGAGTTTGAGAAGGTCGACGGCAAGAATAAGCTTGATATTCTCTACGCAGATACCACTCCCGAGCAGCTCCAGTCCGAGATAGACACCTGCTGGGCACGCGTCGGCGGCGAAAAATCCGGCTGAGTATGTAAAGAAATACACCGGCCGCGCTCCTGTTGTACATCTGAAGGATTACTACGGAAGTAAGTCCGCTAATATGTACGGACTATAGATTCCGGTGATTCGGATAAAAAGCAGGAAAAAGACTCCGGAAAATTCTCCGTTTGAGTTCCGTCCGGTCGGCTACGGCGTGTTCAGACGTGTGCATCCTTACTCAAGGCGGCTGAGGAAGCCGGCG
>VOFC01006410.1_pt1 | contig 76834 bp, 95 predicted proteins | sample 5384161 | NCBI WGS metagenome assembly VOFC01 (sample SAMN12384722, study PRJNA508395) | human gut metagenome | isolation source: healthy gut B | host: Homo sapiens | reverse complement strand
GCTTCCGTCTGCCGACACGATGATTTCATAGTGTGTGGCGGGCAGCGTTTGGTGTTGCGGATTGTTACGGCTACTTCAACCGCGCCGTCTGTGCGTTCCTTTATGCCTGTAATTTCCGGCGTTGCCATGCCGTAGAATACATTATGTTGCAGTTCTGTAAGCTCTGCGTATTCGTCGGCAAGCATCTTCACCCCTACGCCAAGCACATCGCCGCCTTTTACTTGCGAGATGCCAGTTGCGAAGATGTTTGCCCCGAGCTGAAACCACTTTTCGTCTCTCGCCAACTTTTCGTTTTTGTCAAGATACTCGAAAGCTTCTTTGAGAGGCTTGAACACTTTGCTGCCCCATTTCTTCTCGGCGTATTTGTCTGCAAAATCTATGAAAATGTCTATAAGCTTTCCTTTGTCAAATCCGCCCACAACTCCGCTCACTACGTCTCCAAGTGCCTTTGTGTTGCGTTTGGAAACGGCTTTTGAGGCGATGCCTTCTTCCGCCTTAATCTCCGCAAGGGTGATTTCGTCTTTGCCGGTGGCTTTGCTCAGGTAAAACTTTCCGTCTTTCTCGCATACGGTCGCCAAATTTCCGGGACGTCCGAAAGCCACAACGTTTCCGTCCTCGTCATACTCAATGAGAATTCCTTTTTGATTGCTCCGACTTAGTGTCGTTCATATAATATAGCGCGGTGCCCTGCGAGTAGTTTGCGTGCGCCATAATGAACCTGCCGTTGTAATACATTCCCTCGTCCCAGCCGTTGGTTGTGTCTTGAACAGCGTAGTACGTGTTTTTGCGAAACGGCTGTCGTCAACAACAGTTCCGCCTTTGTCAGGCTCGGAATTGGAGTCGCCACAGGAAATAAGTGCGCCCAATGCTGCCGCAAATATTATGGTGAACAGCACGTGCAATTTTGAAGTGAAAAAGCTTTTTCATGATTAATGGTTTTACAGGTGGGTGATGTTGTTGTGGAAATTACAAAAGTTTCAGGTCCTCGGTCGAATGGAATCCGTTGAGGAATACGTTTGCCGCCATGCGTTTCTTTCCCGAAAGTTGCAGCTCCGTAATGTCGAGATACCCGTCCTTTGCCGCAACATACAGGTGTTTTTTGTCGTCCGAAACCACAAAAAAGTACCCACTTCCTGCAACGGTTTTTCATTGCAAACGAGATGTGCGCCGTATATCTTCATTGTGTATTTCGTGCCATGGTGTTCCACTTCGGTCCAGGCGGTTGGGTGGGGGCAAGTCCGCGTATGAAGTTGTGTATCTCGGTTGCGCTTTTGTTCCAGTCTATTTTGCAGGTCTCGGTGAATATTTTCGGGGCAGGCAGAAGTTCTCCGTCCACTTTTATTTTCGGATTGCGGAATGCTTTTAACCGTTCCGTCAATGACCGCGTCAACAGTCTTAAGCAGCAAGTCCGCTCCCACGGTCATCAGTTCGTCATACAGTTCTCCGGCTGTCTCTTCCGGTCCTATTTCCACGCTTTGCTGCATGGCTATGTTGCCTGTGTCTATGTCGTGTCGCAGGAAGAAAGTGGTTACTCCGCTTTTTGTATCGCCGTTCATCACTGCCCGGTTTATTGGTGCGGCACCACGGTATTGCGGCAGCAGGGATGCGTGCAGATTCAGGGTTCCGAAACGGGGCATTGACCATACGGCTTCGGGCAGCATGCGGAAAGCCACAACAATTTGCAGGTCGGCTTTGAGGTTGCGAAGCTCGTTGATGAAGTTCTCGTCCTTAAGTTTCTCCGGTTGAAGCAAAGGCAGGTTTTGGGAAAGTGCGTATTCTTTTCACGGCAGAGGGAACGAGGGTGTTGCGATGCCTTCCAATGGGTTTGTCAACGGCTGTTATTACGCCCACAACATTATATCCGCCCTCGACAAGGGCTTTGAGCGACCCTACGGCAAATTCAGGGAGTGCCCATGAAAACTATGCGCAAATCTTTCTTGTTCATAAAAATGAATTATAGCTTTTATTCTTCGGAATAGTCCACCATGACCTGACGATACATGGCATATAGTTTTGTGCGTGTTATGAAACCCACGTATTCGCCGAGGCTGTTGACCACGGGCAGCGTGTCGGCGTGTGTCTTTTCCATTGTGTCCATAACCACGGTAACTGGGTCTTCTATGCTAAGCCTTGCCGGCGGCTCTTCCATGAGCTGCGCGGCGGTGAACTGGTTGTAGAGTTCCTGGCGGAAAAGCACCTTTCTTATCTTTGAGAGGTCTATCACGCCGAGCAGGTGGTTTGAGCCGTCGGTAACGGGAAACACGTTCACTTTTTCGCGGGCTATGAGCAGCACGAGCCTGCCGAGCGTCATATCGGGCGGCACACGCGTGTCGTGTTTTCGAGAATAGTGTCAAGGGCTCATCAGCGTGAGCGCGGCCTTGTCCTTATGGTGGGTTACGAGCTGCCCCTTTTTGCAAGGCGGGTGGCATACACGCTGTTCGGCTCAAAGATAATTATCACCAGGTATGACACAAGCGACACAATCATCAGCGGGGCGAAAAGGAAATACCCGCCCGTGAGTTCTGCAATGAGGAATATGCTCGTGAGTGGCGCGTGCATCACCGCGCTCATTATGCCCGCCATTCCGAGAAGGGCGTAGTTTTTTTCGGGAACATACACGCCGAGACTGCATATTCCAAAATCTTGAGAAAAAAGAACCCGCTTATGCAGCCAAAAGAAATAGGCAGGGCGCGAAGATACCGCCGCAGCCGCCGCCTCCGTTGGTGGCAGACGAGGCAATGGCTTTGCAGATAATAATCAGTCCGAGGTAGAGCAGCAGCTTTTTCTGGGTCGCCGTAAAACAGCGAGTTGTTCATCACGCCTTCCCAGTCTTCCATTCCCTTTCCGTTGAGCAAAAGGGTTATCGTGTGATAGCCTTCGCCGTAGAGAGGAGGGAACAGATATATGAGAAGGCTCAATGTTATTCCGCCGAGAGCCAGTTTGGCGTACATGCCTTTGACTTTGTGGAAAACATCTTCGCATTTGTTCATCATGCGAGTGAAATAAAGCGAAATGAATCCGCAGAAAAGTCCCAGCAAAATGGACGTTGGCACGCGCTCAATGGTAAATGCGTTTTCGAGACTGAAGTTGAATTCCGAACTTGTGCCCGTAAAAATGTACATCATTACGGAAGCGGTGATGCTCGAAACAAGCAAGGGGAATGAGCGAAGCCATCGTGAGGTCTATCATAAGCACCTCGAGAGTAAAGACAACGCCTGCAATCGGGGCTTTGAATATTCCGGCAATTGCGCCGCTTGCTCCGGCACCGAGGAGAACCATTATGGATTTGTGGTCGAGCTTGAAAAATTGCCCGAGGTTTGACCCTATGGCGGAACCGGTTAATACTATCGGCGATTCAGCTCCTACCGATCCGCCGAAACCAATAGTTATTCCGCTGGCAATGAGACTGGACCAGCAGTTGTGCTTTTTCAAATGACTTTGGCGGCGCGAAATGGCGTATAGAATGCGTGTTACACCGTGGCTGATATTATCGCGCACCACATATTTAATGAAGAGAGCCGTGAGAAAGATTCCCACAACCGGATAAACAAGGAAGAGCCAGTTGGCGTTAGTTATGTCAAAGCCGGCAGTGAGTAAAGATTGAATCCAGGCAATGAATCTTCGCAGGAAGTAGGCAGCACATGCCGTGAATATGCCGATAAAGAAGCTCAACACAAGCACAAACTGCTGCTGCGACAGATGTTTTTCGCGCCATTTGTTTATGAAATGCGAAATAGAACTTTGTGTTTGTGCGGAGGTCGGCATGGTTTTATCTTATGACTTTTACTTCGCCCGAAACTCCGAGCTTTATGATAGACGAAGGGGTTTGGGGCGCATTTTCATCGCGACGGCTTGTGCACACATAGTCCACAGCTTCAAGAATCTCCGGGCTGATGTCTGCAAAAGTCTTCGGCGACGGTTCGCCGCTAATGTTGGCAGATGTGGAAACAAGTGCTTTTTGAAACGGCGGCACAGTTCGCGGCTGAAAGGCTCTGCCGTAACTCTTATGGCTATACTTCCGTCTTCGGCAATGAGGTTGGGCGCAAGATTGCGGGCGTTATCGTATATAATTGTAAGGGGTTTGTCTGCCACTTCTATGAGTTGCCACGCCACTTCGGGCACTTCTTTTACGTAAAACTCCACTTTGGCTTCCGAATCTACGAGAGTAATCAGAGCTTTCGAGTCATCGCGGCGTTTTTATTTCATATATTCTTCGCACGGCATCGGCATTCGTGGCATCGCATCCCAGTCCCCAAATGGTATCTGTGGGATATGCAATGATTCCTCCGCGATTCATTACGTCTATTGCCTGACGTATGTCGTCGGCAAACTGATTTATGTCGGAATTATTGTTCTTGCTGTCCATATTATATGCCGTTCGTTAGAATTCGGAAGTGAAATGGAATTTGATATTCTTGAAATCCTGCTGCGCCATTTGCAGAACGTATGAACTGTCTGCGAGAAAAAAACTTCACGACCTTCGCGATCGTGTGCCATATATTGGTATTTGCGGCGACGGAAATCGTCAAGCTCGTCCTTATCTTCGCTTTCAATCCAACAAGCTTTGTAAAGCGACACCGGTTCCCACCTGCATTTTGCATTATATTCGTTCTCGAGACGATATTGTATGACTTCGAATTGCAGTTGTCCCACTGTGCCGATAATTTTCCGCCCGTTAAACTGACTGACAAAGAGTTGCGCCACGCCTTCATCCATTAGTTGCTCAATGCCTTTGTTAAGTTGTTTGCTCTTCATGGGATCGGCGTTTTCTATGTACTTAAACATTTCCGGCGAAAAGCTCGGAAGTCCTTTGAAATGCAGTTGCTCGCCTTCGGTAAGGGTATCTCCGATTTTGAAAACCCCGTTGTCGGGAAGTCCTACTATATCTCCTGCGAAAGCTTCGTCAACTGTGCTTTTTCTTTGTGCCATAAATTGCGCGGGAGACGAGAATCGCATGGTTTTTCCCTGTCTTACGTGAAGGTAAGGGGTATTTCTTACGAATTTACCGCTACATATTTTGCAAAAAGCTATGCAAGAGCGGTGATTAGGGTCGATATTCGCAGTAATTTTGAAGACAAATCCCGTAAACTTCGGCTCTTCGGGTTTAACGAGTCTTTCTTCCGCCTGAACAGGTTGGGGGAGACGGTGCAATTTCTACGAAACAATCGAGAAGTTCCTTGACACCGAAATTGTTTAGAGCCGAACCGAAGAAAACAGGAGCCACTTCGGCTTTGAGATAATCCTCGCGATTGAATTCGGAATAGACTCCGTTCACAAGTTCCAGATCGTTGCGCAGTTGTTCTGCATCCTTTTCGCCAACATGTTTCTCAAGGTCGCTGCTGTTTATGTCAACTTCAACCTTTTGAGTAACCTTTTGTTTGTCGGGTGCGAAAAGATTCAGATTATTCTCATATATATTATATACTCCTTTGAAATTAAATCCCTGGTTAATGGGCCATGAAAGCGGACGAACCTTTATTTGCAGTTCTTCTTCAAGTTCGTCGAGCAGACTAAAGGCATCTTTTCCTTCGCGGTCCATTTTGTTTACGAATATGATTACCGGAGTGTTTCTCATACGGCACACATTCATCAACTTTCGTGTCTGCGCTTCCACGCCTTTTGCCGAATCCACAACGATAATTGCGCTGTCCACGGCGGTAAGAGTTCTGAACGTATCTTCTGCAAAGTCTTGGTGTCCCGGCGTGTCCAATATGTTTACTTTATAGTCGCGATAGTCAAACTCCATAACGGATGTCGTAACAGAAATTCCGCGTTGGCGTTCAATATCCATCCAGTCGGAGGTGGCGCTCTTGCGTATTTTGTTGCTCTTCACCGCACCGGCTACCTGAATTTGTCCACCGAAGAGGAGAAATTTCTCGGTCAAGGTAGTCTTACCCGCGTCAGGGTGTGAAATTATCGCGAAAGTGCGTCGTCTTTGTATCTCGTTCATTGGTTGTTTTCCTGTTTAAGCAATATGTCCACGCATTCTTTTACGCTGTCCGCCCAATATGGTATTTCTATGTCGAAAGTTTTTTTGATTTTTGTCTTGTCGAGCACGCTGTAATGTGGGCGTGTGGCGGGCGTGGGATAGTCGGAAGTGTGCAGGGGGAGACTTGGCAGCTGTCTATTCCTGCGTATTTATGAATCATTTTGGTGAAATCGTACCATGAAGCCACACCTTCATCGGTGAAATGGTAAACTCCCGGCACAACACCCTTTGCGAGAATCTGCATTATGGCTCGTGCAAGGTCGCGAGCGTAAGTGGGCGTGCCTATCTGATCGAAAACAACACCAAGTTTGTCTCTTTCGCGTCCGAGTTTAATCATTGTTTTCACGAAGTTGTGTCCGAACGAAGAGTAGAGCCATGCCGTGCGGATAACCACCGTGTTCTTACATTTTTTCTGCGCCGAAATTTCTCCTGCAAGCTTAGTGCGTCCGTAAGCAGAGGTTGGCGCGGTGGCGCAGTCCTCGTTTATGGGTTCGAAAGCGTTTCCGGGAAACACATAGTCTGTGGAAATTTGCACAAGAGCTCCTCCGCGTTTTCCTATTGCCACGGCAAGATTTGCGGGAGCCTCGCTGTTTATTTTAGCAGCCTTTTGTTCTTCGTTTTCCGCCTTGTCCACGGCGGTATATGCGGCACAATTTATTATTGCGTCCACTTTGTTTTGCTCCACAAAGGCGTTCACGGCTTCGGCGTTACAGATGTCGAGTTCTGCAACATCGGTGAACAAATACTCAAATTGCGGAAAGTTTTCCGACATAAGGCGCAGTTCGTTGCCCAGTTGCCCGTTTGCGCCTGTTACAAGTATCTTTTTTATATCCATTTGCATATTCGCGTTTTCTGTTGTTTGTGTCAGGAATTTCCGTTTGCTCAGTCAAAGCTCAGCGGTTCCTTTTTGTTTTGCTTGTAATAAGCCGCGAGCATTGCCATTACGCTTGAAATTTCTTTTGCAGCCGTTTCCGTGCCTTCCGAAACGGGCTTTTTGCTATTCTCAGCATCATCACTCCGTAAAGGGCGTTAAAGCACACTTCTATGTCGCTCAAAGTGCTGCCGTTTCCCTTTTGCGCAGTTCCATGATGTCGGGAAGTGCGTGGAAGTATGCGGAGTGATATTTTGCATAGCCGTGGCTTTCCAAAAGGTGTTGCGACAATTCCGAAAGTTCAGCCACAATGTTTTTGTTTATCTGCAGATGCCCTTTCTCTTTCACCCCCTTCCGAGCGCATCATGGCGCAAAGTTGTGCATACCATTGCGACATTTTCGCCGCTTTTGCCTCGTCGAGTTTGAACATAGGCACATATTCGCGGGCTATCCGCTCCTCGTTGCATGCGTAAGCGCGTATGGTGTCTTCCACCTGCCACATATACAGCAGATATTCGGCTATGTTCTCCTGTCTTAGTTTTTCTGCTATGAACATGATGTATGGAAAGTTAGTGCAATGCCGGGTTGTGAAGTCCGGTAAGCGTGAATACAAATCCGGCAATCGAAGCAAGGATTACTATAATGCCTATGGTGTGGTTAAGAATCTTCACACCTTTCACCTCAAAGCGTGTGCGCACCTTGTCTATAATATATGTAAGCAGCACCCACCATATTATTGCACCGCCCACTATCGAAGCGTATCCCACACCCTGTTCCACGGGTGGTTGGGGATTATGAACGCAAATCGGGCAAAGAGTGCAATGAACAGGAATATTATCAGCGGGTTGGAGAGCGTCAGCAGGAACGAGGTAACAAAATTGTGCACCAACGTACCCTTTTTTTCTTGGGCACGGGTCGAAAGCTTTTTCGCGGGTTGCTGCGATATGTCATGATTCCCGAACACCAGCAGCATTGCGCTGCCTATCAGCTGAAGGATGAACATGTTTTTTTCGTTGGTTATGAAGTCCATCACGAAGCTCATTCCGAATCCTGTGATGAGCGCATATATAATGTCGCTCAGTGCAGCCCCGAATCCTGTTACCAATCCGTAGAAACGCCCTTTGTTCAAGGTGCGTTGCAGACACAAAACGCCCACCGGTCCCATGGGGGCGGAGGCTATTATGCCTATGAACACTCCTTTTACGAGGATTTCTAATGTACTTATCGGTTCTATAGGAAGCATACTAATTTGCAAAGTTGGCATTTTTTATTAGAAATACGAAATTATGGACTATAAAAATGCCTTGCGAATGGCGTAATAAGCTTAATAAGCAAATAGCGGTTTACTAATGCGGCAGTCTTTGACGTTGGGCGGCTCCATTGGCTGCGGATGCGCGGTGCAAGGCGTTGCGGAGTTGAAGTAATGTTTACTGTGGAGAATACGACCTGCATGTCGCTCAAACAGGTTGTATTTAGACCCGAAAAACAGGGAATTTTTGTACGTTTGTATGTTGTTGTCATACAGGTATTTGGAAAGACGAAAAATACAAGGCACTTATTTTAAAATAAGTGCCTTGTATTTTAAAAAATATATGCCTTATGTTTTTCGTTACAAGGGGAAGCGTTTTTCAGCGTCATTACGCAGGGAAAAAGTACATGGAAATTTTTCGTACAAAAAACGCTTTTGAATGTGTGTTTTGAAATAAAAAATCGCTACATTTGTAAACCCTACAATACAGATAACAATTAAATAAAAAATTAAATCATGGACGAAATAACAAAACCCTATGTCATCGGTCTCGACTTGGGAGGTACGAACTCAGTTTTTGGAATTGTAGATGCGCGTGGTAACATCGTGGCTACCACTGCCATTAAAACTCAGGCTTATCCCGATTTCGATGACTACGTTAAGGCTTCGGTAGATGCTCTTATGCCTATTATCGACACCGTGGGCGGTATCGAAAAAAATCAAAGCCCTCGGTATTGGTGCGCCGAACGGTAACTATTACAACGGAACCATTGAATATGCTGCCAATCTCGTTTGGCAGGGGCGTGGTTCCCATAGCCAAGAAGTTTGAAGAGGCTTTGGGCATTCCCGTTATAGTTACCAACGATGCCAATGCGGCAGCAGTGGGCGAATTTACCTATGGTGTGGCTCGCGGCATGAAGAACTTTATAATGATAACCCTCGGCACAGGCGTGGGAAGCGGCATCTATATCAACGGACAACTGGTGTTGGGTTGCGATGGTCTGGCAGGCGAACTCGGACACCTCACCGTTATTCCCGGCGGAAGAACCTGCGGATGCGGGCGCAAGGGATGTCTTGAAACATATTGCTCTGCCACCGGTGTGGCACGCACAGCGCGCGAATATCTCGACAAACGCGACACACCGTCTCTGCTCCGCGACATAAAGCCGGAGGACATAACTTCTTTTGAAGTCTATAAGGCAGCTGTTGCAGGCGATGAACTTGCAAAGGAAATCTTCGAAGTTACCGGCAGCATGCTTGGCGAGGCTTGCGCAAACTTCGCGCTCTTCTGCTCACCAGAAGCATTTATTTTCATGGGCGGTCTTACAAAAGCCGGCGACCTTTTGATGAAGCCTTTGCAGAAAGCTTACGACGAACATGTGCTTAGCGTTTACAAAGGCAAGGCAAAACTCATGCTTTCCGGCTTGAAAGACAGCGAAACTGCAGTGCTTGGCGCAAGTGCATTAGGCTGGGACAATCCTCCTCAGCCCGTTCCGTTTGAAAGCGAAATCTGAAAATCCGGCACAGAAACAAAACAATAGTAATAATAAATGAGATGCAGCAGAAATAATGTTTTTGCTGCATCTCTCTCTTGAAACAAAAAACCTGAAAAGCCAAGAACAATGAAAAAGATTTTTACATCGCTTTGTGCCCTCGCCCTGCTTTTTGCATCTTGCAATAAGAGTGAGGAGGCTTGGACACCGCTATTCAACGGCGAGAACCTTGATAACTGGGAAAAATTCATAGGTCCGCCTTTCGAAGGTCATGAAGATTTGGCGGCAAACGCCGTGCCCGACAGCGTATTTTCGGTTGTGGACATGGACGGACAGAAAGTAATAAGAATATCGGGCGAAGTGTTCGGCTCGCTTGCCACCAAGGACACAACTTTCCAAAACTTCCATGCAAGATTAGTCATGAAATGGGGAACTAAAATCACAAAGGAACTCAATTGCGGCTTTCTTTATTACGGACACGGACCTTTCGGCGCAGGATTTGACACTTGGAAATCGTGCGTAGAGTGTCAGTTGCAGCACGGAAACATGGGTGCGCTCTACATGATAGGAGAAGATATTGTTCTTAACGCAGAAACCGAAAAACAAGGCGAGGACTATGCTTACAAACCCGGCGGAGAATCGGTGAAATTCGGCAAAACAGTGGAACGCCGCAAGATTCTCGGCGGAACGAATGCCGAGAACGAAGTGGGACAATGGAACACCGTGGAAATTTATTGCGTCGGGCAGCAGTCTGTGCACGTTGTGAACGGAAAAGTAACCATGCGCACAAACGGCATATCCACTCTTAAAGACGGCAAAGAGGTTCCCCTGACCGGCGGATGCTTCCGACTTCAGAGCGAAGGCTCCGAATTGTTTGTCAAGTCTGTGGAAATACAGCCCATAAAGGAAATCCCGGCAGAATTGTTGAAATAAAAAACGCTCACGGGCGGAAAAATACCCTTAAATAGTGAGGCGTGTGGAACTATGTTCCATGCGCCTCGTTTGTTTCGCATTTTATGCAAATTCGTATCTTTGCACCCGAAAAATAGAACCTATTATGACTAAAAAACATTACTCCGCCGTAGTGTTCGACCTTGACGGAACACTTCTGAACACGCTCACCGACCTTCACGCAAGCGTAAACATAGCCCTCGACCACTACGGCATGCCGCCCAGAACCATGGACGAAGTGCGCACATTCCTTGGCAACGGATACCTGTACCTCATAGCCCACTGTGTGCCCTACAACACGCCCGACGAAAAGGTTGCCGAAGTGCTGGAGTACTTCGAAAAATATTACTATTCCCACAGCATGGACACCACATGTCCTTACGAGGGAATTCCCGAGGTTGTGGAAACTCTTGCAAAGGACGGATACAAGTTGGCAATAGTTTCAAACAAAGGAATGGCGGCTGTAAAAGAACTTGCGGAGCATTTCTTTAAGAACACAATCAAAGTTGCCATTGGCGAAAGCAGCGATGTGCGCCGCAAACCCGCACCCGATGCCGCGCTGTTGGGAATGCGTCTGCTCGGGTATCAAAAGAAGAATCGCTTTACGTAGGCGATTCGGAAGTTGACATAGCTACGGCAAAAAATGCGGGAATTGACTGCCTCTCTGTTAGTTGGGGATTCCGAACAAGGGAGCATCTTGAAAAGAACGGGGCAGTTGACATCATCGACAAGCCATCTGAAATAGTGGATTTCCTGAAATGAAAATAGCAGAACGCCATAAGGCGCAATTGCATCAGTTTGCAACGGCGAAAAAAGAGTAAATTTTACCCGTTTGTAAGTTGTTGTTTTTCAAACATCTGAAAAGGCAAAAAATACAAGCCATATATTTTGAAACACAAGGCACTTATTTTAAAATAAGTGCCTTGTGTTTTTTGCAAGATGCCTTATGTTTTTCTCGCATCCAAAAGCAGAGGAAAAATGTCTTGTTGCGCGCTTGGAATTATTGACAAAAACAAACCGTCCCGGGAATGAAAATCCCAGGGACGGTTGTAGTTTCTCGACTTGTGGCTTAGAACTTCAAGCCCATTGCTTTTGCAATTTTCTTTGGTATCTCTGTGTTGTCGATACGTCCGTTGTATTGTTCCGCACCTGCACCAATGGCGAAAACAGGTACGTAGCCGTTTGAATGACCACCGCTTTGCCAACCTACGAGGGCGCATTCGTCTATGATTTTCTTTGCCATCGTGGAAATTCCGTTTGTGCTGTCGTATTCGTTTTTCTGTTTGGCAGCTCCTTCCTTGGTTGTTTCGAACGATGATTGAAGTCTCTTGGTCTGGCTGTCGCTCAGCGGAAGCTTTGTCCAGAATCCGAAACCGTCGGTAAGCAATGCTTTCATGTCTTCCCACGTAGTGTTTTCTGCTCCTTTGGCTTTGAAAAGACTGTCGGCGCGGAGTGAGAAAAGTGGCAGCTGTGTTACGTTGTTCTTTAAGTTTGTCAAGGTGCAATTCATACGGACCACGTCCGAGAGCAAGTCCGCCTGTTTCGTGGTCGGCTGTTATTACGATGAGAGTTTCATCGGGATGTTGCTTGTAGAAGTCGTATGCCACTCTCACGGCATCGTCCATGTCTATCAATTCATTGATAAAGGCGGCTGCGTCATTTGAATGGCAACCCCAGTCAATCTTTCCGCCTTCGAGCATAAAGAAGAAACCTTTTTTGTTTTTCTTCATGAGATAGTCTATGCCGCTTTCCGCAATTTGTTTAAGCGTCAGGTCGCCGGGCTTGCGGTCAAGCGCGTATGGCAGACAGCTTGTGTTTATTTTTGCAGCCTCTTCGGTTTGGAAAAGGATTATTTTGTCGGCTTTCTTTTCTTTTTTCTTGAAGTCCTGCAAGCCGCGGGCTATGGTATATCCGCCTTTCTTTGCGAGTTTATAGAGGTCTTCGTTGTTTTCCACGGGTTTCAGAAATTCCGAACCGGCAAAGAAATCGAATTTGGAGTCGATTAGCTGCAAACCTATCTTGTGATATTCGCCGCGTCCTTGGACATGTGCGTAGAAAGCTCCCGGTGTGGCGTGGTCAACCGATACAGTGGTTGAAATACCTACGGCATAACCTTCGTCGCGTGCCTCTTCGGCAATGGATTTTACGTTTGTGGTCAGGTCTTTAAGCATTCCGAGAGTGCCGTTGTGGGTTTTGTTGCCTGATGCAAGGGCTGTTCCGCCGGCGGCAGAGTCTGTAACGCCGTTTGTTCCCGATTGTGTGTTTACGAGAGCCGAGTTGGGGAAGCTCGGGAAGCACAGGGGCACGATTCAATCTTTCCCTGCAATGCTCCGAGGTAAGTTTCGGCGGCGTTGACCTGGTTCACACCCATTCCGTCGCCAATGAAATAGAACACATACTTTGCTTTGGGCTGGGCAAACATCATGATGCCCACGAAAGCAAACGTAAGTGTTGTAATAAATCTTTTTTCATATTTATGTTTGTTTGGTTGTCTTTCTTGCGTGCAAAGTTATGAAAACAGTGTTGCAGTTTTGTTACGACGAGGTGTTATTTTCCGTTTTTATTTTGCGAAAACCTGTTTCATTGGTCTTCCTGTCCACACCTGCGGCGTTTTCAGTCCGAATATATAGGCTGTGGTTGCTGCAATGTCGTACTGCATCATGCTTTCCTTGAATTCGCCGAGTTTTTTTACGTTCTTGCCGCATATAATGAACGGACCTTCGTATTCGAGCAACGAGCGTGCGCCGTGTCCTCTGCCCACTCCGCCGTGGTCGGTGGTAAGTATGAAAATTGTTTCGTCGTAAATTCCTGCGTCTTTGGTGGCTTGTATCACCTTGCCTATGCCTTTGTCAATTACTTTAAGCGAATCGTAATAGGCCGGTGTGTCGTGTCCTATGGCGTGTCCCACTCCGTCGGGCTCGTCAAGGGTGGCAAAGGTTATGGCGGGCTTGTATTGCTTGATATATTCGCAGGTTTTGTTCAGTACTCCCATGATCGATGCCTCTTTTCCCTTGACCATGTATTTATAGTTGATACATGTGGTGTCGATAAGGTCGGCAATCACATCCCACCAGCCTATGTAGGCAGAGACAGCCTTCGGGTATTGCTCGTGAAGCAGTGAGAAAAAACCGTGGGGAGCATTCCGCGTTCGTTGGCGGTGCCTTCGGGCAGCGGGGTGGTGGGTTTGCGGGTGTTCCATTCGGTGATGCTGTGGATTTCCGTGGGACATCCGTTCCACATCGAAGCCCAGTTTATTGCGCTTGCCGTGGGAAATACGCTGCGTTTGTGGAGAGTGTAGCTGCCGTTCTCCATAAGCGATTTTATGTTCGGTATGCCGGTGGCTTTGGGTACGCTGTAAGCTCCCCAGCCGTCTGCTCCTATAAACACCACGTGCTTTGCACGCCATTTTGCATCTGCGTTTTGGAATGCCGACAAGGCTATGAATGCCGTCAGCAGGATAAAGATTTTTCTCATGGTTTTGAATTGATCAGTTATTGTATTGTACATTAAGGGCAAAGTTAACACAAAGAAATGGTTTCGTGAAATTTTTGTCAAATTAAAAGCCTTTTCGCGCGGCGGCAATACCTCTTTCACTATTTCATGTGATATGCGGCAGATGCGAAAGTGAATATTTTCCGGTTTGTATCCGTTGTCTTTGCAACCGTATGCGCATTTCATGAAAAACACATGGCTTGTCGTAAAAAATACGAGCCATATATTTTGAAATATGTGCCTTGTATTTTAAAATAAGTGCCTTTTATTTTTCGTAATTCCAAACCTCTGGTAAACAATGACTTATAAAGGTATAAGAAAAAGAGGTTAATTGCTTGTTTTTCAAGGTTTTACGGCTTGAAAGTACAATGTGGAGGAATTTACGGGTGCTTGGTTGAAAAATGAATACCGTGCTGTCTTTATGTGCATATTATTCGTTTTCCGGCTTCCCGTGTTGTGGGCGGAGGCGGGCTTTTTGATAATCCTGCAAGGATTCCCGGCTGCCACAACTCCGGGCGGAATGCTGTGCGTAACCACGCTGCCGGCTCCTATAACGGCTCCTCTGCCTATTGTAACGCCCGGGAGAATGCTCACATGCCCGCCAATCCAAACGTCGTCGCATATTGTAACGGGCTTGGCGGCTTCGTAACCAGCAATGCGGGTCGCCACATCCAGGGGGTGGTATGCGGCGTAGATTCCGACCTGCGGACCAATCAAGACATTGTTTCCGATATTCACGGGCGCGGTGTCGAGAATCACGAGACCCGTGTTTGCAAAAAAAAGTTGTTGCCAATGTGTATGTTGTAGCCCAAGTCGCAGTGGAACGAAGGGATGATGGTGCATTTCTTACCCATACTTCCGAAAAGCGAGTGCATAACCGCGCGGCGTTCTTCGCTGCCCGAAGGCGGCAGAGAATTGAGTTTGAACACCAGTTTTCCCGCCCGGACATATTCTGCCCGCAGTTCCTCGCAGCCGAACGGCTTGTAGAGTTTGCCGGAATCGCGCAGTTCTTTTTTTTTCGGTCATGGGGTCGAAGGTTATTTTGCGGTGTTGAGTTGCGTGTTAATGCCGTGAATGTATTCCAACAATTCGTCCCTGCCCGTTTTTCTAAGCGATGAAGTAGTGAACATCGGGGGAAGTTCCTCCCAAGTCTCGCCAAGGACTTTGCGCATGGCTTCGATGTTGGCTTTCATCTCTTTGTCGTTGGGGCGGTCGGCTTTGGTAAACACAATGGCGAGAGGGATTCCCTGCATTCCTGCATCGTTGATGAAATCTATGTCTATTTTTTGCGGCGCAACGCGCGAATCGATAAGAACAAAAAGGCATGTGAGAGCCTGTCTGCCGTTAACATATTGCGATATAATGCTTCCGAATTTGTCTCTGTCGGTTTTGCTTCGCCGTGCATAGCCATAGCCGGGAAGATCAACTATATACCAGCTGTCGTTAATGAGGAAATGGTTTATGAGCATGGTTTTTCCGGGGCGCGCCGAGGTCATTGCCAGTTTTTTTCTGCCACACAGCATGTTTATGAGGCTGCTTTTGCCCACGTTGCTCCTGCCAATGAAAGCGTATTCCGGCTTTCCGTCGTCGGGACACAGATTTATGTCGGTGTTGCTTATGACAAATTCCGATTTCAGAATGTCGTATTTGTTTCTTCGCGGCATGCTTTGCTTCATGTTAACGGTATGTTTTATAAATATCGGCAAAGTTAGGGTTTTTGGTTGAGTTTTCTTAACTTTGCATGGTTTTTTCGGATGCCTGCCTGCCAAAATGGAACAGCAATACCCTTCAAAACTACTAAACCGTGCGGTGGAAGAATTTTCGCATCTGCCCGGAATAGGACGCAAAACAGCTTTGCGCCTCGTTTGCATCTTCTTCGTCAGGACGAAGAGGTAAGCGATGCTTTGCCGAGGCAGTGAAAACTTTGCGTCATGAGGTAAAATACTGCAAAGTGTGTCATAACATTTGCGACGAGGAGGTTTGCGACATTTGTTCCAATCCCCGGCGCGATTCTTCAACGATTTGCGTGGTGGAGAACGTACAGGATGTAATGGCTGTGGAGAATACGCAGCAATACACGGACTTTACCATGTGCTGGGGGAGTGATTTCGCCCGTTGACGGAGTGGGACCGGGAAACATAGAGATTCAGTCGCTCGTTGACCGTGTAAAAGCCGGCGGAGTGGGGGAGGTGATTCTCGCTCTCAGTCCCACGATGGAAGGCGACACTACGAATTTCTACATCTCGCGCCGTCTTGCCGACACAGGTGTGAAACTTTCGGTCATAGCGCGGGGGGTTACGGTGGGCGACGAACTTGAATACACCGACGAGGTAACGCTCGGTCGCTCCATACTGAACAGAACAGAATTTACAGGTAACAAATAAAAACGACAGAAGATGAAGAACAACGATATAAAGGTGCTTTCGCGCGGATGTAAGATTATGTATGCGGTATATCTGTTTGCCGTGATATTCTTTGCCGGAGTCTATGAACTTTTGCCCGAAGCCAAGGGACAACTTGTGGGAAACGACGTCGCGGAATACGCTCTCGACACGGTGTGCGTGCTTTTAACCATGATTACGGTGCCTTTGTCGCTGAAACTTTTCGCACATCTTCTCACCAAACACAAGTCTCTGGATCTTAAAGACAGGATGGAGCGTTACCACATGCTTTGGAACGTGAGAATAGTGTGCTTCGGAATTGTAACAATATTCGATTTGTGGGCTTATTATGCCACCCTGAATAATATCGGCGGCTTTTGCGCGTTAATATGTGTGGCGGCGTCTCTGCTGTTTGCCCCCACGCAAAAACGCATTGCGGGCGATTTGGACGCAAAAGACTGACCGCGCAAAAAGTTTTGAAATCCGAGTATGAAGATAACTTTTCTGATACCACCGACATTGGACGGACAACGCCCCGCAGAGCGAAGTTCGGGCTGCACTCACGTAGTTTATCCCACACCTAATATATATGAGTTGACCGTAGCGGCTCTCATAGAAAAATCCGGGGAATTCAATGTGGCGTATCACGATTTTACATACCAGAAAGACAGCCTTGAAGATTTTCTTTCCCGCGACGACAGCGATTTTTACTCGTTCTGGACGGTAAATCTATCGATAGACACCGATTTGCATGCGGCACAGATTATTCACAGTATGAAACCTGATGCCTATTGTCTGCTTCTTGGTCCCGGACCTACCTATTATATAAACAAATGTCTCAATCACGAGCGCACGATAGTGCTTCGCGGCGAGCCGGACATGGTACTTTTGGAACTTTTTGCAGGCATTCCGCAGCGGCGGCGAGGGAGATTGGCAGAAAGTGGACGGTATTTCTTTTCTCAAGGACGGGAAGGTGATAAACAACAAGCCGCACGCGCTTTTGAAGAACCTTGATGAGTTGCCGTTTCCTGCACGTCATCTGCTCGGCAACCGCACCTTCCACAATCCGAAACTGAAAGTAACTCCATATACTCCCGCGCTGACTTCGAGACAATGCCCGTTCAAGTGCATATATTGCGTTCCGAGTTCATTAACCTTTGCACGCGAGATAGAATATCGCAGAGAAAACGGACGAAAACCCGCTGTTTCGTTCCGGTCTGTGGAAAAACGTTGCCGAGGAATTGACATGCTCGCTGCGCAAGGCTATAAGGCGATAGGTTTCATGGATGATAATTTCATCTGGAACGAGAAACGCACGAAAGCTATATGCGATGCGCTCAAAAAACACGGCTTTGTGTGGGGATGTCAAGCCAGAGTGGATGAAATAACCGAACCTATAGCAAAAATACTCGGCGAATCGGGATGCAGATATGTGGACCTCGGCGTAGAATCGTTTGATGACGAAATTCTGAAATACATAAAGAAAGGTTTTACAAGGCAACAAATTTACGAGGCTGTGGCTTTGCTGAACAAAAACAAGGTACCTGTCAAACTCAATATCCTTATAGGAACTTCTCCGCTCGAGACCCGCGAAAAATTAAAAGACACCATTCGTCGCGCAAGACGCTTGAAAGTTGACCAAATTATGTTCAACATTGTTTCGCCATTCCCCGGAACGGAATTTTATAACCTTGCGAAAGAAAACAAATGGATAGTTACGGGAGAATATGCCCCTACTGATGTGCAGCGTACTTCAATTGTGAGCTATCCTAACTTTTCTGCCAAGGAAATGGAGCGAGTTCTTTTCAGGGCAAACCTTTGCTATTTTCTTTCTCCCGCCTTTGTTCTTAAACAACTCCATCGTTTTCACAGCGTTAACGAATTTGTTTCCGCGCTGAAGGCTTTGAAGATAAAACTTTTCGGATAACGTCATGCTGCTGTCTGTGATTCTGATAACCTGGAACGGAAGGAAACTGCTTTCAAACTGTTTGAAGTCGATGTCTTTCCTTTTGCAGCGCGAGGATGTAGAGGTTATTGTTGTTGACAACGGCAGCGAAGACGGAACCATTCACTTTCTCCACGACAAATATCCCGACATCACCGCCATTTCACTTGACAAAAATCGCGGCGTTGCCTATGCGCGCAATCGCGCATTGGAACGTGCGAACGGCGAATACCTTTGGATTTTGGACAATGACACGGAACTTTCCGAACCTGTGGCTCGCGGCATGATGCAATTCATGAAAGATAATCCCGGGTGGGACTTGCGGGTTGCCGCCTCGTAGATGCCGACGGACTTTTGCAGGAAAGTTGTAAACGTTACCCCGGTCTGGGCGAAAAGGTCAAGAATATTCTACACCGGCGTGGCTATCGCTATGCCTATGGTTTGGAAAAAATGAAAAAAAGATTCGAACCGGAGTATCTTATAGGCGCATGTCAGTTAATAAGACGGGATGCTTATGAAGCGGCGGGACCTTTGGACGAAAAGATATTCTACGGACCGGAGGATGCAGACTTTTGTCTGCGTGTTAAAAAGGCGGGTTTCTCGCTTGCATACGTTCCTGAATTCACGGTGCTTCATCACTGCCAGCGCATGTCGCGAAGCAGAATTCTTTCGCCCATAGGTTTGAAGCACATAGAGGGACTTGTGCATCTTTATTTCAAATATAAACGCCTTTTCTGATGCTGCTCAAAGGAGATAATATTCATCTCCGCGCCCTTGAGCCGGAAGACGTTGAAATCTTTGCAAAGATTGAAAACGAACCGGAGCTTTGGGCGTGCTCTTCAACCAATGTTCCTTATTCGAGATTTGCCATAAGGAATTTCATATCCTCTACCAGCAATGACATATACGCCGACAAACAGGTGAGGCTCGTTGCGTGCAGAAATACAGACGATGTTGCCGTGGCTTTTGCCGATATTACGGATTTCGATCCGCGCCATAAGCATGCCCAGGTGGGAATTGTTGTGTTTCCCGACCATAGAAAGCATGGCATAGGCGGCGAAGTTCTCGACATCCTCGGCGAATATGCCCGCAGAGTAGTTGATTTGCATGTGCTTTATGCCTTGGTGGCGAAAAGCAATGAGGCTTCGCGCCGGCTGTTTGCCTCGGGCGGTTACAAAGAAGTGGCTTTGCTTCCGCAATGGCTGTTTTCTGAAGGAAAATATTGTGATGCCTTGGTTTTTGAAAAGATATTTTCCGATTAAAATACCCACGAAAACATCATAAAATACGCACTACCATGGCTTTTGACAAAAACATTTTCGACATAAACGGCAAAGATATTCTCAGTATGGCTACTTTCGCGGACGAGGATGTAATTGCTTTCGACAACATAAAGGGACATATGTCTTAACGAAAAGGTTAAAATTGAAAACTTCATCATTGCCCTTTGCAACAAAGGGCGCGGTGCGCTCACCATAAACGGTGTGGATTATAATGTGGGCGTTGGCGACTTTGTGATATGCCGTCCAAACCACATCATAGAGAACATGATGGAAAGCATGGACTTCGAGTGCTCCTGCTTGTGCGTTTCCACGGAGTTTATGCGCAATGTGATGCTCATGGCAAACAGTTGGGATTTTAATTTGGTCATTGAAAAAAATCCCGTAATCCATCTCGACCGCGAGGAATCGGATGTGATAAATGCTTACGAGGCTATTCTCCGCAATACATTACGCGGTGCGCCGCGCAGACACCACAAGGAAGGGTGGAGTCGCTCATGAGAGCGGCGGCATGCTATCTGACAGATATGCTTATGCAACACATGGAGATGAAAGCCCACAACTTTTATAAAAGCGAAACTGCATTCAATGAGTTTCTCGATTTGCTGTCCGCCACATACCCGCGCCGCAGAAAGGTTGACTATTATGCAGAAAAGCTGAACCTTTCCAACCGCCGCCTCGCCTCTATATGCGTGAGGGTAAGCGGTAAAACGGCTCTGCAACTCATTACCGAGTATGCCATACGCGACATAAAACGCGAACTTCTCAAGCCCGAAAACACCATAAAGCAAGTGGCTTTTAACATGGGCTTTGAAAACGTATCGAGCTTGGGAAGGTATTTCCGCAATTTTACACATGTTTCGCCCAAGAAGTTTCGTGCCACGTATGCGCAGAACATGTGCGGCGGAGACGAAGCCATGCCCGAAGAATGATTCGTTTTGCCGGCAACAGGTAATCCACTCTGCTCGTTCGTTTATGCCTTGTAGTTTGCCCCGTGTGTTTTTTCTTTCAGGGCGCAAAAGACGGCTGTTTTTCTAAGTGGCTAATAACCAGATTTTTAATTGATTTTACAAGAGCTTTGTAAGTTCTTGTTTATCAGAGGTTTGGAATGCCCGAAAATACAAGGCACTTATTTTAAAATAAGTGCCTTGTATTTTTTAAAAATATATGGCTTGTATTTTTTACGACATGCCTTATGTTTTTTGCCTTTCCCGTGTGATTGTCGTCAGAATTGAATTTTTAGCCGAAAAAATTTGGCAGTTAAAATAAATATTGCTTATTTTGTCATGCTTAACATAAAATTCTACCGCCTATTGCACAACGTTACTCCTAAAAGATAATTGAATTAAAAACAATAATGGATAAATTGTGCAAACTCTCGGACGAGCAGTTGGTTAAGAACTATGCCAATGGCGACAGCGACGCTTTTTGACACTTTGCTCGCACGTTATCAGCAAAAAATATACTCATACATTCTCTTCCTTGTACACGACGACGAGGTGGCAGACGATTTGTTTCAGGAAACATTCATGAAAGCCATCGTTACAATCAGACAAGGCAGATACGTGGAAAGCGGTCGTTTCTCGGCTTGGCTTACCCGCATAGCCCACAACCTTGTGATTGACAAATATCGCCAGGATCGCAACTCGAATGTCATATCCAATGACGCGAGCGATGCCGATCTTTTCAACGATGCCACTTTGTCCGACATAACTGTGGAGATGAAAATGGTTACCGAGCAATCGCTTACCGATGTGGGGCGGCTTCTGAAAGAATTGCCCGACAATCAGAAAGAAGTATTGTACATGCGCTTTTACCAAGACCTTAGTTTCAAGGAAATTGCCGATGCCACGGGAGTGAGCATAAACACTGCGCTCGGTCGCATGCGCTACGGCTTGATAAATCTGCGCAAGATGGTGAGCGAGCGGGGCATTGTGCTCGAGGTTTATTGATTGAAAAGCGATAATACAAAGCATGGTCGCCCTGATAAACGGCGACCATGCAAAAATAAAACACAACAAATATATATTGCATCATAATAAAGCGGAACGCGGAGCGTTATCATAGTGTACAAAATATATTACAGCCTATGATTAAATTCTCCTCCTCCGAAATGACTCCGCGTGAAGCCACGCTGCAATTTCTAAAGTTTTTTGCTCGCAACTATATGCCGCTGGAAATACCCGAGGCAGGCGGTGCGCCAATGGTGATGAAGTGAATTTATCCCCTTTCTACGAAACAACAATAGTCAAGATATGAAGAAAATAATGTTGCTGGGCTCGGGCGAGCTCGGCAAAGAATTTGTGATAGCCGCCAAACGTCTGGGACAATACGTAATAGCTTGCGACTCTTACCAACATGCTCCCGCAATGCAGGTGGCTGATGAGTTTGAAGTCTTTAACATGCTCGACGGAGACGCACTTTACGGAGCCGTTAACCGTCATCGTCCCGATATAATAGTACCCGAAGTAGAGGCGATACGCACCGAACGCCTGTATGATTTCGAACGCGAAGGAATACAAGTGGTGCCGAGCGCACGAGCTGTGAACTTTACGATGAACCGAAAGGCTATTCGCGATCTTGCAGCCAAAGAACTCGGACTGAAAACCGCTCGTTACCGCTATGCAAAGAGTTATGACGAACTGCGCGACGCTGTAGAGGAAATTGGAATGCCTTGCGTCGTGAAACCTCTCATGTCTTCTTCCGGACACGGGCAGAGTGTCATCCGCAATGAAGAAGACATTAAAACTTCTTGGGACTTTGCCTGCAGCGGAGCCCGAGGCGATGTAATGGAAGTAATAGTTGAGGAATTTGTAAAGTTTGATAGTGAAATAACTCTCCTTACTGTTACGCAGCGCAACGGAAATACTCTTTTCTGTGCGCCTATCGGTCATGTGCAGAAGCATGGCGATTATCGCGAGAGCTTTCAGCCGGCAGTCATAAAGCCGGAACATCTGAAAGAAGCCCAACACATGGCGAAAGCTGTTACTCATGCGCTCACCGGTTACGGAATCTGGGGCGTAGAATTCTTTTTGAGTAATGAGAACGGGGTTTATTTTTCGGAACTTTCCCCACGTCCCCACGACACAGGCATGGTTACTCTCGCGCAAACGCAGAATCTTAACGAGTTTGAGCTACACCTTCGTGCGCTGCTCGGACTTCCCGTGCCGGAGATAGAACTTCTTCGCGCCGGAGCCAGTTGTCCCATTCTCGCAGTAAGTAACACGGCGGTCGAACCCGATTTTATTGGTGTGGACGACGCACTTCTTGAGCCGCGCACCGATTTGCGTATCTTCGGAAAGCCGCGTGCATGGAGAGAACGCCGACTTGGCGTGGCTCTTGCCCATGACAGCGTTGACTGCAACATAAACGAGCTTCGCGAAAAGGTGAGGAATGTGGCGGCTAAGGTGAAAAATCTGTAACAATCCTGTTAAATCACGAAACGTAATATGACACCGATTATTTCTCCCTCTTTACTTGCTGCCGATTTCGGCAATCTTGCCCGCGATGTCGAGATGTTGAACCGCAGCAGTGCCGATTGGATGCACCTTGATGTAATGGACGGAGTTTTTGTTCCCAACATATCGTTCGGCTTTCCCGTTATGCAAGCCATTGCAAACGTAGCCAGGAAACCGCTTGACGTACATCTTATGACCGTTCAGCCGGAACGCTACATCGAAAACGTGAAAGATCTTGGCGCACGCATAATGAATGTTCACGTGGAAGCCAGTCCGCATTTACACCGAACCATTCAGCAAATACATTCTGCGGGAATGCTTGCAGGGGCAACGCTTAATCCGTCAACGCCGGTGGAGATGCTTGAAGACGTAATAGAAGATCTCGATCTTGTTCTCATTATGTCGGTAAATCCGGGCTTCGGCGGACAAAAGTTCATTGAACATTCCCTGAAAAAGGTTGAAAAGCTGCGCAGCATGATTGACTCCTGCGGTTCGGGAGCTCTTATCGAAGTGGACGGAGGCGTTAACGTAGACAATGCACCTCTTCTTGTCAAGGCGGGAGCCGATGCTCTCGTGGCGGGAAGCGCAGTGTTCAACGCTCCCGACCCGGAAGCGGAAATCGAGGCTCTGAAATCAATGGAATAAGAGCGGCAAAGAACAGAGGAAATGGGCACGGATAGCAAAACGCGGGGCATTTCGTTTTCGGCGTTAGGCAGATTTCCGGTGCTACGTTTCTTGTTGCCGCTGGCTTCGGGCATTGTTGCGGGCAGATATGCAGGATGTGTGTCCGAACAGGCGGTTACGGTTTCATGGATTGCGGTTGTGGCATTAGCTTTGCTGCTTGCAATTCTTGCAATATCAAACAAACGGTGGGTGGAAAACCTCTGGTTTTTCATTACCACCGTTTTGTTTTTCTTCATTCTTGGTTTTGCCGCTTCTTCTGACGCTCTTGTTAAACCCCGATACCCGTGGGAGGAGAAAAAAAGACTGCCTATGGCGGAGTTGTAACATCCTGTCCCGTGCTGCGGGAGCGCGTTGCGAGATTTCGCATAAGGGTTGCCGAGGTTTACGAAAGGGGCGTTTTTCACCGCGTGAACCGCAATGCGGAAATCACAGTTCTTCGCTCCAAAGGCATTGATACTTTGAAAAGCGGCGATGCAGTTATGATTTATGCTAAAATGGCAGAACCGCGTAACGCGGGCAATCCTTATGAGTTCGACTATGCTTCTTATCTGAAACTTCACGGAGTTGGCGGCACGGCTTTCGTTTTTGCCGACGATGTTGTACTCTTGTCCTCCGCACAGTCTGCGAGATTGCGCGGGCAGTGTCTCGGTTTGGGCGACCGCGTAATGCTTTGGGGCGAAAACATACGCCTGCGGTTGATGCGCCTTTACCGCAACGCCGGGCTTGAGGGGGACTTTCTCGCGGTGGTGTCGGCAATGACTTTGGGCGAAAAGTCGCATGTGTCGCGCCGCATGCGCGATGTTTTTTCGCACACGGGCACAAGTCATGTTCTTGCCCTGTCCGGTCTGCACCTTGGCATAATATTTTCGTTGCTTCAGTATCTTCTTACGTTCGGCGGGCGTTTTCGCAGGATGCGTGTGCCCGCACAGGTGGCTATAATACTGTTTGTGTGGTTTTACGCTGTGGTTGCCGGCATGCCCGTATCGCTTGTCCGGGCTTCCATAATGTGTACGCTCGTGTGCATGTCCGCTCTTGCCGGCGGCAATCCCCTTTCCGAGGGTAACCTTTACCTTGCCGCTTTTCTTATATTGCTTTTCGCCCCGCTGTCGCTCTTTGATGTGGGTTTCCAAATGTCTTTCGTTTCGGTATTGTCCATTCTCAAACTCATGCCCTTTGTTGCGCCGCCGCGGGTGATTGCTTCTTCGCCTGCCGGAAAGCTTTGGGCGTTCATGGCAGTGTCTTTGTGCGCCCAGGCGGGCGTTGCTGCGCTTGTGGCATACCATTTCCACAATTTTCCCACCTATTTCATGTTGTCCAACCTTGTCGTTGTGCCCATGGCAACGGTCATAGTCTCCCTTTCGTTCGCCCTTGCCGCCCTGTCGTGGCTTCATCCCGTGGCGGTAGCGGTTGGTTGGCTGCTCAAAACCCTTCTGCGTTTTCAGTTTTCCTTTCTTGACTTCGCCGGCTCTCTTCCCGGCGCGTCGCTGACGCTCTATCCGTCGCTCCCCACGGTTGCTGTGCTATGCGTGGCGTTGTTGCTGCTGTTCGGGTGGGTTGCTTCGCGCAAAAGGATATACCTTATATTTATGGCAACCGTCATAGTTGCGGCGATAGCGGTGCAAACGATTACCGCAACCAATGCCTGCCGCCCGGGAAGCGTGTGGTTTTATGGCGGAACCCGTGTGAGTGCGGCGCAGTTTGTAGTGTCTTCCTGCGAATCCTATCTTTATTCTCCTGCAATCGAGAGCGACGAGGCGGTGTGGCACGCCATGACCACCGTGTCGCATGACTATTGGGCAAGATGCGGAATGAGCCGTCCCGTGCGCCTGCATGACGGTTTTGAAAGCCGCTATGCCAAATTTTATGACGGTTTGCTTTTGTTCGGCAACCGCACATTTCTTTTCCTCGATGCCTCCACGCCGCGCCATGACGGAATTTCGACTGTAAAAGTTGATGCGGTTTTCGTATCGCGTGGCTTCAAAGGAAATTTGCAGGTGTGGTTGGAAAAGGTAAAGTCTGATTTGGTTGTTTTGGACACAGGAATATCGGCTGCACGCAGGACGAAGTTTTTGCGCGAATGCAGAAAATCGGGAGTGCGTGTGCACGATTTGGACGCGCAAGGGGCATTGGAAATGCTGATAGACAGACATTGTGCGGCGCATGATTCGTGAGAAAAATTTGTTGCTATTTTCAGAGTACCGCAAGCCTGATTTTGGGGTCCGAAAAGGGCGTGCGAAAAAAACACATGGCTTGTTGTGAAAAATACAAGGCACTTATTTTAAAATATGTGCCTTGTATTTTAAAATATATGCCTTATATTTTTCATGAAAAATGACCTTTGATTTTCAATGACTTACAAAAGGCGAAAAATTGCCTTTCCGAACGGTTGATTTCGCACCCTTTTCGGATGCTGTTTACACACGGTTTTGCACGGAAAAAAGCATGCCGGCATTAAAAAAAGTGGTTTGCCGTTGTTTTTCTCCCAAATAAACCGGTGTTGAACCGAAACTCAATCTTGCAAATAGGTAAGTTTTTCTTAATTTTGCCATTGTAAAAAATCAATCCACAAAATAAGACAGAAAATGCTTGAAAATATAATGTCGGAAGCCCAGGCGGCTTTGTTTGAAAAGATTGTAGCCGAAACAAATAAAGCTGTGATAACCGCCCATTCCGCCCCTGACGGCGACGCAATAGGTTCTTCGCTTGCCCTTGCCGCATATCTGCACACAAGAAACACGGAAGTTGCTCTCGTCATGCCCGACAGTCTGCCCGATTTCCTCATGTGGCTTCCCGGAGCATCCGACATTGTGTGCCACGATGTGGCTCCCGAAAAGGCGGAAAGCCTTATAGCGGATGCCGACACGGTTTTCTGTCTTGACTTCAACGACCTTTCCCGAATCAATGCCCTTGGTACGATGGTCAAAAACAGTTGTGCACGAAAAGTAATGGTGGATCACCATCCCGAACCGGTGTTTCAACCCGAACTCCGCGTGTGTCGCCCCGATTTAAGTTCGGCTTCCGAAGTGGTGTTCCGCATATTGTGGCAATTAGGACACTTCCCCGCCATGACAAAAGATGAAGCCGTGTGCGTGTATTGCGGCATGATGACCGACACGGGCGGCTTTGCCTACAATTCCTCAAGTCCGGAAATTTATTTCATAATAAGCGAATTGCTCACCAAAGGGTTTGACAAAGACAAAGTCTATCGCAACGTTTTCAACAACTATTCCAAGAGCCGCGTAAGGCTTACCGGTTATGTTCTTTACAACAAACTGCACTTCTATCCCAAACTTCGTGCGTGCTACTACACGCTTACGGGCGAAGAAATGCGACGTTTCAATTTCCAACGCGGAGACACCGAGGGACTTGTCAATATGCCGCTGGTTGTAAAGGGAATGAGACTCTCGATAGCCCTGCGCGAGGACACCGAAGGGGGAAAAATAAGAGTTTCCCTGCGTTCCGTAGACGATTTTCCCTGTAATAAAATGGCTGCGGAGTTCTTTAACGGCGGCGGACACCAGAATGCTTCGGGCGGAGAGCTTCGTTGTACAATGGACGAGGCGGTTGAAACGGTGAATCATGCGGTTGAGGCATACGCCAAACTGCTTTGATTTGCATTTCGAACCATTTTTCGGCACGGAAAGCGTAACCATTTTTGCTTTTTTGAATAAACTCTGCTTTTAAGGCGGTGTTTTTCATATTGTTTGCACATTTGCGCGTTAATTGTGTGTTTTTGTTTATATTTGCAATAGACAACGAAACAAAAATAACTCACAATAGCATGAAGACTAACAGAAGAGATTTTTTGAAAGCTGTTGGCGGAATAGGATTGTTCTCCATAGTTCCGAGCAGTGTGCTTGGCGGCAGGGGCAGAGTGGCTCCCAGCGACCAGTTAACAAAAAGGTATTATCGGCGTTGGCGGTATAGGCAGGTCGTCTTACCATTTCACGAGCGACAAATATTGTCGCCTTGTGGCAATGTGCGATGTTGACAGCAAACATCTTGAGCAGGCAAAAGCCGAAGCCAAGGAAAAATTCAACGAAGACTGTGCCACATATCACGATTTCCGCGATCTTATAAAAGATCCCAATGTAGATGTTGTGCATATAGCAACTCCTCCCCATTGGCACGCACTAATGTCTATTGAAGCCGCAAAAGCGGGTAAAGACATCTGGTGTGAAAAGCCCATGACGCGCACCATAGGCGAAGGACGCGCCGTGAAAGAGGCTGTGAAACGCTACAACAGAATATTTCGTCTGAACACGTGGTTCCGATTCAAGGATACTTTCTACGGACTCGGCACAACGGTTGAACCATTAAAGAAACTCGTTAAAAGCGGTCTGTTGGGATGGCCTTTGAAATTTACTGTCTCCGGAACAACAGGCTTTACTTGGAAATTCTTTTGGGTGGGAAAAAAGAAAATCTTGTGCCGCAAACTGTTCCTTCAAACCTTGATTATGACATGTGGCTTGGTCCTGCTCCTTACAAACCCTATAACGTTCACCGCACTCACCAAAACATTCCGTGGCTATTGGGATTACGATGGCGGCGGACTCACTGATATGGGACAACATTACCTTGATCCCGTGCAATATCTCTTGGACAAGGACGACGAGTCGCCTATAAAGATAGAAGTTGACGCTCCCCAGCAGCATCCCGACGCTGTTGGCATTTGGCACAAGATAACTTATACATATGCCGACGGATGTCAGATAGTTCTCGAGGGAGAAGGCTTCGAATCGCAGGGAAAAACTCCTTACATAGAGGGACCCAAAGGCAAAGTTTTCCAAGGCTTTGAATGCACCATACCGGATGTTATGAACAAGATTGCGGAAATGCCCGATCCCGAGCCACAACGCACCGACTTTATAGAATGTATTCGCACACGTCAGAAGTTTGCGCTCAACGAAGTCAATGGTCATCGCAGCTGTACACTTGTAAATATGGCGGCTATTGCTTTACGTCTCAACCGCAAGGTACTTAATTACGATCCTGTAAAAGGAATTTTTACCGGCGACCCGGATGCAACGGCAATGATCAATCAACCCATGCGCGGAGAGTGGCATCTTTAATATGACACCTGAAATGTAAATACCAAAAACCGAAAACAGAAAATGAAAAAGTATATATCATCATTCCTGATTGCCTTTTTGTGCTTCGCAACTGCCTTTGCACAAATCGACAGTCGCAATCGCGTGGCATCTACAATAGTTGCCGACGGACTTGCACAGCTTCCTGCTAAAAATCTTGAGGTTTTCAATCGTGTCATGTCTGAGATGGCAGCCACGGGAGAGCAAGGTGTGCTGCAAATAGCCGGAAACTTGAAGCCCGCAGGGGATAACGTTAAAAACGCAGTGTTTGAATATGCTCTCAGTGGCATTACCGATTATGCGGCGAGCCGGGAAGGAGCAAAATGTCGCCCCCGGAGTGAAAGCCGGATTGCTTAAGGCTTTCGACAAATGCAATGACGAAACAAACAAAACGTTCCTTATTACGCTTATTCGCCGTGTGGCGGAGCCGGCAGACTTTTCGTTCTTTGCCAATAACCTTGTAAATCCCAAGCTGTCCGTTCCTGCGCTTGCTGCAATAGAAAGCATGAGTGGAATAGACGCAGATGCTTTGAATCTTGTAAAGAATGGCGGCAACGTTCCGCATTATTCGCTTGCCAAGATAATAGAAGCCCGCAAACTCAACGGTGTTGAGGATTTGCTTATCTCTTGGATTAACGGCGCAGACGCTAAAACGAAGATTGCTGTCTATGATGCTCTCGCTGCTGTGGGTTCTGCGAAATCTTTGAAGGTTCTCGAGAACGCAGCCAAGGCTGCAGGCTATGCTCCTGACGATAGTCGTGCGCTTGATGCCTATTTGAAGATTCTCTATAGGTCTGATAATAAAACTGTATTGAAGTCTGCGAAAAATCTTGTCAAATCTTCTGCTCCGGCTACCCGTTGCGCAGGATTGGCTTTGCTTTTGAAAGCTTCGGGCAATGCTTCGGGCAACGAAATATTGAAAGCTTTGAAGGACGGAAACGTAGAATATCGCAACACAGCCCTGGATTTTGCCAAAGAAACGGCAGGTGAGGGAATTTTTGCCAAAGTTGCTTCGAATTTTTCCAAACTTTCAGGCGATGCCAAGGTAGATGTTGTGAAATGGCTTGGAAACAATCATGTCAATTCGCAAGAAGCCGTGATTCTTTCGGCAGTTGCCGCCAACGATTCCGCTTTGTCGTGTGCAGGAATGGAAGCTGCTGCGAAAATAGGCTCGCCTAAGGCTCTCGAAGCTCTGATTGCCCAGCTTTCCGGCAGAAATGGCGAGTATGCTTCCAAACAACTTCTTGCTTTCAACGGAGATATTTCGTCGGGAGTACTCAATGTACTTAAAACAGGTAAGGATGCGTCTGTGCTTGTTCCCGCATTGAAACTCGCAGGTCAGCGTCATATTCACAAGGCATACGATGAAGTTGCAAAACTTACGGGTTCTTCAACCGAGGCAATCAGTTCTGCCGCTTACGAAGCCCTCACCGGTGTGGTTGCTTCGGCAAGTAATTATTCCGACAACGTGGCTTCCCTGCTCGAAAAGAGTAAAGGCGCTTCCACAGTCAAACTTCAGACGGCTCTTTGCAATTCTCTCGTGGCTCAAAATGCTTCTTCCCAATATGCCAAGGCTGCACAGTATCTCAAGAGCTCTTCTCATCCGGAGTATTACTATCCTCTTTTGGCACAATCGGGAACTTCCGAGGCTCTTGCCGAACTTCAGAAGGCTTTGAACAATTCTGCCACTGCCGAAGCTGCTTCAAAGGCTTTGCTCATTGTTGACAATTCCAACGTTATCCCTGTGCTTTTGAACGAAGCCAGACATAATTCCACTTACAAGGAGCAACTTCTTTCGCGCTTTGTGTCTCTCGTTGTAAAATATGAGGGCAATGAAGTAAAGAAATACCAGAGTTTTATAAACGCTCTTGACATCACACCTTCCGCAGAGCTTTCCAACAGCATCATTTCCGAACTTGGCAAGATTTACAAGGTTCAGTCGCTTGCTGTGGTTGCAGGAAAAATGAACGAATCGGATGTTGCTTTACGCCGCTGCCAATGCCGTGAAAAACATTCTGGCTCATTCTGCCGAATTGAATGCGGGTAAGGATGCGCAAAACGCTCTCAACAAGGCTAAGGAAGTGGCTCTTGCCAAAAAAGCCGGAGGTGATGCCGACGCAGGATATGCTGTAGACCAAATTACGGAGATTCTCGGCAAACACGCAACGGACGGCGGATTCACACTGAACGTTAATTCCAAAAAGCTTTCTGCAGGAGGAAAAGAAACTTTCAATAAAAACGGCGAGAACATAGCTTTATCTTTCGACTGGATTGCAGATGGTGAAGCCACAGTGGTTTTGCGCGGCGTGCCTGTTGCTCGTCTCACAACCGACAAGGTGGAAATCGTTGGCGGCAAGAAGTCTCTTTTGCGCTCAATCCCAAAGGCGAATACAATACTCTTTGAGGTTCGCATCGTTGCCGATCGTTTGTTTGTTGTTTCAAACGGCGAATCTCTCGGGCTAACGCGGTTCTCAAAGAAACTGTGGAGCTGTCAAGAATCCTGTGGCAGGCGCAATGGAACTTGTGGCAAACAGCGGCAGCATTAACTTGCGCAATGCCAATGTCTGCAATCTTCCTTCAACTCCGGTCTATACTCTTTCGGACGAGGAGAAGAAAGCCGGTTTCGAAATACTGTTTGATGGTCGTTCTCTCGATAATTGGCAGGGAAATACCACCGGATATACTCCCGACAACGGCACTATTTTCGTAACAGCCAACTATGGCGGAAGCGGTAATCTTTATACCAAGAAAAAGTATAGCGATTTCGTTTATCGCTTTGACTTCCGTTATGAAACCCCGGGCGTAAACAACGGCGTGGGCATACGTACAAACATCGGCAGCGACGCTGCTTATGACGGAATGGAGATTCAGATTCTCGACCATGACGATCCTATTTATGCCGGTTTGCAACCTTATCAGATGCACGGCTCGGTTTACGGAATCTGCGTGCCCAAACACATCACCTTTAAAGCAGAACACTTGGTACACCGAGGAAATTCATGCCGTTGGCGACCGTATTACCGTTACCGTGAACGGAGAAGTTATTACCGATTGCAATATTCGCGAGGCTTGCAAGGGACACAACGTAGCTCCCGACGGAGGAGAAAAACAATCCTTATACCGTGGACCACAAAAACCACCCCGGACTTTTCAACAAGGATGGCTATGTTAGCTTCTGCGGTCATGGTGCAGGTGTGCGTTTCCGCAACATCCGTATTCTTGATTTGAGCAAAAACGCCAAGAAAACGGTGAAGAAGACCACTAAACGCAAGTAAAGAAATACTGCTTGGAATTAAAGACTTCCGAAACTCGTTTCGGAAGTCTTTTTCGTATTATTCTGCATGTATCAATGGATATATTCATTACGATAAGTGTTTTGGAAAAGTTTTTTTCGCCTCATCGCAAAAAACATAAGGCATGTCGCAAAATTACGAGCCATATATTTTTTTAAAATACAAGGCACTTGTTTCAAAATATATGGCTTGTATTTTGACGAAGTTAAATATGTGAATGACAATAAGTTATACAAATGTTCGAAAATTGCTCTGATTGTTATGAAAATCAGGGAGTTATGTGCGAAATTTGAGTTGCGGCGCATAAAGGGTGGGGAAGTGCGACCGCGAGAACCTGTATTGAATAAAATATGAATATTATGATGTGGTATTCGTTCTCTTTGCATGCTCCGATAACAACTGACGCAGTTTTTCAAACCCATGGCAGCCTGATTTTGCCGTGTTGGTTGCCTGTTAGCCGGAACCCCTTTTGCTGTACAACGGGTAAGTTTTGTAATATTAGCGATGAGGCACACCGGAAGTTGCACTTAAATCGCTATATTTGTAAAGGAAATGAAATTAAAAACCTATAATAAACGATGAATCGAAAAATCAAATTTCTGCTTGCGGCAGTGTTTTTGGCAGTTCTCCCTGTTGACGTATGGGCTGACGGAATAGCCATAACCCACGGACCATATCTTCAAAATGTTTACGAAACTGAGGCAACAATAGTTTGGACCACCAACAACGAAGCCAATGGTTGGGTGGAACTTGCGCCTGATGACGGAACAAATTTCTATGCCGAGAGTCGTCCCAAGTATTATGACGCCCACATAGGCGTGAAACGCACTGGAAAAGTGCACGCCGTGAAACTGACAGGTTTGAAGCCCGGAACGAAATATCGCTATCGCATCTACTCGCAAGAGGTGCTGAAGCGCGAAGGCTGGCATATCATTTACGGATATGTGGCTGCAACAAACGTGTATAGTAAAGCTCCGCTGACGTTCACCACAAACGATGCGTCGAAGCCCGAAACATCGTTTCTTGTTCTCAACGACATTCACGAACGAGTGGACGTTATGAAACAGATGCTTGAAAAGGGCGATTACCAAAAGCGTGATATGGTGATTTACAACGGAGACATGGTGAACATAATGCCCGATGACGAAGCACTGTTCAGAGGATTTCTCGATGAGAGCGTAAATCTTTTCGCTTCCGAGATACCTTTGTATTATGTTCGCGGAAACCATGAAACCCGTGGCGCATCTGCTGTGAATTTCCAGAATTACATCTGCCCGCGACAGGACAATATTTTCTTTTCCTGGCAACAAGGTCCTGTGTTTTCCTTGCTCTTGACGCGGGAGAGGATAAACCCGACGACGATTTGGAATATGCCGGAGCCAATGTCTATGACGAATATCGCACAGCGCAGGCAGAGTGGATTAAGAAGGTGATAAATTCGGAGGAATACAAAAAGGCGAAATATCATGTGGTGATTTGCCACGTTCCGCCCGCACCCAAACAAAATGCATGGCATGGCGATTTGGAAGTAAAGAAGAAGTTCGCGTCGATTCTCAATAACGCTGATGTCGATGTCATGCTTTGCGCACACTATCACCGTTTTGCTTATTATCCCAACCTTGAGGGCGTGAATTTCCCAGTAATAATCAATTCCAACAATTCGTATCTCACCGGCGAAGCCGACAATGAAAAACTCAAAATACAGGTTGTGAGCAACAAAAAGGCAAGAAGCTATTGAAAAAAGACTTCCCAATAAAGTAAGCTTTGCCCACAACTCAAAGAAAAAGCGCATTCCCGTTTGGGGAATGCGCTTTCGTTTTGCTTCAGTGCGGCATCAGTGTCCAATGGCAAAGATTGCCGGAGTGTGGCTGAGGTCGGGAATTTCGGCTTTGCGCCATTCCGCAACGCTCATGGTCCTTATGTTTTCGTTGCTGCAGGTAACGCCCGCCGCAATACACATTCGTGTGGACGGCGAAAGGGTTTTGAGCATCAAAGTAATGAATTTCCCGTTGCGATAAGGCGTTTCTATGAACATTTGTGTCTGCTTTTCTTTTATGGCGCGTGCTTCGAAATGCTTCAACGCTCTGACCTTTTCTCCCCTCGTCAATGGGAAGGTAACCGTTGAAAGCAAAACTCTGCCCGTTCATACCCGATGCCATTAGCGCAAGAAGTATTGAGGAAGGTCCCACAAGGGGCACGACTTTCATGCCAGCCTTTTGCGCCATGGCAACAATGGTTGCGCCCGGGTCGGCAACCGCCGGACAACCGGCTTCACTTATCATTCCCATTGCTTCACCCCTTTTGAGCGGTGCAAGATACCTGTCAAACGCCATGGCATCGGAGTGTTTGCCCATGGGATAGAATGTAAGTTCGTCAATGTTTATTTCCTTGTCCATGAACTTAAGAAAACGCCTTGCCGTGCGGGTTTCCTCGACAATGAAATGCTTTATGCCTTTAATTATCTCGCGGTTGGCAGGTGGAAAACGCTCTCGGCAGGAGAATCTCCAAGTACGGTGGGAATAAGATAGAGTGCGGGTGTCATGGAAGTTGCGAAAATTTATGTTTCATTCCTATATAGTATAGGCGTAATATGCTGTAGTCTGTTTGTTCCGGTATGCTGCTCACAACACATTTGGCAAGATTTTCACGACGAGCCGCTTCGAAGTCGTTTTTCATGACCTTGAAGTCCCGGCGAGCCTCCCGAATGGCGCGAAAAGCCTTTACGTCTCCCGTAAGCAGGAATTTCAATGCCGCAACATTGTCGAAAATCTTACGAAAACGCATGACGCATTCAAGATTACTTTGGGGAGTGTTCTTGTAAAGCATCAGCAGATTGTTGCGAAAGTTCAGGTAGACTTTCTTGGGGTTCGTGGTCTTGAGAGTTGCGCCCCCCGATGTGGAACACATAGCTTTGCGGAATGCAGACAATTCTCATACCACGGCTGCGAAGCCTCCAGCAAAAATCTATTTCCTCCATGTGGGCAAAGAAACGGGAGTCGAGCCCGCCGTTGTCAATGTAAATTTCCCGTCTGACCATTAATGCTGCCCCCGTAGCCCAAAATACGTCGGATATGGAGTTATATTGTCCTTCGTCTTTCTCAACTGTTCCGAAAATTCTGCCTCGGCAATACGGATATCCCCATTTGTCCATGAAACCTCCTGCAGCCCCGGCATATTCAAAATAGGACATGTTGCGATAGGAAAGGATCTTGGGCTGACAAGCTGCCACATCGGCGTTGGCATCCATGTAATCAATCAGCGGCTGAAGCCAACGCGGAGAAACTTTTACATCGGAATTAAGCAGAAGTGCGTATTCCTCTTCCACTTTTCCTATTGCCAGATTATAACCTTCGGCAAAGCCATGGTTTTTGTCAAATAAAATGAGCGGTACTTGCGGAAATTCCCGCTTCATTGTCTCTACGGAATTGTCGGTAGAACCGTTGTCGGCCACATAAACATTGGCTTCGGGCGAATTCTCCAGTACATTGGGCAAAAAACGCCTGAGCATTTCCGCTCCGTTATAGTTAAGTATGACAACTGCAATGCGTTTCATATTATAATAGTGCCTTTAAGTGCTGATTCGTCGGCATTGAAATCGCCGAGAACCACGTTTACGAGTCTGTTGTCAAGGTTTTCGGCATTTTCTCCGGGCACTTCTACGCGAATATAATTGTCGGTGAACCCGTGAATTTTGCCGTTGTGCATTGTATGTTCGAAAAGAACTTTTCTTTGTGTACCGCAATATCTGCGATAAAAGTCCTTGCGTTTCTTTTCCGAGAGAGCAATGAGCCGCTGAGTGCGTTCGTGCTTGTCTTGCTGCTTCACGATGTAAGGAATCTTCAAAGCTTGTGTGCCGGGACGCTCGGAGTAGGGAAACACATGGAGTTGCGCAAAGTCGAGAGCCGACAGAAATTCAAAAGTTTCCTCGAAAAGTTCCGGTGTCTCGCCTCTTGTGCCCACAATAACGTCTATGCCGATAAACGCATCGGGCATGGCGGCATGTACTTCCGATATTTTTCTGCAAAAAACTTTGTGTCGTATCGGCGGTGCATTAACTTCAGCACGGTGTCGCTTCCGCTTTGCAGAGGAATGTGAAAGTGGGGCATGAAACTGCGCGATTTTGCGCAGAAGTCTATTATTTCTTTCGTCAGAAGGTTCGGTTCTATCGACGAAATCCTGTAACGCTCTATGCCGTCTACTTTGTCGAGCCGCTTTACAAGCATTTCGAAGTTTTCACCGCCTTTGCGTCCGAAATCACCGATGTTCACGCCGGTTATGACTATTTCTTTTCCGCCTTGAGCGGCAACTTCTTTTGCCTGCGTTACTATGGAATCCGCCGAAGGACTGCGACTGAGCCCGCGTGCATAGGGAATGGTGCAATATGTACAGAAATAATCGCAGCCGTCCTGCACTTTCAGAAAATATCTTGTCCTGTCGCCGCGCGAACACGAGGGAACAAAAGTCTTGATGTCGCGCATTGCTCCGCTTTTCTGCATGTGCAGTGCTCCGCTTTTCTGTTGGCGTTTGCGGGCAATGCCTTCTGCGATATATTCCAATATCTTTCCTTTGTTTTCCATGCCCACCACGAGGTCCACGCCTTTTTATTTCGGAAACTTTTGCGGTTGAAGCTGCACATAGCATCCCATGACAACCACAAAAGCCTGCGGATTGTCCTTAACAAGCTTGTGAATAACCTGACGACATTTGTGATCGGCCATTTCGGTAACCGAACATGTGTTTACAAGACAGATGTCCGCGTTGCCGTTGTCCGTTGTCTCCACGCCTATACTGCGTAGTTTGTCCTCTATATAGGATGTTTCGGCATAATTGAGCTTACAGCCCAAAGTGCGAAACGTGGCTTTCATGCCATTCATGTCATCATATTGTGCCATTATTGCGTCTGCGTGTGCCAGATTTGTAGGGATGTGATATTATAATACAAAGATACGAAATAAGTTTTACATCAAAAAAGAAAAATAATGTTTCGCTGTAAGTTGCAGAATAACAGATAAATAAGATTGTAACCGAAAAATTATTGAAAAAAAACGGCAAAAAAGTGTTCATCATATTAGTAAAAAGTCCTTACCTTTGCATCGGTTTTAAAAGCAATTGATTGTTTTACTAAAAAAAAGACAGAAATGAAAAAGTTAGTATTCATGTTCGTAGCAATCGCAGCAATGTCATTCGCAAGCTGCAACAACAAGTCAACGAAGCAGCTCCTGCTACAGATTCTGATTCAGTTCAGGTTGACAGCGCTGCAGTTGATAGCACCGATTCAGCTGCTACTGATACCGCTGCTGCTGATACCGCTGCTGCTGACGCTCAGTAATTATTCTACGAACTAGAGAATTGAAACCTGCGAGGAAAATTCCTTACAGGTTTTTTGTGTCCTTTGCGTATGAGCGCAAGGGATGTTTTGTTTCTGCGAAATTGTGCGTTCTTATGTTTTTTGTCAAAGTCATACTTTGCACGGCATCGGACATGACAAAATGCACACTTTTGCCAAGGCGTAAAACAAGGAAATAACCTGAGATTTTTGTGTCTTTATATGACACTGTGTTTCAGTAATATATAAAAACGAAAAATATAAGGCATGTATTTTTGAAATACAAGGCACATATTTTAAAATAAATGCCTTGTATTTTCAAACAAGTGCCTTATGTTTCTTCTTTTGTGTTGAAGCCGCTAAAAAATCAATGAATCCGGGTCTGTTTTTTGTGGAAAAAGTGTTCGTTTTTTACTTGTTGTCCGTATTGCTTTTTCGCATACTGTCGGCTTCATGAATGTACGTTTGTTCCGTGCAACCGCAATAAAAATTCTGTTGTGGTAACATTGATTTTTTTTTTTCTGTAGGCATAATGTGTTGCATTCTGTTTTGTCTGTTGTGCATTTACGGTATCCGAATATTTGTTCGTCTGATTTTCCACGTTTGAAATTTGAAACCCCGAAATAAAATCGGCATTTTGAAACTGCAAATATGTGTAACGCCAAAATTGTGTAGCTGCAAAATCAAAATATGTTCTTTTTGTCTGTATGCTTATTTCCGAGAAATCTGATTTCCCTCTGCAATGGAAATAAAATCTGCGCTTTGACCGTTGGTATATTTCAAAGAAGACTGAAATTTTCTCCCGCAAAAGCGGCAGGAACCTGTGAATATTGCGTTTTAGATTGACTATCTTATAAAAAAGTCCTCCGACTATACTACCTTTACAAGATTAGAACATCCTTACAATTTGTTTTGCTTATGTGATATTATGCTATGCCACGAGAAATAAGGCATTGAAAAATAATATGTCGGGATAATGACATACTATTCCTGTAATAAACTTCCATATTATGCTCTGCATGCCTGTTTATGCAGATGAATTTTGAAAAATCTTCCCGTAACAGCGGCAAATAATCAGTAAAACCTATTTTGCAGCGGCTTTCTTATAGACTTTCCTCCGGTCTATACAACCTTTATAAGAGTAGAATTTCTCTGCAACTTGTTTTTGCTAAACCTTATAATGATGTGCTTCTGAAATTTTCCCTTCTGGAAAACAAAATATTGAGAGCTGTTGTATGAGAATATGGAAATGCTGCAGAGAATCAGGCATGCGTATGTGAATGTCCGTATGCTTTTGAGGTAAGTGGGGTTGTGTTTATAAAAAAATCAGCCGCTCCTATATTGGAACGGCTGACGAAATTATAGCTTATGATTGTTTTTGCTCTTATTTTAAGCTTCTGCGTTTTCGGTTTCTTCGGCTTTTACTTCTGCGGCAGCTGCTTCTTTTGCTTCTTCAGCCTTTTCTGCAGCTTTTACAGATTCTTCGGTTACTTTAGCATCCTCGTCAACAACAGAGAAGGGAACTTCTGCAGTAACTTTTTGTGAAGATGAATGGTAGCTGTGTATTCGCCGATTTCCTTAACGCCTTTAACGTCTATACGCTTGCGGTCGATGTCGAAACCGGCTTCTTTTGAGCTTGTCGGCAATCTGCAAAGAATTAACCGAGCCGTAGATAACGCCGGTGGGGCTGACTTTGGTAGCAATAACCAATGCAGGAACTTTTGCAAGTTTGTCTGCAAGAGCCTGAGCCTCCTGTTTGATTTTCTCAAGCTTGTGAGCACGCTGTTTCAGTTTCTCTGCGAGCACTTTGCGTGCACTTTCCGATGCAATGACCGCGCGCTTTGTGGGGATGAGGTAATTGCGACCGTAGCCGTTCTTTACCTTTACTATATCGTCCTTATATCCTAATCCTTGGATGTCTTCTAAAAAGTATTACTTCCATTGTTTTTCTCCTCTTTAATTATTTCATCAAGTCTGTTACAAAGGGAAGCAGTGCCAAATGGCGTGCGCGTTTTACGGCTTGAGCCACGCGACGCTGATATTTGAGTGAAGTTCCCGTAATGCGGCGGGGAAGAATTTTACCCTGCTCGTTAAGGAATTTCTTGAGAAACTCGGGATCTTTGTAGTCAATGTACTTGATGCCGCTTTTTTTGAAACGGCAATATTTTTTCTTCTTCAGTTCGATTGAAGGCGGGGTTAGGTATCTGATTTCTGAATTTGCTTGTGCCATTGTTTATTCCTCCTCTTTTTTAGCGTTCTTGCTGCGGCGTTTCTCTGCGTATTCGGCAGCGTATTTGTCCAATTTAACAGTGATGAAACGGATCACGCGCTCTTCGCGACGATACTCGGTTTCGAGTTTGAGCATCAATGAAGGGTCGGCTTTGAATTCAAGCAGAATGTAGAATCCTGTTGATTTCTTCTCAATGGGGTAAGCTAATTTTTTGAGACCCCAATTCTCCTCGTTCAAGATTTCTGCACCGTTGCTGGTGAGAAGAGTCTTGAATTTTTCAACCGTTTCCTTCATCTGGTCAGCAGACAAAACGGGAGTCAAAATGAAAACGGTTTCGTACTGGTTAGTCATTACTCTGTTTGTTTAGTTAATAGTTTAATTAATCGGGCACAAAAGTACTATTTTATTTTCATATAGCCAACTAACGTGGTAATCTTTTGGAAGTTTCGGCGTAGTATGGCAACAAAAAAGTTATATTTGCAACAAAATCGTAGAAGTTATGGATCCTTTAGTTGACATTGATGTAAGACTTATTTTTGCCATTCTCAACGGCAAGGTTTCCACGGCTATAAGTCGTAAGCTTGCTCGCGACTTTCAGAAAGCAAATCTTGAACTGAAGCCGGAGCAGTGGAATGTTTTGCAGCGTCTCACTTATCACGACGGAGTTTCTCAGCAGGAACTTTGCGAAGTAATGTTCAAAGATCGTCCGGGAATGGTGAGACTTGTAAATTCCATGGTAGAAGCGGGGCTTGTTACCCGCACTTTGAACCGTTTTGACCGTAGGAAGAACATTATACGTATCACAGAAAAGGGAAAGCGCATGCAGGAAGCCTCCATAAGAATTGCTTTTGCAGACGCTTCGCGGCGCGCTTCGGGGGTTGAGTTTGAATGATATCCGTACAACTCAGGCGGTGCTTATGAAAGTTTTCGAGAATATCACGGAAAGTCTCGGCACCAAGCCACCCACGGTTTCCAAGATAGCATACGATTAACGATGCCGGCGTTGGAAAAGGTGGCGGATTGCAAATATTAATGTGTAACTTTGCAAAGTTTTTTACGATAGACATAGAAAATGAAAAAGAATTTGAAGCCCGCCACATTATGTGTGCAAGCGGGATGGATGCCGAAGAACGGCGAATCGAGAGTGCTTCCCATAATTCAGAGCACAACGTTCAAATATGATAACTCGGAGGAAATGGCAATGCTCTTTGACCTTAAGAAAGAAGGCTATTTCTATACCCGTTTGCAAAATCCCACGAATGATGCGGTGGCAAGTAAGATTGCTGCTCTCGAAGGAGGAATTGGTGCGGTGCTTACTTCGAGTGGGCAGGCCGCAAACCTTTATGCGGTGTTTAATATTTGTGAGGCGGGCGATCATGTGGTGGCTTCAAACGAAATATACGGCGGAACTTACAACCTATTCGGCGTTACGCTGAAAAAAACTCGGCATAGAATGCACGTTTGTTAACCCGGAATCTTCCGAAGAAGAGATACAGAAAGCATTCAAACCGAACACCAAGGTGCTATTCGGCGAAACAATTTCAAATCCCGGCTGCAATGTGCTTGATATTGAGAAATTCGCACGAATTGCTCATAGGAAACGGTGTGCCTTTAATAGTTGACAATACTTTTGCAACCCCTATAAATTGCCGTCCGTTTGATTGGGGATGCGACATAATAACTCATTCCACGACAAAATACATGGACGGTCATGCTACACAGGTAGGTGGCGCGGTTGTAGACAGTGGTAATTTCGATTGGGAGGCACATAGCGATAAATTTCCCGGACTATGCACTCCCCGACGAGTCATATCACGGCTTGACTTACACAAAGGCTTTCGGCAAGATGGGGTATATTACGAAACTTGTGGCGCAGTTGCAGAGAGATCTCGGAGCAGTGCCGTCGCCTCACAATTCTTTCCTTCTCAATCTCGGGCTTGAAACTTTGCATTTGCGTATGTCGCAGCATTGCAAAAACGCACAGCGTGTGGCTGAATTCTTACATGATGATCCGCGTGTGGCTTGGGTTCATTATTGTGGCTTGAAAGATGACAAGAATCACGAACTTGCCGAAAAATATCTCCCGAACGGTTCGTGCGGAGTCATGGCTTTTGGTTTGAAAGGCAATCGTGATACAGCAATAAAGTTTATGGATTCGCTCGAGATGATTTGTATTGTTACACATGTAGCAGATGCTCGTTCCTGTGTGCTTCATCCTGCGAGCCACACCCATCGTCAGCTTAGCGACGAGCAACTTAAGGAAGCCGGCATAGCACCTGATCTTATTCGTCTCTCGGTTGGTATAGAAGATTGCGAAGATATTGTCAACGACATACGTCAGGCTCTTGACAAAATCTGATTTGCTGTTTATGGAAATAGTACAGAACAGAACCGGCAGGGATTGGATTATAGCTGTAAGACCCTGGTCGTTCACCACGTCCTCTGTGGCGGTGTTGGTAACGGTGGCATATTTGTTTTATATCAATTGTGCCGGGGCGGTAAACGGAAATATCGATTGGCTTAATGCTTCGCTTTGTCTGCCTTTGCTTATGATTCTTCATGCCGGGGGAAATCTTGTGAGCGATTACTATGATTATATAAAAGGAATTGACGGTCCGATTGTATTAACGGCGTTACCTGGATACGTTCCGGGATGTTCAAACCAAAGGAGATACTTTATTACGGTTGGTCTCTGCTTGCCGTAGGCTCGTTGATAGGTTTGGTCATACTTTTACGCTCCGATTTTTCCGCCATGTGGATTGGTGTTTTGGGGTTGTTGCTTCCGTTGTTCTACTATGTGCTTAAGGCTCATGTTCTCGGCGACTTGGACATTTTGCTGTGCTTTGCTCTTTTGCCGGGAATAGGAACATGCTATGTGGCAACGGCTGATTATCATCCCGAGATGCTTCTGTATTGTCTGCAGTTCGGTTTGCATATTGTGGCAATACTTCATGCCAATAATACTCGCGATATAGTTAGCGACAAAAAGGCCGGTCTTGAAACGCTTAGCGGTAAAGTTGGCGTTCGGGTCTCACAGTGGATATATTGTATCGAAGTTGTTGTTCCGTATATCCTTGTCGTTGTTTACTGTGTCTTTGCGGATTGAGTTGGTGGCTGCTTGTAACGTTTCTTTCCCTGCCTGTGGCATTGCGCAACCTTAAAAGCATGATGGGCAGAGGCAATGTGGAAAACGGAAATATAATGCGTCTTGACCAAAGTACGGCACAATTTCAATTTCTTTTCGGTTTGCTCTATGCCTTGGGCTTTGTGCTTGGCGGAATATTTTGATTGTGAGTTATGATTACTGAAAACAAAGGAGTAGTTACAGGCATATTGATTGCCGCAACGCTTTGGTTCTTTATGTTCTCGCCTTGACGGCACCGATGATAAACTTTTGGGGTGTCATGACGTTTTCCGCCGTAATCCTAACCTGCGTTTCGCGGTGGCTTTGCCCCGAAATGTTCAAGGAATTGCGTTTCGGCGGTAAGCAGATAGTTCTCGGATTTGCCATAGCCTTCGTTTTGTGGTGGGTGTTTTGGATTGGAGATAAGATGTCGCAACTTATTTTCAACTTTGCCCGTCCGCAGGTGGACATGATTTATTCCATGGGCAATGGAACAAGTTCCGTGATTATTGCAATATTACTATTGTTAATCATAGGTCCTGCCGAGGAAATTTTCTGGCGCGGTTTTGTTCAGCGCAGGCTTATGCTCAGGTTCGGAAGCAACATTGGTTTTATTGCGGCTACAGTTTGTTACGCCCTTGTCCATATATGGTCGTTCAATTTCATGCTTGTCATGGCGGCACTTGTGGTGGGTTTTTTGCTGGGGTCTGACATATCGTTTTTTCCCGCGCTTGCTCCCTGCACTTATTGTGTCTCACGCTGTGTGGGATGCCTGTGCTTTTGTGATATTTCCGTTTTGACACGCATATATAATATAAAATGGTGTGCCGAACATTTAGTTTGACACACCATTTTTCTGTTTGCAATATTTTCTTATGCCGGAATTATGAGCTTGTAGCCTTTTCCGTGAATATTGATAATCTCTACATCGGGATCTGCACGCAGATGTTTGCGCAGTTTCGTGATGTAAACGTCCATACTGCGGGCATTGAAATAATTGTCGTCCACCCATATTGTCTTAAGTGCGAAATCGCGCTGAAGAATTTCGTTTGCGTGTTCGCAAAGAAGCTTCAACAAGTCGCACTCTTTGGTTGTAAGCTTCGTGGTAGTGTCGTCAATCTTAAGTGTCTGCTTTTGCGTGTCAAAGAAGAACTTGCCGATTTGGAAGTTAGTCTGTTCGGTATTCTTCTTTCCGTGAACGCGGCGCAGAATAGCCTCTATACGAAAAACAAGTTCCTCCATAGAGAACGGTTTGGTAATGTAATCGTCGCCGCCAATCTTGAAGCCGTTGAGAATATCAGCCTTGAGAGTTTTGGCAGTAAGGAAGATAATGGGCACTTCTGCATTAATCTGTCGTATTTCCTTGGCAAGGGTGAAGCCGTCTTTCCTTTTGGCATCATTACGTCAAGCACGCAGATGTCGAATTTGCCTTTCATGAATGAACGGAAGCCCGCATCGCCGTCCTGGCATAGTTCGGTGTCGAAGCCTTTTGCCTGCAAATATTCGCGCAGGAGCATTCCTAAATTTTCGTCGTCTTCGCAAAGAAGGATGTGCATTTGTTCGTCCATAATTTATTATTCTTTTATTGTTGGTAATGTTATTACAAAGTTGGTGCCTTGACCGTATTGGCTTTCGGCGTGTATGTTTCCATCGTGCAGACTCACAATCTGTTTTTACATAGGCAAGCCCGAGACCGAAACCTTTACGTCGTGGCGGTTGCCGGTATGCACTCTGTAGAAACGGTCGAATATCTTGTGAAGGTTTTTCGCGCTTTATGCCTATTCCGTTGTCCTCTATGCTTATCACCATGTGGTTTCCGTCGTTGCGCGTGGTTATACGCAGTTTCAGCGGTTCCTCTTCGCGGCGATATTTGAGGGCGTTGTCCAGAAGATTGAATATCACGTTGGTCAGATGAATTTCATCGCCGTAAACAATGGAATGCTCTGCGCCGAGGTCGGTAGTGAGAGTTCCGTTCACATTCTTCACTTTTATGAGATAGGTATGGGCAACGTCTTCTATCACCTTGTTCATGTCGAGTTCGCGTTTGTTGTAGCGTGCCTTGTTATGCTCGTAAAGTGAAACTTGAAGCACTTTCTCCACCTGGAAACGCAATCGTTTTGTTTCGTCGTTGATTACCCCCGACAGATGTTTGAACATTGTTTCGTTCTTTCCCACCGAGGGTCGGACAACATCTGTGCGGCGAGCGATATGGTGGATATGGGAGTTTTGAACTCGTGTGTCATGTTGTTTATAAAGTCGTTCTTCATCTCCGTATACTTTCGCTGGCGCAGTATAAGGTAGATTATGAACACATACATGAGAAGCAGAATCACGGTAAACATGAGTGCCGGCACAATGAAGCGTATGCTTTGGAATATGTAGCGGTTCATGTCGGGGAAATGCAGCTTGATTATCGTCATGTTGCTCGGCGGATCGTTGGGAAAGAGTATTCTTGCCACTGCGTGGTCCTCTCCGTCGGAATTGTAGTCCGAGCAGCGGAATATTTCCTTGCCGTTGTGGTCCAGAAGGCGGAAGTGATAGGGTATGTTTATTCCGTTGTTTGCCAGTTCGAATTTCAGGCTGCGGTCAAGGTCGCGAAAATCAATCCTCTCGTTTATGGGGCGTTTGTCAGTCTCCGAAAGAAGCATGTAAACCACTTCGTTTAGTTTTTTGTACTGATATACGTAACGCTTCTTTATCACGTCCTGCATTTCCTTTGTTATGGTGTTTTTGGGAAACGGAGGTTGGTGGAGCATTTCGCCCGTAAGCTTTTCTGAGGGCATTCCCGGCATGGTTTCGAGCATCGGAGCCGTTGTGGTGTCCTTTTTCATGTGGGTGTTCACGGCTTGCGCGTTGTTCAATTGCGGAATCATTGTGTCTCGCTTCGATACTTTCTCGCTTGAACGTATATAGTTTTTTGCGTCGTTTATAAGTCCCCGTCGCGTTTCCTCAAACTCCATGTTGTGGCTCACGCGCGTTATGCTGCGGTTGACCGATTCGCTGAATTGTTCACGCCTCATGTCTATCACCTCCCGCAGATAACTGAGCTGGAGGACGAACAATATGATGAAGCAAACGCCCATCAGTATCGTTACTATTACGATTGTTGACTTTTTCATACGGCAAATGTAAAAACAATGCAATTAAATAAATGCAGATTTCCTTTTTTATTATTTCCTTTTTTAACTTAATTGGCGAAAACAAAAAATATAATTGACGTAATAGTAATTATAAAATGAAATCTGCCTTGCGTTTAGTGAAAAACTTGTTCCTGCTTATATTGGAAGTTAATGAATTTTCCCCAAAATGCGCGGAAATTTGCGTCAAACGGTTTTTTGTTAAAACCTTCACCTTGTTATGAAAAAAAACGGAGACGAAATACTATTAATGTGGGTTGAAAAAATGCTTTTTCCCGATGTGCGAAAAAAACACATGGCTTGTTGTAAAAAACATAAGGCACATATTTTAAAATAAGTGCCTTGTATTTTAAAATATATGCCTTGTATTTTTTTGCATTCCAAATGTCTGATAAACAAGAACTTATAAAATGCTTTTGAAATCGCGTAAGTGTCTGGCTGTCTGCTGTTTATGAAAAACCGCGTACTGCTACCTCCGAACTGTCGTGAATGCGTGGTTTGTGGGGGTTATTGCGCTTGTGCGCACATGGGCGGCAAATGCTTCAATGCAGGGAAACAAAAAACGCACGGCTGCAAGTCGTGCGTTTTTAAGGGGTTCCGGAATCGGGATTAAGCTTTCTCTGCGGGCGAAATCACTTTCCATACCAAAGCGGCAAGTGCGCCGCCTGCGAGAGGATCTACTATGAACACCCAAATGTCGCTCAATGCTTTTCCGCCTTCAAACAGCGCGGGACCGATGCTGCAATTAAGACTAACAGCTGCCGCGCAGCCGAGAAATGTGAGCGTGAATGTGCCCACGAGTTCTGCCAAATACTTTTTTATGTCAGTGGTTTTTTGTGAATATAGAATTATGTCGCAATAATAACGCAGATAGTGCGCCATTACTGCAATATGTGAATATCAAAAAAAGGAAATCAGTGCTTTAATATTGCTTTCACGCATTCTTCCATGAGCCATTTGGGCGTGGAAGTGGCTCCGCAAATTCCCACACTCCCGGCTCCGTTAAACCAATCGTAGTTTATTTCGGAAGGAATCTCAATGCAGTGTGAACGCGGATTGACCTTGCGACAAGCCTCGTAGAGAACGTGTCCGTTGGAACTCTTCTTGCCGCACACAAAAAGCACCACGTCGTGGCGCGAAGCAAACCCCGTAACTTCGGGAAAGCGGTTGGCAACCTGACGGCATATTGTGTCGTGCCACTCAAAGGTTGCCGGAGCTTTCACACGCTCCTTGATATAATCCACAATTTTTCTGAAATCCTCGAGAGCCCTTGTGGTCTGGGAGTAAAGCTTTATGGAACGTGTGAAATCGAGTTTTGCGGCATCGTCAAGGTTTTCTATGACCACTGCGTTGCCTGCGGTCTGCCCCACAAGCCCCCAAAACCTCGGCATGACCGCGTTTGCCGAAAAATAACAATCTGTGCAGTGCCCTCTTCGGCGTATTCGCGGGCTATGCGCTGCTGCAGACGAAGCACCACGGGACATGTGGCATCGATAAGTTCAATATTGTTTTGTTTTGCCGTGGCATAAGTGACCGGCGGTTCGCCGTGGGCACGCAAAAGAACGCGGGCGTTTTTAAGATTTTTCAGTTCGTCATGCCCTATTGTAACCATTCCCAAACTCGCAAGACGGTTACATTCGCGCCCGTTATGGACTATGTCGCCCAGACAGTAGAGAACATCGCCCGAAGAAAGTTTCTCCTGCGCCAGATTTATGGCTCTTGTTACACCGAAACAGAACCCCGAGCCTTCGTCAATCTCTACGTTTATGTTCATTCGGCAGCCTGTGTGAATTTTTCCAATAACCATTCGTCCTGTTCGGCAGGTGTGAGCTGCGAATTGTCAAGAACCACGGCATCTTTCGCCTTAACGAGTGGAGAAACCTCGCGGTGAGTGTCAATGTAATCGCGTTCCTCCACGTTTTTCAGTATGTCGTCGAAATTAACCTTGTCGCCTTTCTTCGTAAGTTCGTCATATCGCCTCTGCGCACGCACTTCGGGCGAAGCGGTTACGAATATCTTTAATTCCGCATCGGGAAACACGGTTGTCCCTATGTCTCTTCCGTCCATAACTATGCCTTTTTGTTTTCCCATTTCGCGCTGCTGCGTCGTGAGACATTCGCGAACAAACGGAAGCGCAGCCACGCGGCTGACATTTTGTGAAACTTCAAGCGTGCGAATCTCGCTTTCAACATTTTTGCCGTTGAGATGCGTGATAACGCCGCCCGTTTCAGGATTAATTGTGAACGTTATTTTTATTTCCGGCATGCGTTTTTCGAGTTCCGATGTGTCTATGCCGTTTGGCGAAACGAGATTGTTTTCCAAACAAAACAGAGTTACGGCGCGATACATGGCTCCTGTGTCAATATATATATAGCCTGCTTTTTTAGCAAAGAGTGCGTGCCATTGTGCTCTTTCCGCATGAGGAATAGCCGTCAATGGCTATGATAATTTTTTTTCATTGTCAAAATGTCAAAGATTATAGGAAACGTTCACGAGAATAGAGGAAGCCGCCACATGATAACGGGCATAGCTTGCTCCGAGTTTGAATTTGTTGAGTTTTAGTCCTCCGCCGCATGAAAAACCTGCCCAATGTCCCGAACCGGCTGCTTTTAGTTCGCTTGCACGACGGGCATTGTAGCCGAGAGAAACGTAAAAATTCTCAGAAGGTATGACATCCGCGCCAATAACAAAGTGATTGAAGAAAATCTTTCCGAATGAACTTTTCTTACCGTCCTCATTGTAATAATAATTACTGCTCCATCGGGTGAGATCGGTCATTGTAAGCGAAAACCTGATGGGTGCGTGCTCCATGCTTTTGGTTATGCCGATGTCAAGATCAAATGGAAGATGTTCGTTCTTGTTATCGAATTTTTTCAATTGCGCTCCTACGTTTCGCATTACTATGCCTGCCGAAAAATCTTTGTCCTCGTCAAAATAGTTAAGACCGACATCGAAAGAAATGGCACAGGCAGAGTATTCCGCATATTTGGAATTGATGAAACGCATTGTGGCACCGCCGACCCAATAATTGGAAAGCGCGTAACTATATTGGGCTCCGATGCAAAAATCCTTGGCTGAAAGATCGCCGATAACCTGTCCCGTCTCGTCTGTCTCGTCCATGGAACCGTAGTTAATGTAATTGGCGTTGAAACCGAGCGTGTGTCTTTCGCCCACAGTTTTTACAAACGATGCGGAAGCCACTGTGGAACCTTTCAGATAGGACATGTAATTGAGGTTAATGGTTTTGTCGCTCACAGAAGCTAGCAACGCCGGATTGGCAAACGCCAGCGTGGGATCGTCATCAACTAAAGAAACGTTCATACCGCCCAAACCTGCGGCGTGAGCCGATGTCGGGAGTTTCAGGAAGTTGAAAGTTGAAGACTTTTCCTGTCCTCTTGCGGCTATAGCAAAAAGGAAAATCAGTGTTAGCAGCGAGAGTTTTTTCATTTAACCTCTAATTTTTGGGACAAAGGTACACTTTTTCTCAATTATCTGGATTATTTTTGCATAGCAAACTGATTAAGCAGTTTTGCGTAGGCAACTATCACAATTTATAAAACGTGTTGAATCCGCTTTTATTATCGAAACAATGGTGCAAACTTGTTTTTGAAGGAAGAAACAAGGACTACGGTGCATATATAATGAGGCGCGATGAGGGTAAATACCAGCTTCGCGCCCTTTTTGATAGTTGCGGGTTGTTTTGCGCTTCTTTTGATTGTTCCCATGGCTCTTATAAGGTGGCAGATGTATGTTGCCAAGCGTACGGCAGCCGATGCCGTGGCAAACTTTTCAAATCTCAAACAGCCGGAAGTCAAGAAAAATCACGAGCTAAAGGCTGTGGACGTGGCACAAAAGATTAATGTCAAGAAAATAAAGGATGCCATAAAATTCGTTCCCGAAATTTCGCCCGATGAAAAGGTTGAGGCGCAGCTCATACTTGGTGCCAACGAGATTGGAACCGTTGACGGCGGACAGACAATAGTTTCCGTGCCCGACAGCACGCTTCTCACCGATTCGCCAACCGATTCCGACGACCCCGACATCTCTGGGAAATATCCCACACCCGTGGAAGTTGTGGAGCAGATGCCTCAGTTTCCCGGCGGTCTCAAAGCTCTTATGCAATGGCTCACGGTTCATGTGGTTTATCCGCCGATTTGTATGCGCGACAACGTTCAGGGCAGGGTGGAAGTCTCGTTTCTCGTTGACAGGGACGGTAACATCAAAGACCCGGAGGTAACAAAAAAAGTACATCCTCTGCTTGACCGCGAAGCATTACTTACTATTCGCAGAATGCCAAAGTGGGAACCGGGAAAGATAAAGGGCAAGGCGAGCATTGTGAGGGTTACGATTCCTATCGTGTTCTCACTTTAGAATTCAGGGAACGTTATAAATGAAAATTATTCCAAATGAAACAATACACTATTGCAGAATTAACGGAGATTGTTAACCGTGCGCTTGATGACATAAACTATCCCAAAGTCCCCCAAGGCTTATACGAACCTATAGCATACGTTTTGTCGATGGGCGGAAAGCGTTTGCGTCCGGTGCTGTTGCTTTTGGTCAACAACATGTTTGACGGCGACACCCATGAGGCATTGAAAGTGGCTCTCGCATTGGAAACTTATCACAACTATACCCTTATGCACGACGACCTTATGGATAATGCGGACATGAGGCGCGGAAAACCGGTGGTTCATAAGCGTTGGGATGCGAATACTGCCATTCTTTCGGGCGATACGATGCTTGTTTTGGCTTATAAACATTTGCTGGAAGCCAAAACACCAAGGATTCACGAAATAGCAGGTCTGTTCACCAAAACGGCAATTGAGATTGGCGAGGGACAGCAATACGACATGAATTTCGAAAACCGCCTTGATGTCAGCGAAAGCGAGTATTTGGAGATGATACGTCTCAAAACCGGAGTGTTCATTGCCTGCGCTGCAAAAATGGGTGCCATTCTCGGCGGAGCGGATGACGATACAGCTGAAAAAATTCTACCGTCTCGGCGAAACCGTAGGGCTTGCATTCCAGCTTCAGGACGATTTTCTCGATGTTTACGGCGACCCTGCGGTGTTTGGAAAGAAAATCGGGGGAGACATAACGAGCAACAAAAAAACTTTCCTGCTTATAAAGGCTCTCGAAACGGCCGTGGGAGAAACCCGTGCCGAGTTGTTGAATCTTATAAGCGCAAAGAATTTCGACAGAGACGAGAAGATTGCTGCCGTTACGGCTATATATAATAAACTCGGCGTTGACAGGATGACTCAGGAGGCTATAAATTCGTATTTCGAAGAAAGTCGTTCGATTTTCAACTCAATAAATATTGAGGAAGACCGCAAGCACGAAGTTTGGAATTTCATTTCTTCACTCGTTGGACGCAAAATCTGACTGCCGCATGCCGTTTATCGATACCCATTCCCATATATACGGAGAAAGAATTTGCCGCAGATTTGGACGCTGTTGTGCAACGCGCCAAAAATGCGGGGGCTGAAAACTGTTTCTTCCGAACGAAAATGCAGGAACGCTTGATGCCGTTCTCGATGTGTGCGACAAATATCCCGGCTTTTGCTTTCCAATGATAGGGCTTCACCCTGAAGAAATAAAGGAAAACTATTCCGGGGTTCTCGACAATATGGAGCGGAGGCTGCAAGTGCCGAATCCTTTCGTTGCCGTGGGAGAAGTAGGGATAGATTACCACTTTCAGAGCGAGAACAAGGCTGAGCAGATATGCGCTTTCCGTCGTCAGACGGAATGGGCGGGGAAATATTCGTTACCGCTCATGATTCATTCGCGCGACTCCATAGACGATTTGCTCGCGGTGCTTGAAGATTGCGGCGGCAAAGGGTTGACGGGTGTGTTTCATTGTTTTTCGGGCACGGAGGAAGAGGCTCGCATATTTCTTTTTTCATATCCCGGGTTTGTTTTGGGGAATAGGCGGAATCGTAACGTTCAAGCGTTCCACGCTTGCCGAAGTACTCAAAAACTCTGTGCCTGTTGACAGAATTGTGCTCGAAACCGATTGCCCGTACATGGCGCCCGTTCCCATGCGCGGCAAACGCAACGAAAGCGCGTTTGTGCCTTACATAGCCGCAAAAAATAGCCGAAACTTACGGTCTGACAACCGAAGAAGTGTATGAAATAACCTGCAAAACGGCAAAAAGATATTCCCGAAGGCTTGGCAATGAGTTTTTCCTGTGCGGAAAAGGGTAATTTCAAAATAAAATCTTAACTTTGCGACCGGTTTGATGTAAACTGATAAAATTTCAACCGCAAAACAAGGAAAGATGCTCGAGTGGTTGAAGAGGCACGCCTGGAAAGCGTGTAAACGTCTAAAGCGTTTCGGGGTTCGAATCCCCTCTTTCCGCCAAGGTCGCAGCAAGCAGTCAGCAGACTCTTGCTGTGGCTTTTTTGTGCTTTGACGTGCAGAAAGGATGACGTTTCGCGACGAAGCCTCGACTTTTACGTACACGCATAATTTATATATATGAAAATATCGCGCATGCTTCGATACGGACAAGGGATACAGACAGAGCCTTTGGCGGAATTGCCCGAAATAAAAACCGCACGCTTCGAAACATCTCCAATTTGTTTCAAAACATGCGGCGCGTGTTTTTCGTGGAAAAAGGTTGTCGTTTTTCAAGTTCTTATTTCCCAATCCGCGTAAAGGCGGTTGCCCGAAAATTTCGGCGTTGTGTCATAGTATTTTGTGCGTCTTGTGTGAATGCCATACAATGCGATACCTGCTGCAATGATTATAGTCAGGGCGAGAAGCAGGATTTTGCTGTTTTTCCCGGTCTTCATTTCGTTTTGTTTTGTGCAAAATTATGGCGGGGATTTTTGTATGCGAAACTTTTCGGTGTCTGTTGTATAAAAACCATATATCTATTGTATGAAATGCGGCATGCCCGAAATTCCCGAACCGTAAAGACGTGGAAATGCGGTGCATTCCTGAGAGCGTAAATGCCGAATTTCACATAAGAAAAATGCTGAATTTAGGGCTTTTGTAAGTAGTTGAAAATCAGGTGCGATTTTTCGCGAAAAAATATAAGGCATATATTTTGAAATAAGTGCCTTGTATTTTAAAAAATATATGGCTTGTATTTTTTACAACATGCCTTATGTTTTTTCGGCTGTAGAAAATGGGACAAAAAACAAGCAGTGAAATAATGCTGCAACGGCATGAAAAATTCCGCCGTCGGCAATGAATTTCTCCGCTCACCCGTTTGGGGTATTTTTTAACAAAAAACGGGCATAATGTCAGCTGGCACAGCGATAACAAAGTTTAATGTCGTATATTTGCAGATATGGAAATGAAGAAGGAAACTGATTTGCGCAAAGTTTTTGCGGTGTTCTACGGGGATGTGAAAGGGAATTTCCTGAAAAGTTTCGAAAAAGCTTTCGATGATTTCGGAAAAGAAACTGCACGCCGCCGTGATAAAGGTGAAAAAAACCGGTATGGGCGAGGGTGTTCTTGAGCGACATTATTAACCAGATGCCGCTTATCCGAGAGAGGATAGACAATATTTCGGCGCAGTGTGCCGTTTCTGTAATAGAGCAACCGCCTTTGAAAGGCGGAAAAATAGTCATAATGGCGTGCTTCCTTGAAAACGCGAGTGTGGAACGCCTTTGCAATGACGCATGGATAATTTCGCGCGGCGGAGAAAGATTCATATACCAGTCGCTGCGCTTCGGAAAAGAAGATACAAGGCTTTCGGGAGGTTACGAACAGACTGTGGAAGCTTTTGAACGCCACAAAAAACTCTTGGAACCGTATGGCATGACGATGAAGCCAACACCCTGCGCACATGGTTGTTTTGTCGCGACATTGACAGGACATACGGCGGAGTGGTGAAGGGACGCAATGATTTTTTTTTTGCCCTGAACGGTCTTACTGCCGACACACATTTCATAGCTTCAACGGGGATAGGCGGATATACCGACAGCCCCGATGCCGTGGTCGGCGTAGATTTTCTTTCGCGCATGGACGGCAGTGGGGAAGATGTCAAATATCTTCAGGCTCTCGACCACTTGAATCCCACGGCACAATATGGTGTGGCTTTTGAACGAGGCACATCGTTCTCTTTCGGTTCGCACCGGGTTGCTCTCATATCAGGTACGGCAAGCATTGATAAGTTCGGAAAATGCATAAACACGAATAATCCCGAAAAGCAAACCGAATGTTTGATAGAAAATATAGGTGCACTGCTCGCTGATGATGCAATGACAACGGCAGATATTGGAATGATTATTGTATATTTGCGTGATGCTGCCGACAAGGACGTTGTGGAGAGCGTGGTGAACCGTATGATTCCCGCGCAACCGCAGTATTTACGCATGCCAAGGTTTGCCGTCCCGCATGGCTCGTGGAAGCCGAGTGCGTAGCGGTGAAATAAAACATGGAAAAAGGAACATAATACCAAATATAAAAACAAAGTACAATAACAATTATTATCATGAACAAATTAAAGACCGCCATTGCAGCGTGTTTGTGCGCCGCAGTGGTAAGTGCATGGGGTGATAAGAAGCCGACAACCGAACGTTGGCTCGACCCGAATGTGAACCGTGTGAACGTGGAGCCTTCGCGTGCAAGCTATTTTGCATACGGAAACTTCAAGGACGCACAGGGCAACGACAAAAAAGTATCAAACCTTTATCTGAGTGCAGAAGGAAAGTGGAAATTCAATTTCGTGAAAGACCACAACAAACGCCCGCTCAATTTCCAGAAACCCGGATATGACGATTCCAAATGGGTGGATTTTGAAGTGCCCGGACTTTTTGAAATTCACGGATATGGCGATGCCACATACAAGAATGTCGGCTACGCCTGGGCAACACAGTTTGAGAACAACCCGCCATTCGTGGAAGAAAAAGAACAACTACACCGGCTCTTACCGTCGTGAGTTTGAAATTCCCGCATCCTGGAAAGGCAGCGACATATATTTTCACGTAGGTAGCGCAACTTCCAATCTCGAAGTATGGGTAAACGGCAAATTCGTGGGATATAGCGAAGACAGCAAGACTGCTGCCGAATTCGATGTAACGAAATATCTCGTTCCCGGCAAGAAAAATCTCGTGGCAATGCAGGTTATGCGCTGGTGCGACGGTTCTTATCTCGAAGACCAGGCCTTCTGGCGTTTGACAGGTATAGCTCGCGAAGTATATTTCTACGCTCGTCCCAAGAAACATATAGACGATGTTTTCGTAACTCCCGATCTTATCAATAACTATCGCGACGGTAAACTCGGCATAGTGGTAACTGCTCCGAAAGCCAAGGGATGCAAGGTGAAAATGAGCCTTCGCGATGCACGCGGAAACGAGGTTAAGACCGCCGAAGGCACTATTGGCAATGACGGAAAGCTTTCTGCTTCGATAGAAATGGAGAATCCTTTGAAATGGACGGCAGAAACTCCTAATCTCTACACACTCTATTTCACACTTGTGGACGGAAACAAGGAACTCGAGGTAATTCCGCAAAAACCGGCTTTAGAAAAAGTGGAAATAAAGAATTCACAGCTCCTCGTAAACGGTAAGCCCATTCTCATAAAGGGAGCCAATCGCCACGAAATGGATCCCGACGGAGGATATGTGGTATCTGTGGAACGTATGATCCAAGACATTAAAATAATGAAGGAACATAATATCAACGCTGTCAGAACCTGCCATTATCCTGACGATCCCCGTTGGTACGAACTCTGTGATCAATACGGAATTTACATAACTGCCGAAGCAAATATAGAGAGTCACGGAATGGGTTACGAGGATAAAACTTTGGCAAAGAATCTTTCTTATCAAAATGCCCATATCGAACGCAACGATCACAATGTAAAAATCTACAAGAACTATCCTGCCATAATAGTTTGGAGTCTTGGCAACGAAGCAGGCTATGGTGTGAACTTCGAGAAGGCTTATGATTATGTCCGTGCCTATGATCCTTCGCGCCCAATCCAATATGAGCGTGCTATTTGGGAGAATGGCAAGAGCGAAATCTATTGCCCGATGTACTATCCCTATAAAGACTGTGAAAAATATTGCGCAAAGAACGATCCGCGTCCTTTGATTCAGTGCGAATATGCACACGCCATGGGTAACTGCGGCGGTTTCTTCAAAAAAAGTATTGGGACTTAATCCGCAAGATTCCCAATTATCAGGGCGGTTATATATGGGATTTTGTTGACCAGGGTCTTCGCGGTTTCAACGAGGACGGCAAGCAGATATTTACATACGGCGGCGATTACGGACGCTATCCCGCTACGGACCATAACTTCAACTGTAACGGATTTATCAGACCCGACCGTGAACCAAATCCGGAGGCTAACGAGTATCGCTACTTCATGCAAAACATTTGGACAACGCCTGTTGATTTGAAGAAAGGCGTTGTGGAAGTTTACAATGAGTTTCTTCTTCCGCGACATTTCAAATGTTCGCATGGTTTGGGAGCTTGTTTGCGAGGGCAAGGTGCTTAAGAAAGGCGTTGAGGATGCTTTGAATGTTGGTCCTCACGAGAAGAAACAGATTACTCTCGGCGGATATTCCATTCCCGATGAGGCTAAGGGTAAAGAGGTTATGCTCAATGTGGACTATAAACTCAAGACTGTTGAGCCGTTGCTTGACTTGAACTATTCCATAGCCCGCCAGCAGTTGCCGGTGAGCGATTACAAGTTCCCCACTCTTGCAGAGATTATGCCTAAGGCCGAGAAAGTCGCACAGGGCAAGAAGAAAGTTGCTGCGGAGAAGGTGGTTAAGGAAGAGCAGTTGGCTTGTCTTTCTCTTCAGGCTGCACAGACCACGGTTACATTCAATAAGAAGACCGGTTGGGTTGATTATCTCGACATCAACGGTGCTCCTGCGTTCAAGAAGGGCTATTCGCTTGTGCCCGATTTCTGGCGTGCTCCGACCGACAACGATTACGGTGTGGATTTGCAGAAGAAATTTGCCGCTTGGAAGGACCCGAAAATGGATCTCAAGAAGTTTGAGTGCAAAGAATTTGGCGATGCAAAGCAGGTTGTGGCTGAATACGACATGCCTACGGTTTCTGCCAAGCTCTTAATGACTTATACTCTTCGTCCCGACGGACAGCTTGTAGTAAATGAGAAGCTTACCACCGATCCTAACGCAAAAGAGAAACCCATGATGTTCCGTTTCGGCATGCAGTTGGTTATGCCGCAGGAATTCTCCAAACTTCAGTATTACGGTCGCGGTCCCGGCGAGAACTACATAGACCGTCATTGGGGCGACCGTATAGGTGTTTACAACCAGAATGTGGCTGATCAGTATTGGGGCTATGTTCGTCCGCAGGAGAGCGGTAACCATACCGACATTCGTTGGTGGAAAGTTCTTTCGGGTGCAGGTACGGGTCTTGAATTCTATTCAAATATCCCCATGGAGTGTTCTTCGCTCAACTATCTCACTTCCGACCTTGACGGAGGACCGGAAAAGATGGCGCATCAGATGCACAGTGGCGACCTGACACCGAGAAAAATTCACCGTTGTCAAGATTCAGGAACGTCAGTTCGGTTTGGGCGGCATTGACAGTTGGAGCCAGTGGCCCGAGCCCGAGGTTCAGATGCCTTATGGCGATAGAGAATTTACTTTTGTAATAAATCCTTTGGCTAATCCCGCGAAGTAAACCGAAGCCTATCATAAATTGAAATCCGTCCGTGCCGGAAAGGCGCGGACGGATTTTTTGTTGTAAATCCCTAACGGTGTATAAGCAAAATCCCGTCCCGCTTTTTTGCGATTGTATGGAATTTGCTTTCGAGCAATACGGTTTCCGTAGCGGGGCACGGAATACGGAAAACTGAATGCGGCTTGCGGATTTTTTTGTATGTAGCTACGGCTGTCCGTGAATGGATATATGCAGAAAACTGTGGCGAAAAAATGAATATTTTCTGCTTTGTTTTTCCGCAGCTCCGGTATTTGCGAAAAAACACATGGCTTGTCGTGAAAATTACGAGCCATATATTTTGAAATAAGTGCCTTTTGTTTTGAAATATATGCCTTGTATTTTTCGTTGCGTCAAGTATCTGGAAAACAATGACTTATAAAAATTTGAAAACTTGGCGTAACTTCTTGTTTTATAGGAACTTGCGAAAATCGGCAAAGTTGGCGGTTTTTGCGGCAGAACATGGCGGTGTGTGAAAAAAATATGCACTCCCCGTTTTTTGTAGGCATGCAGGACGGAACATACGCGCTGCGCGGAAGCGCATTTGCGGGACAAATCTTAATAACTCTTATTTGTGGCTTCGTGTAGCGGGCATTTGCGAAAAAGTAGTTACTTTTGCACAAATCAAAAAGAATTCATTCCCTATGAATATAAACAAGGCGTTTTTGTGCACCGTTGTGGTGGCAATTTTGGCAGGCTTTGCACTGCAGTCGTGCAATGACGATGATAATTACGGCGAACGTAAGAAAAAAGAACGCAAGATTATAAGCTCTTTCATCAAGAAAGGCACGACGATTCTTGCGGGCGATGCAAATGATACGCTTGTCAGCGTCAATCCCATAAAGGTTATATCCGTTTCGCAATTCGAAAAACAGGATTCTACAACCGATGTGTCGAAAAACGAATTTGTTTATTTCCCCAACACGGGCGTGTACATGCAGATTGTGAGAAAGGGTGTGGGTACGAAATTGCAGAACAAAGGAAACGGCAACCATTTTGTGCCGCTTCATAGAGGTTAACCTGCGCGGCGACTCCATTCAGGCATCCAACCAAAACAGCTACACAACTGCCATTCCCGATGTAATGACTGTTTCAAACACTCTCGGCACATTCACAGGTTCTTTTGTTTCGGGAATCATGTATTCTTACTATGGCGCATCAGTACCTTCGGGTTGGCTCGTGCCGCTTTCATACGTAAACATAGGTCGTCAGGAAACTCCCGACGAAAAAATTGCTAAAGTCAGACTCATTGTTCCCGATTCGCAAGGGCAGAAGAATGCCAGCGAAAACGTTTATGCCTGTTTTTACGACATAACCTATCAAAGGGGATACAGATAAAAAAGTTTTTCCGAACCATAATGAGCGACGGGAAAATAAGATTTGGCGTTGCGGGAACCAATTCCATTACCGATTGGTTTCTGAAAGGGGCTATGCTCGACAAACGTTTTGAACTTGCTGCCGTATGCTCGCGAAACATTGACAAGGCAAAGGCTTTCGGCAACAAATATGGCGGAGCTGCAGCTTATTCTTCTATAAACGAAATGGCAGAAAGCCCGGATGTGGACGCAGTTTATATTGCCGTTCCCAATAGTGTTCACGCCCAATACGCTCTTGCCTGCATGAATGCGGGAAAGCATGTGCTCTGCGAGAAACCCGCCGCATCGAATGCCACAGAGTTTCTGAAAATGACCGAATGTGCACGCAAAAACAATGTTTCCTTCATGGAAGCCATGCTTCCCACAACAAGTCCTAACTTTTCTGTCATACGCCGCAACCTTTCACGCCTTGGCAGGATACGTCGCTATTTTGCGGCTTACTGTCAGTATTCGTCGCGCTACGACAAATTGCAGCAGGGCGATGCGGCAAATGTTTTCCGCACATCCATGTCGGGTGGGGCTACAATGGACATAGGCGTTTACAAATATACCCCATGGTGGCTCTCTTCGGGATGCCGCAAAGCATAAACGCCCATGGCATAATTTTGTCGGGCGGGGTGGACGGACAGGCGGCTGTAAACATGACATATCCCGACATGAACGCCACGGTGGTGTATTCAAAAATTGCCGATTCCTATCTGCCCTCGGAAATAGAGGGTGAGAAAGGAAACTTGCTCATGAGCGGAATACACGTGATACACGATGTTACTTTCATACCTCATCGCAAACCGATGTCGGGGGGCAGGGACCGGAAGAAGAAAGGCAGGCGGTGGGCGTGGAGATTGACAAAAGCGATTACTTTTACGAGACCGCAGAGTTCATAGACCTCGTGAAAAAAGGAAAGTCGGAATCGGAATACAACAGTTGGGAAAATTCTTACAACACACTCCGTGTAACCGACGAAATACGCCGTCAGTTGGGCGTGGTGTTCCCGACCGATTCCGCCAAATAGGCATCTTTCAGTCGGGATTCATGAGATCCGAAATAATTTCGTCGGACACGAAAACACCGTTTTCGGTTAGTTTCAAAAACATTCCGCCGGGCGTAGAAACCGTTTCCAGTTTTCCGCTTTCCATATAGCTTTTGCCGAACGCATAAGGAAGCTTTCGGCTTCGTCCCCGAATTGCCGTTTCACATCTTCAAGATTTATTCCCTCTCGCAAGTGCGCAGGCGGGTCATAACCATTTCGTCATATTTGTTGGCGGAAGTTAGAATTTCCGTTTCACACGGCACATCTTCGGACTCAATATACTTTATGACATCCTGAAAATTGATACGGCGCGAAACACCATTGAAAGAATGTGCCCCGGCTCCCAATCCGAGATATTTTTCACCCGTCCAATACGATGAGTTATGCCTTGCACGCTTTCCGGGAAGGGAAAAGTTAGAAATTTCATAGTGCTCGTAGCCCGCAATCTTAAGTTTCTCCACGAGCATGCCGTACATATTTATATACAGTTCCTCTTCCGGTTCTTTTATGTCTCCCTTTCTGCAGTTTTTGTAGAGTGGCGTACCTTCTTCAAAAGCTCAGGGCATACGCCGAAATGTGTTCGGGATGCAGTGAAACGGCAAAATCAAATCGTTTTCCCATAGCGAGAGACTTTGGCGGGGCAGGGCATAAATAAGGTCAATGCTGATATTCCCGAAACCGCTTTCGCGCAAAATATTGTAGCTTTTCACAGCTTCCATGCCCGAGTGGCGGCGGTGAATAGCGCACAGTAATTTGTCGTTAAAGCTCTGCACACCATGCTGATGCGATTGATGGGAAACTCTCGCAATGCCGTGTCGTACTCTTGGGTTATGTCGTCAGGATTGACCTCCATGGTTATTTCCGCGTCGGACATGATGTGGAAACAATGGCAAAGCGCATCGAAAATCATGCGAATCTCCTCTATGCTAAGCCTTGAAGGCGTGCCGCCGCCAAGATATACCGAAGAAACATCGGGAGAACCGAAGAAATCCTTGCGCTCGCGGATTTCTTCGCAAAGAAATCTTTGCACGTAGCTGTGTCTGACTTCATCTGCCGAAAACAGTGGAATAAAACGCGCAATAGTCGCAACGGCTCTTGCAAAACGGTATGTGTATGTAAATGCCGGGCATTTGTGGGTAGCTTTTTAAGTGGTGAATGCAAAGATACACGTTTCTGCGCGTAGGAAAAGGTATTATTTATTGCCGTGGCTGGAAATCGAAAAAAAACGTACTCAAAAGTTGTTTGTGTCGAATATTTTTTGCAAATTGCAACGCGAAACACAGAAAGCTGCGTTCGTTTACCTAAAAATAAACCCTAAAAATAAATGTATCATGAAAGTATATCAAACAAAAGAAATTAAAAACATCAGTTTGTTAGGCAGTGACGGCTCGGGTAAGACCACTCTCACCGAGGCTTTGCTTTATGAAAGTGGTCAGATACAGCGTCGCGGAAGAATTACAGCCAAGAACACAGTGAGCGATTACTTTCCTGTGGAGCAGGAATATGGATATTCCGTGTTTTCAACCCCTTTCCATACCGAATGGAACGGGAAAAAGTTGAACTTTATAGATTGTCCGGGCTCTGATGACTTTATCGGGGCAACCATAACGGCTTTGAGTGTTACCGATACGGCGGTTATTATGATTAACGGGCAAAATGGTGTGGAAGTAACCACTCAAAATCATTTCCGTTACTGTGAAAACTTAAGAAACCGGTGATATTTCTAATCAATCGCCTGGATTACGAAAAATGTGATTACGATAATATCATAGCACAACTGAGATCCATTCACGGAGAAAAGGTAACGCCCGTGCAATTCCCCATAAAAACCGGACCGGACTTCAATTCCATGATCGATGTCCTCTTAATGAAGAAATATTCTTGGAAACCCGAGGGCGGAGCTCCCATTATCGAGGATATTCCAGCCGATCAAATGGAAAAAGCTAAGGAGTGGCACGCAAAACTTGTGGAGAATGCAGCCGAAAACGACGAAACTTTGATGGAAAAGTTCTTTGATACGGAAAGTTTAACCGAAGATGAAATGCGCGAAGGCATTCGCAAAGGACTTATTGCGCAAAGCATTTATCCCGTGTTCTGTGTTTGCGCGAGCAAAGATATGGGCGTGCGCCGCATGATGGAGTTTCTTGGAAACGTTGTGCCTTTCGTAGATGAAATGCCACCCGTTGTAAATACCGCAGGAAAGGAAATCGTTCCCGATTCAAAGGCTCCCACGTCAATTTACTTCTTTAAGACCGGCATGGAACCGCACATAGGCGAAGTACAATACTTCAAGGTGATGAGCGGAACGCTTCATGAGGGCGACGATCTTGATAATGTTGACAGAGGATCAAAGGAAAGGATTGCGCAAATCTTTTCGCCGTCGGGTTCATTGCGTGAAAAAGTGAGCGAAATGGTTGCCGGCGACATAGGATGTACGGTAAAACTTAAGGACGTGCGTCTTGGCAATACGCTAAACGGAAAAGATTGCGACTATCACTTTAACTTTATAAAATATCCCGATTATAAGTATTCGCGTTCCATAAAAGCGGCTAACGAAAGCGAAACCGAGAAGATGATGGCGGCTCTTACGCGAATGCACGAGGAAGATCCTACGTGGGTGGTGGAACAAAGCAAGGAATTACGCCAGACTCTTGTGCACGGGCAGGGAGAATTTCATTTGCGTACCTTGAAATGGAGGCTCGAAAACAATGACAAGATACAAATAGAGTATGGTGAGCCGAAAATACCCTATCGTGAAACCATTACCAAGGCTGCACGCGCCGACTATCGCCATAAAAAGCAGAGCGGAGGTGCCGGACAATTCGGAGAGGTTCACTTGATAATCGAACCGTTAGTGGAAGGCGAGCCGGTAAAACCGTCATATAAAATTCGGAGGTCAGGAATATCGCATAACTCCACGCTCCACGGATGTGGTAGAATTGGAATGGGGTGGAAAACTCGAGTTTGTAAATTCTGTTGTAGGCGGTGCTATCGATGCACGTTTCATGCCCGCAATTCTAAAAGGCGTAATGGGGCGCATGGAACGCGGACCGCTCACAGGCTCATACGCTCGCGACGTGAGGGTAATTGTTTACGACGGAAAGATGCACCCCGTTGATTCAAACGAAATCTCTTTCACACTTGCGGGACGCAATGCGTTTAGTGCGGCATTCAAGGAAGCAGGTCCGAAAATACTTGAACCTATTTACGACGTTGAGGTTCTCGTTCCCGCAGACTACATGGGCGATACCATGAGCGACCTTCAGGGACGCAGAGCCATCATAATGGGTATGGACGCGGAGAAAGGTTATCAGAAACTCACTGCCCGTGTGCCTTTGGCAGAGATGTCGAATTATTCAACAACTCTCAGCAGTGTTACCGGCGGACGTGGTGCGTTCAGCATGAAGTTCTCGAGCTACGAACTCGTGCCTACGGATGTTCAGCAGAAACTTATCACGGCATTTGAGAAAGAAAATACCGAGAGCGAAGCATAAGAATTGTCTTTTGCCGTGTGTAAAAGGTCGTAAAACCAACAATCCCGAAACTTTCCGAGTTTCGGGATTGTTTTTAAGTATAATCGAATAGTTTGTGTCTATAACCGAATTGCTTTTATGTATAATCCGGGAGGCTTTTAGTATAGACGGAATTGTTTTTCTGTATAATTTCCGTCTGTAGTGCCAAAATGTTTGCCGCACATGCCGATTCCTGTTTCGCGCAGCTTTCAAAATTTGTCGCTTCTGTCATTGCCGCGCGACTAAGTTTGTTAGGAATAACAAACTGTTGCTAATAGTGAACGGACAAAACTTCTTATAAATACAATACGTAGGAAAGCGAGCAGAACATTACCGTTTCACCACAAAAGTTTTATGGTCCGGACCGACACCGGTTATGGTCAGGCGGGTCCATTGCTTGGGCAAGCAGGGAAACTTTTGCACAATGCCACGCTCGGTAATGCGCAGTCCGCCAAAACCGCAAAGCACAGCTTGAAGCATACCGCCCGCGCCGGTGGCGAAATAAGGGTTGTTGCCTCCTGCACCCTCACTCAAAACGCCAAACGGAGGACATTTGTGAGGAATATAACTGCGTTGCCAAAGCCGGAAGGCTTTTTCGCTGTCTCCCAACTGACTGCACAGAATGCTTAATATGCTGCTTCCCATGGCGGGTCCTTTGAATCCATTACGCGGTCGTAATAGTCAAGATTCTTGCGTATTTCTGCTGCATCGGTCATGATTCCCAAAGGATATGCAAGCAATACCACATCGCCTTGTTTTATGGTTTGTCCGTTATATGTGGCATGTTCGCGCATCACTCCGTCGGCAAAATAATGATAACGTATATTATTTTCTATCTCTTCCCACTGCTTGCGGGGCTTCTCCCCAACCGCTCGAGCCGCTTGGCGGGCATATTTCAAACATACTTGTGCCGTGCCGTTGGTATAAGCATTGTCGTCCACGTTGCAAAGCATATTCGTCGGCACCTACCACATTTAGGAAACTGTAGCTGCCGTCGCTGTTTTTATGCATGCGGCTTGCCACAAAATCTGCGGCTTGACTTATAAGCGGGTAGCCGCTTGTACGAAGCCATTCGCGGTCCTTGGTTACGCAATAATAGTTCCATGCGGCAATAGCTATGTCGGCGGTAATGTGTTGTTCGAGAGTGCCGGTAAGAGCCCAAACAGGACATGCTTCTTCGCCGCTGTCATCGCTTTCCCAAGGGAACATAACTCCCCGATAGCCGTACATGCGGGCACGGTTTTTGGGCTTGGGGAATGCGGTCTATGCGATAATCCATGCAGCTTTCGCCATTTGTTGATTTAGCATCAACAGAGGAGGGTACATCCAGATTTCCGTGTCCCAAAACACATGACGGTTGTATCCGTCGCTGCTTAGTCCCATGGGCGAAGGGGCTTAGCCGGTTGTCTTCTCCCACAAACGAATAAAGGTGATAGAGACAACTGCGCACATCTGTCTGGCTTTGCACATCTCCTTCTATTTGTATGTCGCTTTGCCAGAGACGAGCCCATTCTTTCACATGTTCTTCCATGTAGCGTTTGACTCCCTGACAGGATATGTTTATTACCAAACGGGCAGATTCGTTTGCGGGGTTCTTGAAATCGCGAGTGGTGCATGCGGCTCCCGCCAAAGCAAAACTGTATGTCTCGCCGGTCTTGAGCCGTGTTTTCAAACCGAGGGCACATGTCCCGTTGCTTTGTGTCTCACCCACTGTGGCGGAATGTTTTTGCCCGCGTGTAATAAAACTGCTGCAAACTGCCACCTGGTGCAGATTGTGCCGGGTGTTGCAACGCACGCTGTAAAGCGGAATACTCTCCGGACCGTCGGTGATTCGCTGAAAGTTGTATTCGGCATCCTTGTTGGGCGACGAAACAACGGTTTGGTTTATTGCCTCCAGTTCAAAATCGCGATTAGGAGTAATCTCCACAACCGTCATTGCCATAAAGGGCGCATTGCGAAGGGCTTGCTGTGTGTATCGGAAGTGAGCATCGGGGGGTGTCAAACTGTGTTACAGCCTGCGCATTGCGCATGTCGAGAGTTTGTTCCCAATTTGTCGCGTCATTGTCCTTCACTTCGCGCCCGTCCACATGGATTGTAAGATTCAGGAAGTTGGGAGCAAAAACTGCGTTGCTCACGCCCGAAAAACCGTTTTGACGGTCGTAAACGCCGTTGAGCAGGATGTGCTTCACGCCAAACAGGTGGTTGCTTGTAACTATGCCTATGCGCCCGTTGGCAAGGCTGATGCCGGCATAATTATCACGCGACCGGGTGCTCAGTGTCCAACCGTCGAGGCTCTGACAATCTGCTTTGAAAGCGCAGACAAGGAGCAGAAATAAAGATAATAGGATGTTACGCATATATTTTATATTGTAGTGTACAACCGGTTTGAATGTATTCCCGTTAAAGTACTGCAAAAATACAATAGAAAGTCGAAAACGGGTAGTTGGTGAGGCAAAAACGTTGGCAAATGCAGACTGGGCGGAAATGTTCCCGTGTGCGTTGCAAGGCAATCTTTTTGAAAATTCAGGAGAGCGGATGTGAGGGATGAAAAACGGGTTATTTTTCCGTACTTTTGGGGATGTGCGAAAAAACACATGACTTGTCGTAAAAATACAATGCATATATTTTAAAAATATGTGCCTTGTATTTTAAAAATAAGTGCCTTGTCTTTTTCGTTGTGATAATCCTTTGATAAACAATAACTTACAAAAACTTACAAAAATTGTATAAAAGATTGATTGTCAGATGTTTGGAGAAAACAGCATGGATTGTCGTTTTTCGACACAGGCACATGATTCCCGATGTGTGCTTTTCGGGGTGCGAAACATCGGATTTGGGGAAAAGCGTAACTGTTTCGGGTTTTCATAAATAATACGTCGGGATTTTTGTAACTTTGCCTTCAAAGTTCAGCATCATGAAAAAGATCTTTTTATTCGTTTTTACAATGGCACTTACGGCATTTGCGCCAAAGGCCGAGGCAGAGATAACCTTGCAAGGCATTGCAAGCGGAAACTATTTCCCCAAATCCATGCGGGCTTTCCGTTCTTCGCCCGACGGTGAGAGTTACATGCAGATTAGCGAGGACGGTAAGAAATTGCTTTCCTATTCGTTCAAGAACGGAGCGCGGAACGGGGTGGTGATTGACCTTTCCACCGCACGCGGCGACAAAGTTGAGAGCATAGACGGTTATATAATTTCGCCCGACGGACGACGCATTTTGGTGCAGACCAATACAAACAGCATTTACCGCCGCTCGTTTACCGCAGATTATTATATTTATGACGTGAACAACAAAACTCTCACCGCGCTTTCCAAGGGCGGTGCGCAAATGCAGCCGCAGTTTTCGCCCGACGGCAATATGATTTCGTTTGTTCGCGGAGGAAATTTGTTTCTTGTCAAATTGCTTTTCGACAATTCCGAAAGTCAGGTAACCAAGGACGGGGAAGTGGGAAAAGTTCTCAACGGTGTGCCCGACTGGGTCAATGAAGAGGAATTTTCCACGGCATGCTCCTATGTTTTCACCGCCGACAGCAAGATGCTTGTATGGGTTCGCTATGACGAGAGCGCAGTGAAGATATTCTCTTTCCCACTCTATAAGGGCATGAAGCCGGAAAGACAGGAATATTCCGACTATCCCGGTGCTTACAGCTATAAGTATCCCATTGCCGGCGAAGTGAATTCAAAGGTAACGGTTCATTCGTTTGACATTAAGAGTCATGTGGAGCGTGTTGTGAATGTTCCGCTCGATGCCGACGGATATATTCCGCGCATTTTCCAGACTTCCGACCCCGAGAAGGTGGCTGTGGTAACAATGAACCGTCATCAGGACCAAATGGACATATATGCGGCAAATCCCCGCTCACGTGTCTGCAAACTTCTGGTGCGCGAAAAAAACAAGTATCTTCGCGAATCGGCTTTCTCGAATCTTAAGTTTTATGGCGACCATTTTGCCATGGTAAGCGACCGTAGCGGATACAACAATATTTATTGGTACGACATAAACGGACATCTTGTGGGACAGGTAACAAAAGGCAATTACGAGGTGCAGGATTTCTACGGCTACGATGCCGCCACAGGCAATTTCTATTACTCGGCAAATGCCGACGGACCGCAATACACAGCAGTTATGTGCGCGAACCTTAAAGGAAATGCCAGAAAACTTTCAACGGGCAAGGGAGACAACTCCGCACGTTTCAGCGCAAACTTCCGTTATTACGTAAATACTTTCTCCGCATTCAATACCGCTCCCGTAACAACGCTTTGCAGCGCAAACGGCAAAGTGTTGAAAACACTCATAGACAATTCCGATTTGAAAGCCAAGGTGGATGCCGACGCTCCCGCCACGATAGAAATGTTTGAGTTTACCACCTCAAACGGCACAAAACTCAACGGCTACATGGTGAAACCCGCTAATTTCAACGCATCTCATAAATATCCCGTAATAATGTACCAATACAGCGGACCGGGTTCGCAACAAGTACAAGATTCATGGTCGTCGGGATTCATGCCGGGCATGATATGGGAAAGATACCTCGCACAAAACGGCTTTATATGCGTTTGCGTTGACGGAAGAGGCACAGGCGGTCGCGGCGCGGAGTTTGAAAAACAAACATATCTCAAGCTCGGACTCCTTGAAGCACAAGACCAGGTGGAAGCAGCCCTATATTTGGGGAAACTCGACTATGTGGACAAAGACAAAATAGGCATCTGGGGCTGGAGCTACGGCGGATTTAACACGCTTATGTCTATGAGCGAAGGCAGAGGCGTATTTCGTGCCGGAGTTGCCATAGCTCCCGTAACAAGTTACAGGTTCTATGACTCGGTATATACCGAACGCTACATGCGCACTCCCAATGAGAATTCCGCAGGATACGATGACAATCCCATTACACGCGCGGAAAAACTTCACGGCGACCTGTTGATTGTTCACGGCACGGCAGACGACAATGTTCATTACCGTAACACTGCGGAATATTCCGAAGCTCTTGTGCAGGCTGGCAAACAATTCCAAATGCAGGTCTATACAAATCGCAACCACAGTATATACGGAGGCAAAACCCGTCTGCATCTTTACACGAGAGTGGCGGAATTTTTCAAAGACAAACTGAAATAAAAGGACGAAAGTTCACGTTTTCGAAACAATCATAACAAACCAAATCTTTACAATCATGAAAGAATTAAAAGGAACAAAGACCGAACAAAACCTGCTCGCTGCTTTTGCAGGCGAAAGCCAGGCAAGAAACAAATACACCTATTATGCAAGCCGCGCAAAGAAAGACGGCTATCAGCAGATAGCTGCACTTTTTTGAAGAAACTGCCAATAATGAAAAAGAACACGCCAAAATGGTTCAAAGCCTTGCATGACGGTGCTGTTGCCGATACGAAAACTAATTTGAAAGACGCTGCCGAGGGCGAAAACTACGAATGGACCGAAATGTATCCCACTTTCGCAAAAAAAGAAGCTCGCGAGGAAGGTTTTGAAGAACTGGCTATAAAATTCGAAATGGTGGCGGAAATAGAAAAACGTCATGAGGAACGTTACAAGACATTGCTTGACAATATAGAAAAAGCCAAAGTATTTGCCCGTGAAGGCAACCGCGTTTGGGTTTGTCGCAATTGCGGACATATTGTAATTGGACCTAAGGCTCCCGAAATGTGTCCCGTGTGCAACCATCCGCAGGCTTATTTCGAGATTCTTGCCGATAATTTCTAAGAAAAAAGTAAGCGGTGTTTTTTATTTGAGTACAAATAATCCGCAATTCCATACTCCCTTCGCAATGATATGCGAGGGGAGTGTTTTTTTATGTATCTTTGCACTTATGGAAACTGTGTCCGCACCGATTGTACGGCAAACGAATTTGATGAAAGCCCTGAAGAGAATAATCGCAATGCTTTTGCTCATGCTTCCGCTCTATGTGGAAGCCGTGGTTTGGGATGCCGATAATTTTCCTGTGGTATATCTTCAAGATTCGCGCCGACATGTTTGCGACCCCGACAATATTCTTTCTCCCGCAGTGCGGATTCTGTGGACGCATTGCTGTCGCAAATTGAAAAGAAACGCGGAGTGCAGAGCATTTTTGCCGTAGCCAAACGAATAAAAGGCGGAGAACCGTATGAATTCGGCATGTCGTTGGCACGGAAATACAAAGTGGGGCAAAGCAAACAGAATTCGGGGCTGATAGTAGTGCTTTCAACCGAAGACCGTGCCTATCAAATTCTCACCGGACACGGTTTGGAAGGTACTTTGCCCGATGCCGTATGCAAGAGAATAGAAAACAACTACATGGTTCCGCTTTTGAAAAACGGTGATTGGGACGGCGCAATGCTCAATGGTGCAAAAGCTATATGCGCATACGTATTAAAAGACGAATCTTTGCTTCCTAATAGCAAATCTGACGAAGATGACACGCCTGCAATGGCAGCTGCGCTTATAATAGTGCTGTTTCTCGTGGTATTAATCGGTATTCTTATTAAAAAGAATTGGAATAACGATCTTTGTCCCAAATGTCGCCACCACAGTTTGAAACGTACCGACCAGTTATTGCGTCGCACGGACGACGGAAAGCTGCTTGTGATATACAAATGCTCGAAATGTGGGCACACGGTGGCTAAAGAGGAAAACGATGACCAGGGAAGCGGCGGCGGGATGTCTCCATTGCTCCCGTTTCTCTTCTTGGGCGGAGGAAGAAGCGGCGGATTCGGAAACGGAGGAGGCATCAGCGGAGGAACATTCGGCGGTGGTACTTTCGGTGGAGGCGGTGCCGGAGGAAGGTTTTGAGCATAATACAAAAACAGAATAATAACTAACAAGACATAAGAAATGAAGAAGAACAAATCTTTGATTGCCATTATCGCAGTTATAGCACTGCTTGTGATTTGGTGCATTACAAAATACAATGGAATGGTAACTCAGGACGAAAAAGTCTCAACTGCGTGGAGCAATGTACAGACCCAATATCAACGGCGTGCCGATTTGATTCCAAATCTCGTGAATACCGTGAAAGGATATGCCTCACACGAAAGCGAAACTTTGAAGGCGTTGTTGCGGCAAGGGCTAAGGCTACGCAGATAACCGTTGACCCCGAAAATCTTACCCCCGAAAAACTAAAAAGAATTCCAAAAAGCTCAGGGAGATGTTACTTCTGCGCTCGGAAAACTCATAGCTTTAACGGAAAATTACCCGGATCTCAAAGCCAATCAGAATTTCAGCGAGCTTCAGGCGCAGCTTGAAGGAACAGAAAACCGAATTACCGAGAGTCGTCGCGTTTATAACGAAGCCGTACAGGAATATAATCTTACGGCAAGGCGTTTCCCCGGCAACATAGTGGCTTCGCTTTTCGGTTTTTCCGCAAAACGAAATTCGAGGCTTCGGAAGGTTCGGAAAAAAGCCCCGGAAGTTAAATTCTAAAACTTTACTGATTATGAAATCAAGCGAGAGATATATGATGAGAGGCGTGAGTGCAATGAAAGAAGACGTTCACGCAGCTATTAAGAATATTGACAAGGGTATCTTTCCCCATGCTTTTTGTAAGATAATGCCCGACGTTTTGGGTGGAGACCCCGAGTATTGCAACATAATGCACGCCGATGGCGCGGGAACCAAATCGAGCCTTGCCTACATGTATTGAAAGAAACCGGAGACCTTTCCGTATGGCGCGGAATAGCTCAGGACGCAATTGTAATGAATACCGATGATTTGCTGTGTGTCGGGGCGGTTGACAACATCCTCGTGTCGTCCACCATTGGGCGAAACAAAATGCTTATACCGGGCGAAGTTATTTCTGCAATCATCAACGGAACCGATGAGTTGCTCGCCGAAATGCGCGAAATGGGAATAGGAATTTATCCTACGGGTGGCGAAACTGCCGATGTGGGTGATTTGGTGCGCACAATCATAGTTGATTCCACCGTAACCTGTCGCATGAAGCGCAGCGAGATAATTGACAATGCCAACATCCGTCCCGGCTATGTTATTGTGGGACTTTCGTCGTGCGGGCAGGCTACGTACGAAAAAAATACAACGGTGGCATGGGCAGCAACGGACTTACTTCGGCCCGCCACGATGTTTTTGCTAAATATCTTGCGGAGAAATATCCCGAAAGTTACGATAAGGCTGTGCCCGATGAGCTTGTTTACAGCGGAAACATGCACCTTGACGATAAAGTAGAGGGCACGCCGCTCAATGCAGGGCAGCTTGTACTTTCACCTACCCGTACTTACGCGCCGGTAGTCAAGAAATTGCTTGACGTAATGCGTCCCCGAATCCACGGAATGGTTCATTGCACAGGCGGGGCGCAGACAAAAGTGCTCAACTTCGTCAACGAAAATTGCAAGGTCGTTAAAGACAATATGTTCCCTGTTCCGCCGCTTTTCAAACTGATTCACGACGAGAGCGGAACGGATTGGAGAGAAATGTACATGGTGTTCAACATGGGGCATCGCCTTGAAGTTTATGTCAATCCCGAAGATGCGCAGACCGTTATAGATACTGCCAACGGATTTAATATTGACGCGCAGGTTGTGGGACACATTGAAGAGGGAAAGCGGAGCCTTACGATAAAGAGCGAATTCGGAGAATTCAATTATTGATATATGTCTGAAAACAGTAATACGCTTCTCGAAAAACTCGATGTGCTTCATGACCGTTTCGAAGAGGTTAGCACGCTGATTTCCGACCCTTCCGTCATTTCCGACCAGCAACGTTATGTGAAACTCACGCGCGAATATAAGGAAATGGAACGCCTTATGGAGGTGAGGAAAGAATATTCCGCTCTTGTTTCGGGACAAGCCGAGGCTAAACAGATTCTTCTTGAGGAGAACGACCCTGAAATGCGCGAAAGGGCTAAGGAACAGGCTGCGGAATGTGAGAAGAAAAATTCCGGGACTTGAGGAACAAATAAAACTCCTGCTCGTTCCCCAAGACCCCGAAGACGCAAAAAACGCCATACTCGAAATTCGCGGCGGTACGGGAGGCGACGAAGCCGCACTCTTTGCGGGCGACCTTTTCAGGATGTACTCCAACTTTTGTGAGCAAAAGGGCTGGACGCTCACTGTGTCCTCTGCCAGCGAGGGCGCAGCGGGAGGTTTCAAGGAAATTGTCTGTTCCGTTACGGGTGCTGACGTATATGGTACATTGAAATACGAGAGTGGTGTTCATCGTGTGCAGCGTGTTCCGCCACAGAGACACAAGGGCGAATACATACCTCGGCTGCCACGGTGGCGGTGCTGCCCGAAGCCGACCCGTTTGAGGTTAAAATAAACGAAGGCGAAATACGTTGGGACACATTCCGCTCGAGCGGCGCAGGAGGTCAGAACGTAAACAAGGTGGAGAGCGGTGTGCGCTTGAGATATAACTGGAAAAATCCAAACACTGGTGAGATTTCGGAAATTCTGATAGAGTGTACAGAGACCCGCGACCAACCTAAGAACAAGGAACGTGCACTTGCGCGTCTGCGTACCTATATTTACGACCACGAACACCAGAAATATGTGGACGATATAGCTTCGCGCCGCAAATCGCTCGTATCTACCGGCGACCGCTCGGCTAAAATCCGCACTTACAACTATCCGCAGGGACGCATAACCGACCATCGCATTAATTATACCGTTTATAATTTACAGGCTTTCATGGATGGCGACATTCAGGAGTGTATCGACCGCCTCACGGTAGCTGAAAATGCCAATCGTTTGCAGCAGGCGGAGCTGTAAACGGTTTGAAAGTTTTTGCAGTCGGCTTTTTGTGCATGACTATCACCCTTCTATATGAATAGGGTTTGAATATATTCGGTGTACGAGGGGCTTTTTTTGAAGTTTTGCGGGATTTCCGAAAAAACATAAGGCATGTTGTAAAAAATAAAAGGCACTTATTTTAAAATAAGTGCCTTTTATTTGAAAATATATGGCTTGTATTTTAGGTTTTTGCAAGTGTCTGAAAGCCAATGTACTATAAAAACCGTTTCAAGACGGTTATCTCGCTGTTTTTCTGATTGTTACGTGCAAAAGTGTCCCATGCGTGGATTTCTTTGTGCTTTTTGCATGTTTTTTGGATAAATGCTGCATGTTTTTTGTAGGGAAGCAGATGCGCAGTAACGCTGTCTGCCTTATCCCAAAACCACATCGAGCATCATCATAAGCGCAAAGCCTATGGCAAAGCCGATTGTGGACAAATTTGAATGGCTGCCTTCCGAAGCTTCCGGTATCAGCTCTTCCACAACCACGTAAAGCATTGCCCCGGCTGCGAATGCGAGAAGATATGGAAGCAGTGGCGTCATTTCGGAAGCAAGAAAAATAATAAGCAACGCACCAATAGGTTCCACTATACCGCTAAGCATCCCCATTACGAACGATTTCGCCTTTGCTTCCGCCTGCTGCTTTCATCGGCATGGATATTATTGCACCTTCGGGAATGTTTTGTATGGCTATGCCGAGCGACATGGCTAACACGCCAGCCGTTGAAATCCATTCGCCCTGCTGCATGGCTCCGGCAATGACCACTCCCACAGCCATTCCCTCGGGAAAGTTGTGGATTGTAACAGCTAACGAAAGCATAGCTGTCTTTGAAAGCCGCGATTTAACGCCTTCTGGACTGTCGGAGTCAATGTGGAGGTGGGGCGTAAGCGTATCGATGAGCAGCAGAAAGCCCATGCCGCACAGAAAGCCCACAGCCGCCGGCACAACGCACAGCTTTCCGTTGTCTTCGCCCATTTCCATGCTCGGTATGAGCAGCGACCATACCGATGCCGCCACCATTACGCCCGATGCGAAGCCAAGAAAGGATTTCTGCAAACGCTGCGACATTTCCCCACGCATGAGGAACACGAATGCCGACCCGATTGCTGTTCCGAGAAACGGTATCAGAAGTGCCAGTGCAATATTTCCAGCCATATTATTGTCCGTTTTGTTTTTGCAAAAGTATGCAAAACTTCCGCAATCTGCAATACTCCCAGTGCGGTATTTACCCCGACATCCCTGCTTGCGCACCAAATTTCAAGCAAAACGGCATAAAAAGGTTAATCTTTTGAAACACAGATGTTTATATGTTGTTGAAACTATCCTTGTAAGGAGCTGTTTTTCAGTGTGTTGCAAGCGGGCGAAAAAAGGTCTGATGTAGTTTGAATTATGTCTGATATAATTTTTTTTACATAGGACATAGTTTTTACTACATTTGAAGTAGTTTTCGGGGTGTTTGAGATAAGTAATTTGTTTGCGTTTTGCGCGAATTGTAGGGTGTATTGAATACGTCCTGTACACCACCGCTTGCCCCGCATTGGCAAATCCCGCAAATCAATGTCGCTGTGTTTTGAAACCGTTGTCGCGGACAATTAAAATTCCCTCGTTCAACAGCCGTCCAATTTCCGCTTCAACGCATTTATTCGCTGTTTCAATGCCAATCCCCTCAAAACAGGGGGCGGCTTCCTGCATAAATTCCGAAAAGCTCTTTGGGTGTTTTGCTATTTCAAGAATATTGTCCGACAGATTGTTAAGTGCCACTTCGTGGAAGCCTTTTTCTGACAAATCGGGAATTGCCGCCACTGTCATTTCTTCGCCTGTGTGTTGGCATTTGAGGTATGCCGCCAACGCCGCGCTTTCTTCAGCCGTTGCGCGGAATATTGCCGTGTATGGGTTTGGGGCAATCACTAATTCCCCGCGCTTTTCTTTGAATGTGTTAAAGAATGTTATGTTTTTCGCATACAGCCCTCCCGATGTTCATGAGGTCTCTCTTTGGCAGGGTGTCCCATTCCACGTTCTTTTCCGCGATGAAGGTGTTGTGTCTGCCAATGCCGCTGTTCGCTCCGTCGGTAACGCCCATTCCCGAAAGCCTTTTGTGGCGGGTGGGAAAGAGGGCGGCAATCCTTTCGTAGAGTTCGGGATATTTAAGCAGCAGTGTGCGCTCCACCATACGGCAGGTGCGCTGTGTGCGCTTGTGTCCGCCGAGAACGTGAACAAACTGGCGTTGTCCGTAGTGCTGGAGGTCGCAAAATTCGTCGGCCCTGTAGCCATTGTCGCGTATTGTTTCGGGATGTATTGTGGTGATCTCCGTGCCTTCGTCCCTCGCCATTATTGAGAAGAACATTTGTTCGTAAACCACGTTTGCGCTTATGTCGGCGTTGCGGAATTTCTCGCCGTTGAAGTCGTTGTCCCTGAAAAACTTCTCAACCTCCCCACAGAACCTGCCGAAGAAGCCCAAGTCGTTTCCGCCGCAAAAACCGAGGTTGTACGATGGCACGTTGTCACTTTTTAACACTTCTGCAAACTGCGGCGCGAGCTTCAGTCCGTCAACGGACAGGAAGCGGTCGATCATGCCCCGGTAATATTCGGTGCAGCGTTCCTTGTTCTGCGCAATAAGTCTGGCTTCGGTTATGCTTTGTGGCAGTGGCTGTGTGAGGTAAATGTCGCCGTCAATGTGCAGGAACGGCTCTGTTTGCAGGGAGTACGCTTTCACTTTTGCGAGTGCCCAGTGGCACGTGAGGCAGTCGAAACCGTCGAAGTTCACCACAACCTCCGAGTAAGGCAGCTTCAAAGTGTCAATAAGTGTTTTTGCCCCCTCGCTGTCGGTGTAGAGCGTAACCTTGCCGAATTGCTCTTTAAGGCTCATGCAGCTCAACGCCCACGACATGAGGTTGTATTCGGCGTGGTTCCACCAGAAAGGCGATTCCGTGAGCTTGCGCCCGCCACACCATAATGTCTGTATAATGTTCATGCAGTAATAATCTTTTTTATGAGTTAAAAACGGCGCGGGTCGTACAACCCGCGCCGGAATGATCTTTTAGACGGTGTTCAAAGCCAATATCCTTCCCAAAGTTCTTTCCCTCTGCGCAACTGTCGCGTTTAAGCGTGCCGATACTGTTTATTTCTTCAGGCTTAATTCCAATTCCGTTATACATCTTCCAGTTGTGCGAGATGTCCAGGTAGCGCAGTTTGAGCTTTTTCTTTCCAGTATCCGGTTATTTTGAACTGGTACAGGTCGCAGTTGCTGAGATTGGCTTTTTCGACATATCTCGGAAACCTAACGACTGACAGATTTGTATTGTGCAGGTCTATTTCCCCGCAGTTTTGGAAAGCTGTCTTCGTCAAACCAAATGGAAGCATCTGCGTCCTTTACGTATGCCACGCCTTTCTTGTTGCGGTCTGTTGTAAGGACCTTACAATTGCTCATTTCCAGAATTTCCAGAGATTTGGGAAGTCGCTTTTTCCCATTAAAGCCTTTTATCCAAAAAGTTGTTGCCGGACAGGTTCAGCTTTCTTATGTTGTACGCCTTGA